>WNGF01000959.1_pt1 | contig 42592 bp, 47 predicted proteins | sample 5400641 | NCBI WGS metagenome assembly WNGF01 (sample SAMN13153371, study PRJNA577476) | soil metagenome | isolation source: 80 cm soil or saprolite under grassland replicate 2 | place: USA:California | collected 2016-06-15 | reverse complement strand
CGCTGAACCTGATGCTGAGCCTCTACGCGTGGCACGGCGCGCACCACGTGGCGCAGATCAATGCATTGCGCGCGCGGCACCAGTGGTAGCCGCCTCCCAGGTTAGCGCCGCAAAAGAGGCGGCGCGGAACCTGGGGCACCCCCGTTGGAAGCCTAAGCCGGAGGAGCCCCCGCCGCAGTCTCCGCCGCGGATTCGGCAGCCTGGGCCGCCGCGGCTGCTGCCGCGGCCTGTCCCTGCGTTCCCCGTCCGCGGACCTTGGAGTCGCGCAGCTTCTTTACCTTGGCCAGCCGCTTCTCCTCCTCGTCGGTGCGCACGGTCTGGAACTTGATCACCAGTTCCTGCACGCGCAGGCGGCGCTCCAGCTCCTTCACCACCGAACTGCCCTGTGCCGAATCCGGCGCCTCCACGAAGGCCAGAATATAAATGCCTTCCTGGAATTTGCGCACCACGTAAGCCAGGCGGCGCTTGCCCATGCGCTCAAAGCCGGTTACCCGGCCGCCGGTGGCGGCGACATTGGTCTCCATCTGCTGGAGAAGGCGATCTACATCCTCGTCGGTGGTGTCCGGACGAAGGATGAACATCACTTCATATTTACGGTCCATCTTTACTCTCCTGGCCTTTCGCTCTCTTGGTCCCGCTTGCGCTGCCCGCTGCCCCAGCATGCCAACAACAGGCGCGCTGGGGACCGTCCATTGCTATTCCGCCTGCCCGGTCCCGTTCGCCTTCTGGTTGAACCGGTTCATGGCGGCCGGCGCACCCTGCGCCAAAATCATTCGTACCGCTACGCTGGCCGCATCCAGCGCCTGCTCTACCGCCGGTTGCTGCGCCTTTCGCATCGGCGACAACAGATAGTCCCTGCCGTTGCTCAATCTGTAATCCGGCGCCACTCCCATCCGGACCCGCAGAAACTCCTGCGAGCCGCCCAGCGCGTCGATGATCGACTTCATCCCGTTGTGCCCGCCGGCACTGCCGCGCTCACGGACACGGATGGAGCCGAATGGCAGCGCCAGATCGTCGTACAGGACGATCAGGTCTTTTTCCGGGTCGGCCTCGTAGCTCTCTACGAGCTCCCGGACCGACTCGCCGCTGCGATTCATGTAGGTCTCCGGCTTGGCCAGCAGTACCGGCTGACCTTCCAGCACCGCCCTCGCCGTCACCGCCCGGCAGTGCCGGTTGGTCATCTGCACGGCGCACTCGCCAGCGATGCGGTCCACCGCCAGGAACCCCATGTTGTGCGGCGTGAACTGGTACTCGTCGCCCGGATTCCCGAGCCCGACAATCAGCTTCACCCGCCGACTCTCCTAGTGGTTTACGTCCCAGGTCAGCTCGGCAAAAGACGCCTCGCGGGACCTGGGGCACCATCTGCCAGCACCTACTTCTTCTTGGCTTCCTTGCCGGCTTCCTTGGCCTCGCCCTCGGCTTCCGTCTTGCCCTTCTTGATGACCTCGGGCTCCGCCGTAGTAGCGGCGGCTTCCGCCGGCACCGCTGCCGCCTCTTCCTTCACGTGGGTCACGTGGGCCACCACCGCATCGGGATCATCCAGGTACTTCACCGTGGCGATCTGCGGCAGCTCCGAGACGCGCACCGCGTCGCCGTGGTGCAGATGGGTGACGTCCACATCGATGTGGCTCGGAATGTCGGCCGGCAGGCACTCAATGTGCACCTCGCGCAGCACCACATCCAGCAGGCCGCCTTCGAGCTTCACGCCACTGGCCTCGCCTTTGATCAGCACGGGCACCGACAGGCGCATCTTCTGGTCCATGGCGATGCGCTTGAGGTCGACGTGCAGCAGATGTCCTTTGAGCGGCTCGGACTGCCAGTCCACCACCATCGCCTTGGCCTGTTCTCCATCGAGGTTCAGGTCGAAGATCGTGTTGTGGCCGGCGGCCGAGTGCAGGATGCTCAGGATCTGCTTGGGATCGACGGCGATCGCACGCGGCTCCTTCTTGGCGCCATAGAGCACCGCGGGAATCATTCCAGTTGCGCGCAGACGGCGCGCGGCATTCTTGTCGGAAGCCTCTCTGATCTTTGCTTCCACTGTCCTCGTTGCAGTTGCGGTTGCCATCTTCGGTTCCTTTTACGTCTGCTTTTGCCCAGGAAGCCAATTACGGCCTTGCTGGGGACCCCGTCATGTCGGGTTCGTAATTTAGGTGAACAGCTTGCTCACCGAGGTCTCTTCGTGGATCGACTGGATTGCGCGTCCGATGAGACCGGCGATGGAAAGCACCTTGATCTTCGGTTCCTTCTGTCCCGCTTCGCCGAGGGGAATGGTGTTGGTCACCACCAGCTCCTTCAGGTTCGACTTGGCGATGCGCTCCAGCGCCGGCCCGGAGAGCACTGCATGCGAGGCGCAGGCATAGACCGCAACCGCGCCGTTGTCCAGCAAAGCCTGCGCGGTCTTCACCAGCGTGCCCGCCGTGTCCACGATGTCGTCGAGGATCAGGCAGGTGCGCCCGCGGACATCGCCGATCACGTTCATCACTTCGGCCACGTTCTTTTCCGTGCGGCGCTTGTCGACGATCGCCATCGGAGCGTCCATCTTCTTGGCGAAGAAGCGGGCGCGCTCCACGCCGCCGGCATCGGGCGAGATCACCGTCACGTTGGGCAGGTTCGACTTGCGGAAGTGGTCCACCAGCACGGGCGAGGCAAACAGGTGGTCCACCGGGATGTTGAAGAAGCCCTGGATCTGTGGCGCATGCAGGTCCACCACCAGCGCGCGGTTGGCGCCGGCCGTGGTCAGAATGTCCGCCACCAGCTTGGAGCTGATCGGCACGCGCGGCTTGTCCTTGCGGTCCTGGCGGGCGTAGCCGAAGTAGGGAATCACCACGGTGATGCGGCGGGCCGAGGCGCGCTTGAGCGCATCGATGATGAGCAGCAGCTGCATCAGATTGTGCGAGACCGGATCGCAGGTCGGCTGGATGACGAAAACATCCGCGCCGCGCACATTCTCCAGGATCTGCACGTAGATTTCGCCGTCGGAAAACTGGGTGAGATCGGTCTGGCCCAGCGGCAGCCCGAGGAAGTCGCACACCTCTTTGGCGAGCGCCGGATTGGCCGTGCCGCTGAAGACCCTCAGCTTGTCATGGCGTTGCGGCCCTCTCTTCTCGCCCTTGGGAGCCTCGGCGGCCCTGGTGGTGGTCGCATGTCCCGCCTCGTGCGTGGCCTCGGCCGTGGCGGCGGCCGCCAGTACACCCGGTTTCGCTGCTGCATCCATCACTTCTTACCCCCTTGGGGACTGGTTGGTCCCGAATTGACTAAGGGATTGGTTAATCCCCGAACTTCTCTGCCCCATCAAGCCAGGAACGCTTGCTGGGAACCACGGCTTGGGCATTCTGGCTGGGCGGCCAGGATTCGAACCTGGACGAAGTGCTCCAAAGGCACTTGACCTACCATTAGTCTACCGCCCAGTATGACGTGCCCCTTGCGTTCCGTTGGCGGTGCCCCACATCTGCCTGGTTCGCGAATGATGCCCGCGAATTATGCCGGCAAATGCTGGATGAACACCTAGCTCACAAACATCTGCTCGCGATACCTGGCGCGCGGCAGCGTCTCCGTGACGATCGTTGCCAGCCCCTCGGCGCCCATGCGCTCGGCCGCCTTTTGCGCGCGCTCCGCGCTGCGGAAGAGGCCGAACAGGGTCGAGCCCGATCCAGAGAGCGAGGCGTATTTACAGCCTTCGCGCTCCAGTACTCGCTTCACGCCACGCAATTCGGGATATTGAGGAAAGACGACTCGTTCGAAATCGTTCTCTATCCCGGCTCGGACGAGGTCGAGAAGCGGAGTCTCGGCCCGGTCCCCGCCATTTTGGGCGGGAACACCGGATACCTCTGGGGTTGCGCCTGGACTTCCAGGCGAATGGGCTCCGGTTGAAGCCTCACCCAGCGTGCTCAACCATTCAAATGCCGAACGGCTGAACCTACCAAGTGTAATGGAGGAGTCGGGGGGCGTCAACTTGCGATCTTCGGCCTCGTTTTCAACCGCCGCATCCCAGTCGCGAAAGGCCTGCGGGGTAGAGACCGCCACCTGCGGCGTCACCAGCACGCATGCGATCGGCGGCAGGTCGGACAGGGGGTAGACCTGCTCGCCGCGGCCAACGCCCAGCACGCATCCGCCCAGCAGAAACAGCGGCAGGTCGGAGCCCACCTCGGCGGCGATGCGCAGCCGCTCCTCAGCAGCAAGCGGCGTCCTCATCTCGCGCTCCAGGGCAAACATGGTGGCCACGGCATTAGAGGACCCGGCACCCAGTCCGCCCTGCACCGGCAGCCGTTTGTCGATCTGGATGACGACCTTCGCGCGCTGCTTCCAGTAGCGCAGCATGCGGTCGGCCACGCGATAGCAGGTGTTGGTCTCGTCGCAGGGGACTCGCTGGTCGCGGCACCGGATCTCGATGCTGCTGCCGCGAGAGGCGTCTACGCGGATGATGTCGTGCGCGGCCACCGTCTGGTAGATCGTCTCCAGGGCATGGAAGCCATCCGGACGCAGCGGGCCGATGGCGAGGCCTATGTTGATCTTGGCAAAAGAACGGACCGAAATGGACATAAGTCAGGATTCTACGCGCACAAGCATTAGCAGCCGAAATAGCTGAAAATACTGGGCCAAATATTTTCACGCGAGTTGCTAACCGACGAGACCAGGCCACGTCTAATTGGCATACCTTCTGAAGACTCCTGGCGAGGCCCGCTTAGCCTCGCCAATCTTTTTGCGCGCAGACCGGGCCTCCGGCTACCCCATAATAAAAACCTTCCCGCCGCTGCTAACCACTCAATCGGAGCTCCGTCTAATAGGCATACCTTCTGACACTCTTTGGCGAGGACCTCTTATCCTCGCCATAATTTTTGCAGGCGGCGGCGAAACTCTTCTGGCCTGGCTTGCACCAATCGAAACTGGATCGTATAATCTAGATACCTTCTGAGACTCACTGGCGAGGACACCCCTTGCCATTATTTTTGTCTTGGCCTGCCCCTCGCCAGCCTGCCGGCAAGAATCTCCCAACAAAATTCGCGGGCGCTGCTAACCACTCAGACGGAGCTCCGTCTAATAGGCATACCTTCTGAGACTTCTGGCGAGGACCGCTAATCCTCGCCATATTTTTTTGCCCGCACCTCCGCTTTCTTTCCGGCGAATAGCAGGGCTGGATAGGCGACAGCTGCGCTGCCCGGGTTTCCGGCATCACCGGCGGCATCGAGCCATCGTCTATGATGGAGGCGGGCCGGCGGCGGCACACGGGCCGATGCGGACCACTCGAACAGGGGAACGGAGCGGATGAAGACGAAGATCTTGGGGCTGTTGGCGGCATTTGTGATGACGATGACCTCGGCGGCACTGGCGGCGGGCGACACCAGCGCACTGCATCCCCCGTCGGGCCACAGGATCGCGCTGGTGACCTTCGAGGACCTGGAGTGTCCGGCGTGCGCCAAGACCCAGCCGTTGCTGCAGCAGGCGGAGCGCAACTACGGAATCCCGCTGGTCTGGCACGACTTCATCATTCCCAACCACGTGTGGAGCAAGGAAGCGGCCATCATGGCGCGCTACTTCGACACGCAGTCGCCGCAGCTCGGCAATGAGTTTCGCACCTATATCTTTGCCAACCAGAGATCGATTTACAAGGCGAACCTGCGGGAGTGGGCGGATAAGTTCGCCGCAGCGCACCACACCGCACTGCCCGCCTTCTATGACCCGACGGGCATCCTGCGTACCAAGGTGGAGGCCGACACACAACTGGGCAGGGTGACGGGAGAGACCGGCGTTCTGCACACGCCAACCATTTACGTCGTGAGCGACAACCCTCAGTTGCCGTTCGTCGAGGTCTCCGACCCGGGAAAGCTGTTTGAAACAATTGAACAGGTTAAGGCCGCGCTGCCTCCGGAGCGCGCCTCAAGGTCAAAAAAAAACTGAATGCGCCTGCGGCGAAGAAGCCGAAGAAATAGCCCATAGCAAATCAACAGCCCCACTCAAGCAACTGAAGCTTGAGGGGGCCACCTGCCATACTTTTTTCCCGCTAAGAAAATTCATCCCGGCTGCTAACCAGCGAAACCAAACTCCGTCTAATAGGCATACCTTCTGAGGCTCTTTGGCGAGGACCGCTTATCCTCGCCATAATTTTTGCGCGAATGTCAGCGCCCCGTTGGGTAACTGGCGTTGATAGACCTGCCGCTCAGGCCAGAGCTAAGGGATTCGCTGTGCTCCTCCGCTGGTGGAAATTTCTCGGATTCGAATATGCAAATCAGTTGCAACTGGCTCTGCCAGCAGATACTCTACCGCCGTGGGGGGAGCAGACCGTCCCGCCTCAATCCCGAAAAAGAGGACACACTCATGCAATGGGAAGCGCCTGACTTCGTCGAAATCTCTGTAGGATGCGAAATCAACAGCTACGCGACGGCGGAAATCTAACTCGCGGTGCGCATTAGAATTCTGGGCTCTGCGGCCGGCGGAGGGTTTCCACAGTGGAATTGTGGATGCTCGAACTGCAGCCGGCTCAGACGCGGCTCGCTCAACGCGGTGCCCCGGTCGCAGATCCAGGTTGCCCTCACCACCGACAACCAGCACTGGTTTTTGCTGAACGCCTCCCCTGACCTGCGCACCCAGATTGAAGCGACTCCCGAGCTGCATCCGCGTGGACTGCGCGATACGCCCATTGCGGGCGTGGTGCTGACCACGGGCGATCTGGACCAGGTGCTGGGACTGCTGCTGATGCGCGAGCTGCAGCCGATACGAATTCATGCAACCGACGCAGTGCGCTCGATCGTGCAGCGCGAGAACGCGTTCTTCAACATGCTGGCGCAGCAGGAAGGGCAGTCGCGCTGGCTGCGGATCGACGCCGCCGGAAACTTTGCGTTGTCGGCGAACGGCTCGCCCGCCCTGGAGTGCCGTCCGGTGCCGCTGGGATCGGGCTATCCGGCCTGGGTCCCGCAGACGCTGGCCAAAGAGCTGCCGCGCGAAGAGGCCGTGCTGGGGCTGGTGATTCAGCAGGCCGGGAGCAACGCCGGGGTCCCCAACGAGCCCGCAGTTGGCTTGTTGGGGCAAGGACGCCTGGGATATTTTCCCGCGTGCGGCAAGATCACGCCGGAGCTGATTGCGCTGCTGGAGAGCTGCGCCGTGGTGCTCTTCGACGGCACATTTTGGTCGGACGACGAGTTGCAGCGCGCCGAGCCCAGCGCTCGGACCGCCCGCCAGATGGGGCACGTTCCGCTGGGCGGCGACGATGGGACGCTAGCGCTGCTGAGCGTGCTGCGTAGGCCGCGCAAGATTCTGTTGCACATCAACAACACGAACCCGATCCTGGACCGCGACAGCGCCGAGCATCGGCAGGCAGTTGAGGCAGGATGGGAGATCGCGGAGGACGGATGGGACATACGTCTGTGAAGGATGCAATTGTAGAGCGCAGTATTTTTGATCATGAACCTGCGCAGATCGCGGACTCTTCCGATCTGCTCACGCGCGAGCAGTTGTTGGGCAAGCTGCACGCCATCGGCGCCGAGCGCTATCATCACCGGCATCCCTTCCACCTGCTGATGCACGAGGGCAAGCTGACCCGCGGGCAAATCCAGGCGTGGGCGCTGAACCGCTACTACTACCAGCAGATGATTCCGATCAAGGACTCGATCATCATGTCGCGTGGCGACGTCGAGTTCCGCCGCGCCTGGATCAAGCGCATCGTCGACCACGACGGCACGGGTCCCGGCACGGGCGGTATCGACGCCTGGCTGCTGCTGGCCGAAACCTGCGGGCTGGATCGCGCGACCGTAGCAAGCTGCAAGCACATCCTCCCGGGAACGCGCTTCGCGGTCGATTCCTACATCCCGCTGGTCAGCGACGGACCGTTCTTGCAGTCGGTGGCCTCCTCGCTCACCGAGCTCTTCTCCGGCAAGCTAATCGCATTGCGCATGGAGGCCCTGAGCCAGCATTATCCGTGGCTCACGGAAGGGCTGAAGTATTTCAAGGCGCGGCTGACGCAGTCGCGCGAGGACGCCGAATTTGCCTTCGGCTATGTCTTCGCGCACGCCCGGACACGCGAAGAGCAGGAGCTGATCGCCGGCGCGCTGCGCCGCAAATGCGACATGCTGTGGGCGCAACTGGATGCGCTCTATCATGCCTATGTCGATCCCGGACATCTGCCGCCGGGAGCGATGCGCTTTGAGGAGACGAAGTGATGGACGCTAGCGTTCGGCATCCCGACCTATCGGGTGCCCCACTCAAGCTTCTTTCGCTTGAGTGGGGTAGTTCGTCACGGCAAGCAAAAGCCCCACTCAACGAAAAGAGCGTTGAATGGGGCACCCGCATCCAGGAGGCGAAGTAATGGACTCCGGCAGCCATCCCAAACTCGCGCGCGGCTGCAAGCTGCGTACCCGCGAAGATGGCGACTACCTGCTGATGCCGGAGAGCATGCTGCGCATGAACCGCACGGGATGCGAGATCCTCAAGCGCTGCGACGGTGCGCACACCGTCGAGCAGATCGTCGCCGAGCTGCAGACGGTTTACGCCGGCGTGGATGCGCAGAAGCTCAGCGCCGAGGTGGATTCGTTTCTGGCGCGACTGAAGGAAAGATTGGCAATCGTAGAAGTATGAGCGAGCGCCTGCGGCGGGAAGCGTCAGCGTTACCGGCCGGCGCGAGAGGCAATCATTGCGGTATGAACAATCGAGAACCATTCCGCCCCAGCAAGCCAACTGCGGGCTCGCCGGGGACCCCGTTTCACCCCGCCAAGCCAACTGCGCGCTTGCCGGGGGCCCCATTGGCGGTCATCGCGGAGCTGACACATCGCTGTCCGTTGCGCTGCACCTATTGCTCGAACCCGTTGCAACTGCAGCCCGCGGCCAACGAGCTGGATACCGCTGCATGGCTCGAGGTCTTTGCGCAGACTGCGGAAATGGGCGTGCTGCATGCGCACTTCACCGGCGGCGAGCCGCTGCTGCGGCCCGACCTTGAGCAGCTTGTGCGCGGCGCGCACGACGCCGGACTCTACACCAACCTGATCACCTCCGCCATCGGCCTCAATGACCGCCGTCTGACAGCGCTGGAAGAGGCCGGACTGGACCACTTCCAACTGAGCTTTCAGGACAGCGAGCCCGAAGGCGCCAACGCAATCGCTGGTGTCCCGGTGCACGACAAGAAGGTCTCGTGGGCCAAGCGGCTCTCCAACGGGCCGTTCGCCTTCACCATCAACCTCGTGGTGCATCGCCAGAACCTGGACCACCTCGAGCAGATGCTGGCCTTCGTCGAGTCGTTCTCGCCGCAGCGCGTCGAGATCGCCAACGTGCAGTACTACGGCTGGGGCTTTGAGAACCGCGCAAGGCTAATGCCCACGCGCGAGCAGGTCGATCGCACCATCGAACTCGTCACCGCGTTCCAGGAGAGAATGCGCGGCAAGATCACCGTGGACTTCGTGCTGCCCGACTACTATGCGCGCTATCCCAAGGCCTGCATGGGCGGATGGGGCGAGCGCTTGCTGCTCGTCGATCCCTCCGGCGATGTGCTGCCCTGCCACGCGGCCAAGATCATTCCCGGCATGCGCTTTGCAAACGTGCGCGCGACGCCGCTGCGCGAGATCTGGGAGTCGTCGGAGGCCTTCCAGCGCTTCCGCGGCGAGGAATGGATGAGCGAGCCCTGCCGCAGCTGCGAGCGCCGCACACAGGACCACGGCGGCTGCCGCTGCCAGGCCTTCCTGCTGACGGGCCGCGCCGAAGCCACCGATCCGGCCTGCTCGCTCTCGCCTGACCATGCGCTGGTCACCGAGCGCGCGCTGGAGACCGAGCTGGTGAAGGTGGGAGCAGCATCAAGCGAGGCGAAGTCGCCAGCGTGGAACTACCGGGTCAATCCGCGCTGAGCGGAGCGAGTTCGTAAACTAGCCATCACTTTTTGAAGTTTTTGATTGGCGTAGCCCGCATTGCGATGCAGCCCGAGTCGCGTTACGGAGCTTCTCTAAGACCTTGATCTTCGCAGGAAATGGTAGCGCTGCCAGCCGCTTACGTCGATTCTTTTCCGGCGAGTCCATACTTCCTCATTTCAGGTACTTGTGCTCAAAGCTTGTCCACTCGGACACAGGGTCGTACGCAAGCAACAGGCTTGAGTGGCCAGCCTGAATACAACGTTTCTAGCGCCGCTTCTTCCGCCGCTCGTGGGTGAAGTGCTCCCAGCCAGAGGGTTCCAGATCGGTGATGTAGCCGTTTTCGTGCTCGATAGCGACCTCTTCGCCTTCCGTGATGTAGCCGATCAGCGTCAGCGGGATGCCCTTGTGCTGCCGCGGCAGGCGGCGATCGGCCGGGACGGTGAAGAGCAACTGATATTCGTCGCCGCCATGCAGGGCATGGCGCAGTTCCACCTCGTGGCGGTTGAGCGAGGCGATGGGAATGGCGTTCTCCTGCAGGATGGCGCCGACGCGGGAGGCGCGGCAAAGACGCGCAAGGTCGATCGAGAGGCCGTCGCTGATATCGATCATCGCCGAGGGGATCTGCCTTTCGGCCAGGAAGCGCGCCAGCCCGAGCTGCGCTTGGGGATAAAAATGCGCGGGATAGGACGCGGCCCGGAAGCGCCGCTCCGGCGCGGCATACATCCGCTCCAGCAAGGCATATGGCGCGCCCAGCTCGCCGCTCACGAAGATGCGGTCGCCCGGGGAAGCCGTGGAGCGCAGGATGGCGCGGCCCTCGGCCACTGTGCCAACCACGGTGATGTCGGCGAGGACCCCGCCTGGTGACTGCGAGAGATCGCCACCGGCGAGAGTGACTCCGGCTTTCTTTGCGGTTTCCAGCAGGCCGTCGAAAAACTGGTCGGCCCAGCGCTGCGGCAGTCCGCCGGGCAGTGCAAGCGAGAGAAAGGCGGCGAAGGGCTCGCCGCCCATGGCCGCAATGTCGCTCAGCCCGCGCGTAAGGCAGCGGTGACCCACCGAGTCGGCGGGATGCCACTGGCGGCGGAAGTGCACGCCTTCGATGGAGAAATCCGTTGTAACGAGCGTTTGCGTTCCAGGAATTGTGGAGAGCAGGGCGCAGTCATCCCCGATGGATGCGACGACGCGGGCCGGCGCCGAGCGGCGCGTGCCCGGCTCCGCCGCCTGGCTGGCGCGCGCGATGCGCTGGACGAGAGAAATTTCCGGAATCGGCATGAGCGGATAGAGTAACTCCGAAAGACTTTCCAGGAAAGCGCAGCGCCCAGCGTCATCCACCTCAGCCGCAACACCGGCGGTGGGAGGTGAGGAACCTGAGGCGCTATGGGTGCCCCAGGTCCCGCGCCCGCTTTTGGCGCTGACCTGGGCGGGTGTATCTCAAAAGCGGCTTACCGCAGGGTTTTCAGCTTAAGCATGGCGTTCATCGAGCCCGAGCGGAAGCCGTCCACGTCGAGCGCCACAAATTTGAAACCGCAGGCCTTGATCGCCTCGCTGATCCGCGCCAGCATTTCCAGGGACAGCGCGCGCTCCATCTCCTCGCGCGCAATCTCGATGCGCGCCACATCGCCGTGGTGCCGCAGCCGGAACTGCCGGAAGCCCATTGCACGCAGGGCGTCCTCGCCGCGCTCCACCTGCTCGAGCGCCTCGCGGGTCACCGGGCGGCCGTACTCGATGCGGGACGACAGGCAGGCCGACGCCGGCTTGTCCCACACGCGCAGCCCGGCCTCGGCGGCCAGCGCGCGAATCTCCGTCTTCGTCAGCCCCGCCTCCAATAGCGGAGCGGCCACGCCGTGCTGCCGCGCAGCCTGCTGCCCGGGACGCCAGTCGCCCTGGTCGTCGAGGTTCACCCCGTAGGCCACCGCCGTCCAGCCCTGCTTCCCATCAAAGCCCGCCGCAAAGCGCTCCATCTCCTCAAAGAGCGCGTCCTTGCAATGGAAGCAGCGCAGGGCGTCATTGCGCCGGTAATCCGCGCCGTCGATCTCGCCGGTGTGGATGATCTCAAGCGGGATCCCCTGCTCGGCGGCAAAGGCCACGGCGTCCCGCATCTGCCAGCGCGCCAGCGAAGGGGAGTCGGCCAGCACCGCCAGCATCTCGTCGCCCAGCACGTGATGCGCCGCCCAGGCCAGATACGCCGAGTCCACCCCTCCCGAATAGGCCACCAGCAGCCGTCCCTCGGGGCCCCCAGCAAGCCCGCATTTGGCTTGATGGGGTGACAGCTCGCGGAGCCGCCCATAGAGCCGCTCGCGCTTGGCCGCCAGCGCGGCGGAAATCGAATCCTTACTTATATCCACTGCCATGCTTCTATCCTACGCTTCGATGGCCGGGTCACCAGCGAGCCTGGTTCGGAACGAGGGGCGGAGGTTCAAATCCTCTCTCCCCGACTATTGTTTTTAATAGCTTGCAACCTGGATTGCACGAGTCCTGACCATGCGCACCCCCAGCGGCTACATCCGCCTGTGGGAGCCGCAACAGCAACCTTTGCCACCGCTGCATTTCCGCAGGCACAACACCATGCAAAGGATCATCAGGACGACAAACACGAGCGGGAAAAGCGACCAGAATCCGAATGTGTACCACATGTTTTTACTCCTACCGACATGACGAGCGTCTCCAGTGGAGAGATACAGGGACCAATGTATCCCTCAGGGGTACGATTTCGTCTTTCAAGTGGAGGGAGATGTCATGGGTACTGCTGAGTTCGAGACCGTTACGATCCAAAAGACCGATAAGGTCTGTCCCATGTGCGAGGAGTACGCCAGACGCGAGGCGAGCAAACCAGTCGTCGTGATGGCGTGCGAAGGAGCCTGCCTGCGCGGCGAGATTGCGCGCCAGGCTGCAAACATTCTTTGTTTTGAACTAGCACCCGAGAAAACTGCTCGCCTATGCCTGGGAGGCGCATTCACGAAAGACACCGGACAGCGCCAGCTTGCGCGCAATGCGCCAAAGCTGCTTGCCATCGAGGGGTGCTTTATCGAATGCGCGACGCGCATGATGAAGGGCGTTGCGCCTGGCCTAGCGCCAGAGGTCGTGATCGCCGATCGACTCTGCGACTTTGACCGACGGCTATTTGGGATTAACGAAATGCCGGAGGGAGAAATTCGGCAGCACGCACGCGAAGTCGCCGAGAAGATTGCCCGCACACTCTGATCAGTGGTTCTGTTTGGGATCGCAGACTAGGACGCCGCGATCATCCAGGCCAAAAGCACACGCTTGGTGGAGCATCGCTTCAAGCTTGCGGCGTCCTCGGTGCAGGCGCATTTTCACCGTGGTAAGCGGCAGACCGAGCAATTCGGAAATCTCAACGGCTGACAAACCGTCAACATCATGGAGCAGCAATACCGCCCTGTACGTGTCCGACAACGAGGCCACATACCGCTGCACGCAGTCGCTCATCTCTCGCCGCTGCACCACAGCCAGAGGAGATTCCGCGTGCTTGTCCTCGATCTCAAGATCTTCGGAATGCTGCTCGTCATTTCTGGTTTGCATCCGGCTGCGACGACGCAGGCAGTCGAGACAGACATGTGTCGCGATCTGATACAACCAACTCAGGAGTGCACTGTCGTCTTTGAGCGTCGAGCGCTCCCGGAAAGCACGCAGGAAGGTTTCCTGGGTGAGATCGTCCGCTTCCGTGCTGTCCCGGACCATCTTGCGGATGTACCGAGCTATTGCCGACCGGTGCCGTTCGAGTTCATCTGTTGGACCATTGGTGCTGCTGGGCGCCGCCATACGCGATAGCGTACACCCATTTCAAACCATCCAGGCGCTCATGGCTATAAGTAGCTATCGCGGATCTTAGAGGTGTTCAATAAGCGAAACTCCGGTTCCACCCAGCGAGCAAACGACGCCCCCCTGGCGCGCTGGGCATTAAGGCGCAAGCGCCGCCTTCTAGCCGGCGGCGCTCCGATTCGAACCATCCCCGACTACAAGATGTACCGGCTGAGGTCGTGGTCCTTCACGATGTCGGCGAGCATCTTGCCCACGTAGGCGCGGTCGATCTTCACTTCTTTGTCCTTCATGTCCGGGGCATCGAAGCTGATCGTGTCCAGCACCCGCTCCATTATCGTGTGCAGGCGCCGCGCGCCGATGTTCTCGGTCGATTCGTTCACCTTGGCGGCGAAGACCGCAATTTCCTCGAGCGAGTCCGTGGTGAACTCCAGCTTAATGCCCTCGGTCTCCAGCAGCGCGATGTATTGCTTGGTCAGCGACGACTTCGGCTCGGTGAGGATCTTTACGAAGTCCTCCACCGTAAGCGACTTCAGCTCAACGCGAATGGGGAAGCGCCCCTGCAGCTCGGGGATCAGGTCGCTGGGCTTGGAGACATGGAACGCTCCCGCCGCGATGAACAGGATGTGGTCCGTGCGCAGCATGCCATAACGCGTGTTGACCGTGGTGCCTTCGACGATGGGCAGAATGTCGCGTTGCACGCCCTCGCGCGAAACGTCAGGCCCGTGGCCGCCCTCACGCCCGGCGATCTTGTCGATCTCGTCCAGGAAGATGATGCCGCTCTGCTCCACCCGCTCCAAAGCGGTCTTGGTCACCTGGTCCATGTCGATCAGCCGCTGCTCTTCTTCGCCGATCAGGTAATCGAAGGCCTCGCTGACCTTCATCTTCCGCTTCTTGGTGCGCTGGCCGAAGATGTTGGGCAGGATGTCCTTGAAGTTGATGTCCATGTCTTCGATGCCCTGATTGCTGATGATCTCGAAGGCAGGGATGTTCTTCTCGCGGACGTCCAACTCCACCGTGCGCTCGTCCAGTTTGCCCTCGCGCAGCTGCTGGCGCAGCTTCTCGCGGCTGCGGGAGCCGCTCTCGCCCACCAGCGTGTGGCCCGGGTCGCCCGGGACGATCACAGCGCCCGGCGCGCCTGGGCCATCGCCGGTGCCGGGCGCTGGCGGCAGCAGCAGGTCCAGGATGCGCTCCTCGGCGTTCATCTCCGCCTTGTTGGCCACGTCCTCCAGCTTTTCCTCGCGCACCATGTCGATGGCGATCTCGATCAGGTCGCGAATCATCGACTCCACGTCGCGCCCCACGTAGCCGACCTCGGTGAACTTCGAGGCCTCCACCTTCAGGAAGGGTGAGTTGGCCAGCTTGGCCAGGCGTCGGGCGATCTCCGTCTTGCCCACGCCGGTGGGGCCGATCATGATGATGTTCTTGGGCATCACCTCTTCGGCCATCTCGGGCGACAGCTTCTGGCGGCGCATGCGGTTGCGCAGCGCGATGGCCACGGCGCGCTTGGCGTCGTGCTGTCCCACGACATGCTTGTCCAGCTCAGCCACAATCTCGCGCGGGGTCAACTCGTCCAGCGCGATCAGCTCTTCTTCCACGGTTTGCGGCAGGTAGATTGCCATTGTTTCCTTTACAGCTCTTCTACTGTGAACTTTTCGTTGGTATAGATGCAGGTCTCCACCCCAACGAGCCAACTGCGGGCTCGCCGGGGGCCCCGGTCACGACGCGTACTCGCTTTCAGCCTCTATAGCTCCTCTACCGTGAACTTTTCATTCGTATAGATGCAGGTCTGCCCCGCGATAGTCATGGCCGCGTCGGCGATCTGGCGCGCGTCCAGGTCGGTGAACTGCAACAGCGCCCGTGCCGCACTCAGCGCGTAAGCTCCTCCGCTGCCGATGGCCGCCATGTTGTCGTCCGGCTCGATCACGTCGCCGTTGCCGCTCAGCAGGTAAGTCTGGTTCTGGTCAGCGACCAGCAGCAGCGCCTCGAGTTGGCGCAGACTCTTGTCGGTGCGCCAGTCCTTGGCCAGTTCCACAGCCGAGCGCCCCAGGTTCCCCGCATACTGCTCCAGCTTGGTCTCAAAGCGTGCGAACAGCGAGAAGGCGTCGGCAGTCGATCCGGCAAAGCCCGCCAGGATCTTTCCCTGGTAGAGCCTGCGGATCTTGCGCGCACCCTGCTTGATCACGTGATCGCCGAGCGTCACCTGGCCGTCTCCGGCCATCACCACCTTGCCGTTGCGACGCACACAGAGCACCGTGGTGGAGCGGATACGGCCGTGGCGGCTCCCGGCCGCCTCACGGCGAGAACAATCCATAGTAGGAATCCTGGGCATGGCGTAAGACCTGAATTATATCAGTGCGCCCGCTTGTCATCGGTCGCACCAAACCTGTTGCAGTTTGGCACGGAGGAGCCACCTTGGAGGAGCATCTCTCTCGCGAGTTTTCGCCCTTTCATCGTCCTATTTTCGGCTTTTTTCCGCGGTCACTGTCTTCAGATGACCTTTCGAGTCGCCGCCGGGCCACCCGTGATTGACGCTCCCAAGCCTGGTTGCTACCCTTGAATAGTCAGTACAAGACATCTGGAGACAAGGGAAGGGCGTACAGCCACACTGGCGGCGCCATAGGAAAACCCTACGCTTTCCACTCGTCCCGTCTAAGGTTCCCGGTATTGGGGAGAGCCCATTGCGTAAGCGCTGGTACATTCTTTTTGTCTCGCGGGACTCCGAGGGACAGCTTCGAAAGATCCCCATCCCAATCCATTACCTATACGTCTTTCTGGCCGGCGCCGTCATCGGAATGTTCACCGTCACCGGCATGGCGGGCTCCTACGCCCGGATGTTGTGGAAGGTGGAGCGCTTCAATGACCTCCGCGCCGAAAAGGAGCGTATCAAGCGCGACTACTCGCAGCTTGAGGAGGCCTCCCACGAAAAAGACGTGCAGGTGGCCTCGCTGGGCTCCATTGCTGTCGAAGTCTCGACCCTGTACGGCCTGAAGACCGACTCGCGCCTTCTGCCGACCAATGACGACGCTCAGCCCGACCGCTACCAGGCCTCGCTGGATACGCTGTACGCGCTGCGCGGCTCGGCCCTGACCGGCGCAGCCACCGCCGGCGTGCAGTTGGCCTCCAGCCGCCGCCTGACCTCGCTCTCCGACTGGACCCGGGCCGCCGACGCTCCCTCGATCTGGCCGGTCGAAGGCCGCCTGACCAGCTCCTTCGGCGAGCGGGTCGATCCGTTCAATGGGGAGGGCACATTCCACAGCGGCGTCGATATCTCGGTGCCCTACGGCACCCCGGTCCATGCGTCCGCCGACGGCGTCGTCATGTTCGCCGAGGTCATGAGCGGCTATGGGAACCTGATTAACGTGGACCACGGGCATGGCCTATCGACCCGCTACGGCCACCTCTCCGGCTTCGCCGTGAGCGACGGGCAGCACGTCCACCGCGGCCAGGTCATCGGCTATGTCGGCGCCACGGGACGCGCCACCTCGCCGCATTTGCATTATGAGGTGCGCATCCAGGACGTTCCGGTCAACCCGCACAAGTATCTCCGCACCACCCTGGCGCAGGTACCTCAGCCGCTCAAGAGCTAGAGTTCATTCGCAGGTGCCCCACTCAAGCTTCTGTTGCTTGAGTGGGGCTTTTGACTTTGCGCTTGCCTTTGCGCTTTTCCGCCTTAATGAACTTTTTAGGCTGCCGGCAGCCTTTTGGAGTACTCTTTCTAACCGCCATGAACATTCTCGACTACTGCGCCGCCGATCCCGCCTCTGTCACCCTCTCCGCCACCGCGGCCGACGCCATAGAGGCCATGAACCAGCGCCGCATGGGCGCCGCCGCCGTGGTGGATGAACACGGAGTTGTCGCCGGGGTCTTCACCGAGCGTGACGTGCTGACCCGCGTCGCCCTTAGCGGCCGCGATCCGCGCCAAATCCCGATCACCGAGGTGATGACCACCCCGGTGCTCCTGGCCACCCGCGCCACCTCCATTGCCGAAGCGACCTCCGTGATGATCGATCACCACCGGCGGCACCTGCCTGTGGTGGAGGACGACGGCCGCCTCATTGGGATCCTCTCCATCCGCCACGTCCTGGAACGCAAGGTTGACGAGCTCACCGCACAGATCCGCCAGTCGAACGGCAGCAGGTCGGCTGCGCAATAGTTTTCAGAGCTCGCGGCGATTCTCGCGGAATAAAGCAAAGACCGCTACCTGGAGCGCAGGCTACCGTCGACCTCCTGGCCGGAACGCGTGAGATAATGTCAGGCACACGTATGAAATACAATCCGCAGGGGATTGGGGAGTGGTGCATGCGCCGGTTGTTTCTGTGCGTAGTATTGTTGGCGGTTGGTTGCCGGGCCCAGGCTCCGACTAACGCAGAGCTGGAGCGCAGTATCGAGAAGCAGATCCATGCCACGTTCAACCTGCCGCCGTATGTGGACGTGAAGGTGGCCGAGCGCAAGCCGAGCGAGGAGTTTCCCGGCTACGACAGGCTGGTGGTCTTCCTCAGCCTTGGCGAGCAGATGCAGAAGCGGGAGCTGTTGCTGAGCAAGGACGGCAAGGCGCTGTACTCGCTGACCAAGATGGACCTGACGCGCGATCCGCAGGCCGAGCTGATGGCCAAGATGGACCTGCGCGGCCGTCCCGTGCGGGGCAACAAGGACGCCAAGGTCACCGTGGTGGTCTATGACGACTTCCAGTGCCCCTACTGCACGCGCATGCACCAGACCTTGGTGGAGGCGCTGAAGACCTACGGCGACAAGATCAAGGTGGTGTACAAGGATTTTCCGCTGACGGAGATCCATCCCTGGGCCGCGCGGGCGGCGATCGACTCGGGCTGCCTGGCCAAGCAGAGCGGGCCCGCCTACTGGGAGTTCGCCGATTACGTGCACGCCAACGGCCGGCAGATCCAGGGCGAGCGGCGCCCGGTAGGCGAGCAGCACGCCGAGGTGGACCGCATCGCGCTGGAGATCGGCAAGAAGCACTCGGTCGAGCAGCCCGTGCTGGAGGCCTGTGTGAGAGCGCAATCTAAGAGCGACCTCGAGGCCAGCATGGCCGAGGCCCAGTCGGTCGGGGTGGAGGCCACTCCGGCAGTCTTCGTGGACGGCGCCAAGATGGACGGCGCGGTGCCGGACGAGCAGCTCCGGATGGTGCTGGACAAGGCCCTGAAGGAAATCGGCGCTCCGGTGAAGGCCGCTGCCAACGCGCACGCAAAATAGCGCGGAGAGCCGTCCCACATCCATTCGAATTATTTCGGCAAAGGACGAATGCAATGGCAGGAACTACAACTGTAGCTCAGGCGGTTTCGCGTCCCAAACCAGTAGTCTCCGCTCATCGGCGGCGCGACCGCGCGCGGTTCTTTAAGCCGGCGTTGCCTGCGATGTTGCTGCTGGAGCCGTAAGATCGCTCGATTCGAGAACAACAGGATAGAAGCAAACAGAACGCGGGAGGATCGCGATTTGAACGGTATTGGGATGCGGTGGAAGCGGACAGTGGCAGCGGCGTGCGCGTTGACGATGCTGTGCGGGACGGCGTGCAAGAGTCGCGAAGGCGTGATGGCGCGGGTGAACGGGCGCAAGATCCTGGCCACCGAGCTTGAGACGTACTACCGCAACCAGACCGCGGGCCAGCCGGAACCTTCGCCCGACCAGGCGCAGGCCCTGCGCCTGAACATCCTTCGCGAACTCATCGACAATGAGATCCTTCTGCAGCGGGCGGAAAAGCTGGGCCTGATGGCCACCGACCAGGAGGTGGACGACAAGCTGAAGGAGATCAAGGCGCCGTTCAGCAACGAGGAGTTCGAACAGCGCCTCAAGCAGCGCAGCCTGACGCAGGAGGACTTCAAGCGCGACCTGCGGCGCACCATCACGGTCGACAAGGTGCTGCAGAAAGAGATCACCGCCAAAATCAAGGTCGGCGACAGCGACATCGTCAACTACTACAACCAGCACAAGGCGGAGTTCAACCTGATCGTGCCGCAATATCATCTGGCGCAGATCCTGGTGACCACGCAGCCCAATCCGCAGGTGCACAACCTGAAGAACGACAAGGCGCAGAACGAGGCCGAGGCGAAGAAGAAGGTCGCCATGCTGTCGTCCATGCTGAACAGCGGCGAGGACTTTGGCAAGGTGGCAATGAGTTACAGCGAACAGCCGGACACGGCGGCCTCGGGCGGCGACCTGGGCTTCATCGCCGAGAACTCGCTGCAGAGCGACCAGCAGGCCTACGGCGCAATCAGCCGGCTGAAGCCGGGCGAGGTCACGCCGCCGCTGCCCGCCGCCGATCCCGGCTCGAAGCAGCTCTTCGGCTATCGCATCATCAAGCTGATCTCCAAGGAACCGGCCGGACAGCGGGAGCTGAAAGACCCCAAGGTGCAGCAGGCCGTCCGCGATCAGCTGCGGGACCGCCGCGAACAACTGCTGAAAGCCGCCTACATGGAGTCGCTGCACGACGGCGCGTCCGTTGAGAACTACCTCGCCGACCAGATCCTGAAGAACAACGGCGCGAAGTAGCGAATCGGAGCGGGAAGGCGCCCGGCTGCGGCCGGGCGTTTTGCGTGGAACAAAACCGCAGGCCTTGCGGCCTGCGGCTCTGTTCCACCGACGATGAGTGGGGGCTTTGCTCAGTCAGCTTCGACGCTCTGATTCGCGCCGGTGATTACTTCACCTCCGCGGCCATCTTCTCGTGCTCGGCGGCGAGCTGGTTATCGGCTTCCGCTGCCTGGCGCGCCTCATCGACGAGCTTCTTGCAGTGCTCCACCATCTCCGTCTTAGACCTGGGATAGGACTCATAAAGCTTCCGCATCTCCTCGTGAGACTTGGCCTTAGCGGTCTCAGCTCGGGCCTCGGCACGGAAGTAGCAAGCCAGCTTGTTGTGGTCTTCCGCAGTTTTGGCGCTGGCGATCAGGGCCATCGTCTGCTCGCTGGTGAGCTTAGGTCCTTTGCACTCCATCTTCTGCTGCGCGGAGGCGATTGAGGCGGCAAGCACCAGTGACAGAGCAGGGACAACGGCAAACTTCTTCAGATTCGAGTTCATTTTCTTCTCTTCAACTTTCTGGACCACGATCCGGGTCCGGCTCGGGTTCGCTGCTCACGGCTGGCGTCGGCTATTGCGGCGCTCCGGCCGGGCGAGCTCAGCGGAGAGGCGCGCCGGCAAATGCCGGGCGCAGATCTCCGAAGCGGTGCTGTGGGAAGAGCCGACTAGATCAGAAAGACACAGAGGAAAGATTGAGATGACTCGGGCAAGCGCAACGGTCGGGACTGCAGGCGGGCGACGCGCCCAGCTGCCGGCAGCAGGTCAGGCATCTCGGATGAAATCTGCGAGACTGCTCCCAGAGGGGCACCCAGTGATTGCAGTGCAGCTACGGGCGTCGGTTTAGCGTTGGAGAGGTCACAGCAGCCACGATGCTGCGGCAGAAGGTGCAACGCAGGCGCATTCTCCATGGTCGGGCAGCAACTCATGCCTACTGCCTGTGTCGCGCCGATGCAGGACAGAGTCGCCGTCGCTGGCGCAGAGAGACTCACCAACACCAGAATTAGCGCAGCGAATTGGAGTCTGCGTGACATACCTGGGAAAATGGTGCGCCGGGCTCATTGCGGCCGCAGTGACATGCATCACCCCTGAGCGTGACGCGTGAATTGGAACTGAGCGATGTCTCTGGCGCTACTCGACGATGACCAGCAGGTCTCCAGCGTTAACGGCCGAGGCTTCCTGTACGGCGATTCGAACGATTTTGCCCTTCTTGGTCGAGCGGATCTCGTTCTGCATCTTCATGGCCTCGACCACCAGCAGTCCCTGTCCCGCTTCGACCTCGTCGCCTTCGGCGGCGAGCAGGCGGATGACCTTGCCGGGCATCGGCGCGTGAATTCCAACAGGCCCGGCTTTGGCATCGAGCGATGCGCGGCGACTGCGCAGGGAGCGCGGATCGCGCAGCTCAGCGCGGAAGCGGCGCCCGCCGATCAAGATGTAAGTCTCGCCGGCGGGCGAGCTCTCGCGGCGGGCCTCGTAGCTCCGGCCCTCGTGGATGATCGAGAGCACCTCGCGCGCGGCCTGCGCCACATCGAGCTCGAACGGCTCGCCATCGACCATGCACGAATAGCCCTGGGCGGTGCGGTCGCCCGAGACCTGGTAGGCATGGCCGTCGATCAGCACCTCGTATTTCATCTGCGGACCCCCTCGCGGCGTGCCGCGGCCTTCCAGGCGCTGATATGCGACGCATCGTCGTGGGACTGATTGCCCGTGGCCGAAGCCGTCTCGGACGGAGAAGATTGCGCCGTCGAGCGCTCAGAGGGCTGTTGGCCGAAGATGGCAGCTGCCAAAGCGGCGATGGGCGCGAGCCTGGCAGTGCCGTCGCGCGAAGCGGACGACTCAGACGGCGCGATCGGCTCCGCTGGTCCAGCCGATTTCAATCTCGGGGGTGAGCCGTTGAGCAGCCGTTCGAGGAAGCCGGTATCGACGCGCGCGCTTTCGAAATCAGGATGCTGAAGGATGCGGCGGAAGAGCGGCAGGTTGGTCTGGATGCCGCCCACGAAGTACTCGTCCAGGGCGCGATGCAGACGCTCGATCACCTGCCGGCGGTCCGTGCCGTAGGCGATCAGCTTCGCCAGCAGAGGGTCGTAGTGCAGCGGCACAACCCAGCCTTCGTAGATGCCGCTGTCCAGCCGTATGCCGGGGCCGGAGGGCTCGAGCAGCCGGGTGATGCAGCCGGGCGACGGGAAGAAATTGTTCTCCGGGTCTTCGGCGTAGACGCGCAGCTCGATGGCATGCCCACGCAGGGCGATGTCCTCCTGCCGAAATGGCAGCGGCTCGCCGGAGGCAACACGGAGCTGGAGCTGCACCAGGTCGGTCCCGGTGACCTGCTCGGTGACCGGATGCTCGACCTGGAGCCGGGTGTTCATTTCGAGGAAATAGAAATTGTGGTCGGCGTCGACCAGAAACTCAATCGTGCCGGCGTTGCAGTACTGTGCGGCGCGAGCGGCGCGCACGGCGACCTCTCCCATGCGGCGGCGCAGATCGGCGTTGAGAAATGAGCAGGGAGCCTCCTCCAGGACCTTCTGATGCCGCCGCTGCACGCTGCACTCTCGCTCGCCGAAATAGACTACGTTCCCTTGGGCGTCGCCAAAGACTTGCACCTCGACGTGGCGCGGGTTGGCGATGAACTTCTCGATATAGACCTCGGAGTCGCCAAAGGCGCGCTGGGCCTCGCTCTGCGCGGCCTCGAAGGCCGAGGGCAGCTCGGCGGCAGAGGCCACCAGGCGCATGCCCTTGCCGCCTCCCCCGGCCGCAGCCTTGAGCATCACCGGATAGCCGATTGACTCGGCAATGGCGAGTGCCTCGGCGGTGCCGGAGAGTGCGCTGTCGGTCCCGGGAACGCAGGGAACGCCGGCCCGCTGCACGGTCTGGCGCGCGCGGGTCTTGGAGCCCATCATCTCCATCGACTCGGGCGACGGGCCAACGAAGACAATTCCGGCCTCGCGGCAGGCCCGCGCAAAACCGGCGTTCTCGGAGAGGAATCCGTAGCCGGGATGGATCGCCTGGGCGCGGCTGCGGCGCGCGGCCTCGAGGATGCGCGGAATGTTGAGATAGGAGTCGGTGGCCGGCGACGGGCCGATGTGCTCGGCGAAGTCCGCCTTGTGGACGTGGAGCGCGCGACGGTCCGCATCCGAGTAGACCGCGACCGATTCGATGCCCAACTCGCGGCAGGCGCGGATGACGCGCACGGCGATCTCGCCGCGATTGGCGATGAGGACCCGCTGGAACATGGACGCGCTTTCTCTCCGGCAACAACGAAGAGAAGAATGCTATCAGGAACAGCGAGAGAGAGGAAACCGGCTTGAAAAGTGGTAGTGTCCTAGTGCAATCCAAGTCTGAGACAGTCAAATTAGGACACTACCTGAAAAGTCGGTAGTGGGTCAGTTTCCAGTTGGCAGACTACCCTAGTGGATCGGGATCATTCGGAAATTGGCCTGTTATAGCTTCGGATCTCATCGATTCCTGCCAGCGATATGATTCAGAAGGGCAGGACGGGTCGCGATCAATTTGAGACGTCGGCCGCAGCAGATCAGCAGATGAACTGGTGGGTCACTGGTACGGACCGACGCAAAAACCGCGACCTTCGCCCTGATCGAGCACAAGGAGCACACGAACATGAAGCCAAAGAACACGATCTGCCTCTGGTTCGACAAAGACGCACATGAGGCGGCGCGCTTCTACGCCGTCACCTTTCCGGATAGTAAAGTAACCGCTGTTCACGAAGCTCCCAGTGACTACCCGGGCGGCAAGAAGGGCGATGTGCTGACGGTGGAGTTCACCGTCCTGGGCATTCCCTGTCTCGGTCTCAACGGCGGCCCGGCGTTCAGGCACAGCGAGGCCTTTTCCTTCCAGATCGCGACAGAGAATCAGGAAGAGACGGACCGTTACTGGAACGCGATCGTCGGCAATGGCGGTGCGGAAAGCCAGTGCGGTTGGTGCAAAGACCGCTGGGGCCTCTCCTGGCAGATCACCCCGCGCGCGCTGACCGATGCAGTTGCGGCTGGTGGCGATGAGGCAAAGCGTGCCTTCGAGGCGATGATGACGATGAAGAAGATCGACATCGCTGCCATCGAGGCAGCGCGGCGAGGCTGACGTGAACACGCCGAAACGTCCTTATTTGTCTGGATCACGGGCAATCCGGAAATCGACCTATCGGAGAATTCAGCGGCGCTGGGGTCGCTCGCGCGGCTCAGGATCACAGCGTCAAATGAGCGATTGCGCTGCCGTTTGGACGCCTGCCTGGGCGAGCGCCTCGCGCGCCTGCTCCACGCGGTTGCGCAGGCGGTCCATGGAAGCCGAGAGGGCCTTGGCCTTGTCCACGAGGCCGCGCTGGTTGGCGACGGCCAGCACCGTAGATGCGAACTGGACTGCCTGGGTCGCCGATTCTTCCAGCAGCAGGAGCGCATCCGCGTGCGGGCGCCAGAGATGCGTAGACTTCTGCCGCTGCCGAAATTCCTCGGTCTCCGCCTGGATGCGCGCCATCACGGCAACCATGCGCACCAGGGCGCGTGCGTTGTCGCCGCGGAAGCTCTTCTCCTCGCAGAAGTCGGCGCAGTAGGCATCGGCCTCCGGCGCGGCCAGGACAAAGTTGCCGAATTTCATCGGCACAATGTGGCGGCAGCGCGCGTCGGCGGCGCGCACCCAGCCGCGGAGGGACGCCTCGACTGACTTGATGCGATGGTCTTCCTGGGCGTGGGCGTTTGCGGCAAAACCGTGCACCGCCTGCGGCGAGGCAGTGCCGGTCTGCGGCGTGTTTCCAGCGGCGCTCGCGGAGGAAAAGTCGCCGGAGCGCGGAGCCGCGGAGACAGGCGCAGATGGGGGCACCGGCGGCGTCTTCACGTCCTGCGCCGCGAACGCCGTCTGCGGGCGGCCCTGCGTTCTGGAGTCCACGGCCTTCTTGAGCCTCGAGACGTGCTGGAACTGCTCCTGTGCACGGCGGTACTCGGTATGGAGAATGTCGCGCTCTTCGATTTGCGTGAGGTGCTGCACGGTGATGTCGCCGTCCACGCGAGAAGACAGGCTGCCGCCGCGCTGCTGAATGTCATTGGCGAAAGACTTCACCTGCGCGGCCGCGGCCGTGAAGAGTTCGGCGAAGCGGCGGCCGAAGTGTTCGTTATACGGGGCGATGACCGCCAGCGAGTGCGGATGGTAGAACGCCGGGCCGAAGCTGTGCTTGATGCGCCGTGCCTTGCTCCTCAGGCCGCTGTCCATGAGGCGGTCGAAGTGTTGAATGTGCTCGACCTCCTCGTCCATGTACTCGAACTCATCGAGGACCCGAGACTCCTCGGGAGTGAGCTCGGGCACCTCGGCGTCGTCGAGGATCTCCATCAGGGCGATCTCGAAGGGCGGCACCGGAGCAACGCCATCCATGGAGAGTCCGCGCTTCTCCCACTGGCCGGAGACCCGCGGATTGCGATAAAGAAACGTAGCGACGAAGTCGGTCTTGTCGCGGTCCACGTCGCTCTTGGACTGCTTGCGCGCATAGTAGCGGAAGAGCGACTCGGCGGTGTCCTGGTCGATGTTGGCATTGAGGGTGTGCCGCAGCATCTCCGGGGTGATCGCGAGGTCCAGCAGCTTGAGCCAGCGCCGCATGGCCGGCAGCAGGACGGACGCGTCGCGGTCTCGCGCGCGCAGCGCCTCGGGCTCCAGCCCGTGGGGCGGAGTGACCTCCTCCTGCAGCTTTTCCTGCAGGAGATTGAGGTAGAAGCCCTGGACGACTTCGAGGATTGTCAGTTCCCAGTTGAGATCGGCAGCCAAGACGACTCCAGCCGGGATCCCCAGCGCGCCCGCTGTTGGCGTGCTGGGGCGAAGCGGTCCGGCGTTGGGCTCGGGTCCCCAGCAACCCCGGGGTCCCCGGCAAGCCTGCTATCGGCTTGATTGGGGTGGAAGCCCGTTGTTGGTTTGCTGGTGCTGAGAGCGAGTTTACGCCGAAGCTGCCGGACTTGCGTCCTTTTTCAGCACAGCCGGCATTACCGTGGTACCGGGAAGCTCATCCCAAATCTGCCAAAGCGGGGTTCCCGGCAAATTGGGTTCCCCGGCAAACCCGGGGTCCCAGGCAAACCCGCAGTTGTGTTTGCTGGGGTGGAAGCCCTCGGTCGGCGTGCTGGGGCTGAATCTACTTTGATCCGGCCGCTTCCGGCTGGTCGAGGACGATACCGCCGGGACCCTGCTTGCTGACCTTCTCACGCTTGGTGGCAAGAGTTTTAGCCTGCCAGTCGTCCGCGGTTTTGATATCTGCGGCGCGGAGCTCGGGCCTCTCGCATTGGTAGTCGGCGCGTTCGCGGTAGAGCAGATTCAGGTACGCCATTGCGTCGTCGTAATCGTGGCGCAGTTCCAGGGCCTTGTTCAGGAGGCCGATGCCCTCTTCCACGAGAGGCGCGTTATGGGCCTTGATGACCTCGCAGGCGCGCTTGTCACGGAGCTGGTCGGTGGCCTTCATGCCGAGCTTGTTGCGCTCGTTCTGCCCGAAGTTGTGCGCCGTCCAGAAATCGATATAGGCGCTCGAGTAGTAGGCCTCCGGATCGTTGGGATCAATCTTGACCGCCCGGTTGTAGTACTCCTTGGCCTCGTCGAACTGCTTCTGCTGCAGATATAGGTAGCCGATTCCCTTAATGGCGTTGACGTTTTTGGGGTCGTCGCGAAGCACGTTCTTGTATTCCCCGATGGCCTGCTCGGCGAAGCGCCTGTTCTCGGCGGTCTCGGCGCCGGGCACATACTGCTGGGCATAGGCGGTGGCGAGATAAATCCGCGCATTGAGCAGGCCGGGGTCGAGGCCGACGGCGTTCTTGAAGTGCTCAATGGCCTCTTCGTAGCGGGCGTTCTTATAGGACTGTACGCCCTTATTGAGCTGGTCCCGGGCCTGGAGCTTTTTGCAGCCTGAGGACATGACCAGGAGCAGAGCAAGGAAGAGGCAGGTCAGCAGACGTAAAATTCTGTTCATCAGCGTTCCACTTTCCACCGCGGGGTCCCCGGCAAGGCTGACGTGGGCTTCCACCCCAGCACGCCAACAAGGCGCGCGGGGGACCACGATTTGCCGGGGTAGAACTGACCGCTTACGCTTGCAACGAGTCGCTGAGCGGCACGCCGAAATGCCGCTACTGCCCGGCTTCGATCCTGGCCGTGATCAGGCCCACCTTGTCCACACCGGCGGCGTGCACCTTGTCGATTACCGTGGCCACGTCGGCGAAGGTGAGGTTCTCATCGCCTTTGACGAATGCCACCTTTTCGGCGCGCGTTTTGTAGATGTCTTCCAGTCGCCCCTGCAGCCGGTCCAGGGTCACATCTTCCTGGTTGATCTTGAGCGTCCGGTTCCTGAGGATCTGGACCACGATGGTGCGCTCATCCACATTGGTCTGCTGCTGAGGGTTCTTGGGCGGCTGCGGAACCAGCGCATCCAGTCCCTTGGGCGTGAGCGGCGTGATGACCATGAAGATGATCAGCAGCACCAGCAGCACGTCGATCAGCGGCGTTACGTTGATGTCTGCCCGGGGGCCATCCCCGCTTCCTGCTGTTTGCATTGCCATCGCGCGACTCTCCTACTTGGCCCCGGCCGGCGCCGGTGCTTCGATTGAGCCAGGCTTGCGCTCCTCAGTGAGCAGGCCGAGCTGGTCCACACCTGCGGAGCGGACGTCGTCGACCACATTGACCACGTCGCCATAGCGCGCCCCGGCGTCCGCCTTGACGAAGATGCGCTTGTCCGTGCGCCGCGAGACGGCATCCTTTACCTGGTCTGTCAGAGTCTCCGGCGTGACTGCATCGGAATTCAAATAGACCTTGCCGTCTCGCATCACCGCCACCACGAGAGCGTCTTCCCGGTCCGCCTCAGGCATCTGCACCGGATTGTCCGTCTTGGCCAGGTTCACGCTGATGGTCTTCTGAAGCAGCGGGGTGACCACCATGAAGATGATCAACAGGACCAGCATGACGTCGACCATTGGGGTGACGTTGATGGCCGAGGTGACGTCGGACAGCTTCTTTTTCTTCCCGTTTGCCATTGCTTCCTGTCTCCAGCCGTTTTACCGGCGGCCGCCATTGCGGCGCTTCAAGAAGTAATCGAGCAGTTCACTGGAGCTGTTTTCCATCTCGACGTCAAAGCCTTCGACGCGCCCGGTGAAGTAGTTGAACATCCAGACGGCCGGAACAGCGACGAACAGGCCAATGGCCGTGGTCACCAGCGCCTCCGAGATGCCGCCCGCGACGACCGTAAGGCCGGAGGCATGGGACCCGGACATCTCGCGGAAGGCATTGATGATGCCGATGACGGTGCCGAACAGGCCCACGAATGGAGCAGTCGAGCCGATAGTGGCCAGCCCAGCCAGACCGCGCTTTAATTCGGCGTGCACGATGGCTTCGGCGCGCTCCAGCGCGCGGCGCGAGGCTTCAAGGTCTTCTTCGGCGCTGCCTCCGCCAGTCTGCGAGTTGTACTCCTGCAGGCCCGCGGCAACCACCCTGGCCAAATGACTCTTCTTGTTGCGCTCAGCGGCGGCGACCTTGATGGCTTCGTCGATCTTGCCTTCCTTGAGCGCCCCGGCCACGGCAGGGGCAAACGAGCGCGACTGGTTGCGCGCCGCCGAGAAGGCCATCCAACGATCGATCATGATGCCGATGGACCAGCCGGACATCAGGAACAGGATAATGACGACGAGCTTGGCCGGAACGCCCATCTGCTTCCAAAGATGGATCGGGTCCCAGCCAATCTCCGGCTCCTGGAAGAGCAGGACTGCGGCCTGATGCAGGTTGCACAGAACTAGCGTAGCGACGTTTGCGAGAACCATGAGTTATTTTTCTCCTCAACTCTTTGAGACTGAGAATGCATTCTAAGTTGTAGCGCAGCCGCTCAGCATGCGCGTGCTTTTCGTTATACGCCCCTGCGGATCGGGCGGAGCCGAAGATTCTGACAGACGAAACAGTGTAACCGGGAGGCCCTGCCGGAATCGAGTGCCGGGCGCCGGGGCTGGCTGTGGGGGCCGCTTACCAAAGGACAGCGGCCCGCCTCCGCGGGTCTAACCGCCTTGCAAGACAAAGTTTACCGTCACCTGAGTATCCACTTCCACCGGCTGGCCATTGAGGTAGTACGGCTTATATCTCCACTTGCTGACCGCTTCGATTGCACTTGGGATCAGCATGGGGTGGCCGCTGAGGGCCTTCAGACGTTGGATCGAGCCGTCCTTGCCGATGACCGCCTGTAACACTACGGTACCCGAAATATGCGCCGCCTTGGCCAGCGGCGGATAGACCGGCGAGACCATTCGCTCGCGCATGCCCGCCGTGACTCCTGCGGAAATCTTAATCCGCTGCGGAGGCGGGGGCGGCGGCGGGGGTGGTGGTGGTGCGGGATGAACGTCGGGAATCCCCCCCAACACGCCGCCAGGAACTCCTCCAGGGGTGCCGCCGGGAATGCCTCCGGGAACGCCTCCGACAACGCCTTCCACCGTGCTGGGCAGCGAAGGAGGCGGCTCCTCTTCCTTCACGATTGCGATCTTCTCCGGAATCTTTGTGGGAGCCTTGAGCTGACCAGTGTCGGTGACCTCTCTCACCGGCTTGGGCGCGGCTTTCACAACCGGAGCGGCCGCCGCCGGTGGTGGCGGTGGTGGTGGAGGTGGCGGAGGCGCAACCAGGTAAGTCATCAACTGCTGCTTGGGCAATGTATCGGTGTAGATCAGCGGAATCATTACAAGCACACCGACCAGGATGCTCTGCAGGGCAAATGAGAAGACGGTCGCCCACACTCCGCGGCGTTGCAGCTTCGAATTACGTCCGCCGGATTCCAGAAGGCTGTCTTCAAACATGGATCAGTACACCGTTCAAGTTATAAAAAACCGCGGCGACGCAGTTGTTTCCCGCTGTGCCGTGGAATGGCAACCGGGGAAACGCCACTCTGTTCCGGGGCCGAAGCGATAATTCAGCATAGCAAAACACGAGGCGGACGCTGGTGACGGCCGCCTCGCCTTACTTATCCGGAAAACTTAACTATCGCTGAATCTTGCTCAAATCGAGGTTCCCATCTCTCCCAAAAAACCGGCAAAAGTAGAGCACCCTCGGCATTCCTGCCCTTACGCCTTGGCCGGAGTCTTGACTCGGCGCTGTCCGCTCGGAGCCGCTGGGGCGCCAGGTACGGCCTTCTTTCCCCGCCAGGTCTGATACGCAACCAGCATGGGAGCGGCGATAAAGATCGACGAGTAGGTGCCGATGATGATGCCGATCACCAGGGCCAGCGAGAAGCCGTGCAGCACCTCGCCGCCGAAGAGGAACAGGGCCAGCACGGTCAGGAAGGTGAGACCGCTGGTGAGCACCGTCCGGCTCAGCGTCTGATTGATGCTCTTGTTGACGATCTCGGTCAGCGACTCCTTGCGCAGCAGCTTCACGTTCTCGCGGATGCGGTCGAAGACCACGATGGTGTCGTTCATGGAGTAGCCGATGAGGGTGAGGACGGCGGCGATGACCGTGAGCGAGATCTCGATATTGAGCAGCGAGAAGGCGCCGACCGTGATCAGCGTGTCGTGGAAGCAGGCGACCACTGCGGCCACGCCGTAGATCAACTCAAAGCGGAACCAGAGATAGATCAGCATGCCCAGCAGCGAGTAGAGCGTCGCCAACAGAGCGCGCTGGCGGAGCTGCGCCCCTACCTGCGGGCCGACAATGTCCACGTTCCGCACGCCGAAGTTGGAGGTGTAGAAGTCCTGCTGGAGCTGCTGAATCACCTGCGGCGGAGCCACGACGCTGGCGTCGCTGACGGCGTTGAGCACGCCGCTGCGAGTCTTGTCGCGGTAGTCCACAATGGCGCGGGCGATCTCACCGTAGCGCACCGGGGCGTCGGTTCCTAGGTGCAGCGGATCGGCCCTGAGCAGGTAATCCTGCAGAGTGGTGTAGCCGACGTTGTTCAGGTCGGCCTTGCCCGGGTTGGCGTTGCCCTGCAGGGCCGTAACGATCTTGTTCTTGCCCTGATCGAGGGCCTGCTCGCTGGTCTCGCGAATATCCAGCTTGATCAGGACCTCGTTGCGGCCGGGCCGGGTGTCCGCCTGAATGATGGCGTTGTGCAGGCCGGCGTGGTCCAGCGCGGAGCGGATCGCGTCCACGTTGGGCGTCTGCGTGAACTTGATGTCCACGATGGTGCCGCCGCGGAAGTCCACCCCCAGCGGAATGCCGTGCCAGAACGCCATGGAGAGAATGCCGGCCACGGAGAAGATCAGCGAGAAGGCGAGGAAGTACCACTTCTTGCTGAGAAAATCGATATTGGGATTATGGAACAGTTCCACGATAGAAGCCTTTTTCCGAGGAGCCCGGGCTGCTCGGGATTCTTAAAGTCTTATGCGTCCAGGACGCTACATCCGAACTCTTTCAACCTCCCAGCTCAGCGCCGCAAAGCTCGCGACGCGGAGCCGGGGCAGATCAGCCCATCAGATCGAGAGCGCCTCGCCGTGGCGATGACGGTTGAGGATGCTGTCGAAGATGGTGCGCGAGACAAAGACCGCGGTGAACAGGTTTGCCAGCAGGCCGAAGGTGAGGGTCACGGCAAACCCCTTGACCGGCCCGGTGCCGAACAGGAACAGAATGGCGGCCGAGACGATGGTAGTGACGTGCGTATCGACGATCGTCAGCCAAGCGTGGCCGAAGCCCTGTTCCACCGCCGATGGCGGATTCTTGCCGGCGCGCAACTCCTCTCGGATGCGCTCGAAGATGAGCACATTCGAGTCCACGCCCATGCCGACCGTGAGGATGAGACCGGCGATGCCGGGGAGCGTGAGCGTAGCGCCGGAGAAGCCCAGGAAACCGAGCAGGATGACGAGGTTCAAGAGCAGCGCGAGATTGGCATTGATCCCCGCAAAGCGGTAGTAGACGAGCATGAAGCCCATCACCGCAATCATGCCGATGATGGCTGCGCGTACGCCCTGCCGGATGGAATCGGCGCCGAGCGATGGGCCGACCGTGCGCTCCTCCAGATATTTGATCGAGGCAGGCAGCGCGCCGGAGCGCAGCACCATGGAAAGGTCCTTGGTCTGCTGCTCGGTGAACGATCCCGAGATGCGGCCGGTGTCGCGAATGGGTTCGCGGATATTTGCGACCTCCTGCACCTTGCCGTCCAGCACGATGGCCAGAGGCTCGCCGACGTGCTCCGAGGTGAACTTATAGAAACGATCACCGCCGTCGCGGGTGAGGGTGAAGTTCACATCGGGCCGGCCGTTCTCCTCTCGTCCGGATTCGGCCGAGCGCAGGTCGCGCCCGCTGACGGCCGAGACGCGGCTGATCAGGAAATAGACATCCTCACTGCCTGCGCCGGTGCCGGCGACGTTCTTGCCCTTGATCAGGACGGCGTCCGAAGGCAGCACGCCATTGTGGGCGGCCAGCGCCTCCTGCTCGCTCTTGTAAGGCCTGCCGTTGTCCAGCGCCTGCCGGATCTCCAGCATCGCGGTGGACTGCATGACCTCCTTGACGCGGGCCGGATCATCGACACCCGGCAGCTGCACGAGGATTTGGTAGTCGCCAAGGCCGTGCTCCTGGATCACCGGCTCGGCCACGCCGAGCTGGTCGATCCGGTTGCGGATCGTCTCGATCGCCTGTTCCACGGCACGGCGCTTGAGAGTAGCCAGCATATCCGGCTTAAGTGTGAGATTCCAGGCGTTCTCGGCTCCGGAGGCCAGATCGTATTCCCCGAACTGGTCCTGCACTATCGAGCGCAGGTCGCCGGAGGCAGCCACATCGACGCCGCGCAGCGTGATGGTCTGCGGATTATTCGCCGGATCGAGCTTGAGGATGTCGCCGTACATGAGGTTCTTCTTCTTCAGCGCATCCTTGAGCCGCTCGACCGCCTGGTCGGTCTCGGCGTTGATCGCATCGTTCACCTGCACCTGCAGGATCAGGTGGGTGCCGCCGCGCAGGTCGAGGCCAAGGTGGATGTTCTCCTGAATGCCGGCGATGAGTCCGCGCGATTTCATGGCTGCGATGCTCTTGTCGGGATCGGTCCCGAGGAAGATTCCCCAGACAAAGATCACCAGCACAGCGAGGATGAAGATGACTTTCCAAGTCAGGTTTTTCATGTGAAGACCGCGGCCTAAGATTTCTTGGCGCCTTCGTCGACGGTGACCGACGCAATGGCGCTGCGAGCAACTTCCAGTTTGAGGTTGTCGGGCGGGACCCGGAGAATGATGCTGCCCGGGTCAGAGCCCTCGGGCTGCCGGATGGAGAGGATGATGCCGATGATGCCTCCGCTGGTGGTGACCCGGTCGCCGGACTTGAGGTTGGCCAGCATCCCCTGCCATTTCTTCTGCCGCTTCTGCTGCGGAAGGATGAGCAGCACATAAAAGATGGCGAAGATCGCCACCATCATCAGGAGAGAAGGCATTCCCACGCCAGCCTGGAAGACGAGGAACGCAAATCGAGCAATCATTCGTTGGCTCCCGCCGCGTAGCGTGCAAGCAGGGCAGCGCGCGGCGTAGAAATTATATTCAATCCAGACCGGAGACGTACCTCGCCACACAGCCTGGGTCTACTAAAAAGCCTGGCTCTAGTAAAAATGGAACGAAACGCCGCAGGGCCGGCAAGCGGCAGGGCCAGGGGCTCATCCCCAATCTGCCAAAAGTAGGCAGAATCGGGGCCCGCGGTTAGCCCAACTTGCTCGCCGATGAGGATCTCGGTCTCAGACCGCCGGACCGGTACTGGCAAACTCCCCTGTCAGGATAGTCTCTCGGACGCGCCGCATGATGTCAAGGTAATGGGCCAGATTATGCACGGTGTTCAGCACCTGCGCCAGCAGCTCCTGCGAGGTGTACAGATGGCGCAAATATGCGCGGGAGTAGCGGGTGCAGACCCGGCAGCGGCAGTTGGGATCGAGCGGCCCTTCGTCCCGGGCAAAGCGGGCGTTCTTGATATTCACCTTACCCTCGCTGGTGAAGAGGAGCCCGTGGCGGGCCGCGCGGGTTGGCAGCACGCAGTCCATCATGTCCACGCCCAGCCGCACATATTCGACGATCTCCTCGGGCGTGCCCACGCCCATGACGTAGCGCGGGCTGTCGGCCGGAAGCAGCGGGAGGGTCTCGCTGACGATCTCCCAGGTCTGGGCGCGCGGCTCGCCCACGGACAGGCCGCCGATGGCGTAGCCGGGGAAGCCGATCTCCACCGTACGCCGGGCAGACTCGCGGCGCAGATCGGCGTACATTCCGCCCTGCACGATGCCGAAGAGCGCCTGGGTCTCTCCGGCGCGCTCCGTGGGGTCCCCAGCAAGCCTGTTGTTGGCTTGCTGGGGTGAATACCAGGGCACCTCGTGCTTGTGAGCTTCGAAGTAGTCTTTGCTGCGCTGAGCCCATCGGGCTGTGAGCTCCATCGAGTGGCGCGCGCGTTCGTAGGTGGCGGGGAATTCGGTGCACTCGTCGAAGGCCATGACGATGTCGGCGCCCAGGCCGATCTCGGCGGCCAGCGAGGTCTCCGGCGAGAAGAAATGAAGTGAGCCGTCCAGGTGCGAGCGGAACTGCACGCCGTCCTCGGTGAGCTTGCGCAGCTCGCTGAGGCTGAAGACCTGGAAGCCGCCCGAGTCGGTGAGGATGGGCTTGTGCCAGCTCATGAACCGTTGCACGCCGCCGAGCTGGCGGACGGTCTCGACTCCGGGGCGCAGATAAAGATGGTAGGTGTTGTTCAGCAGGATCTCGACGCCAAGCTCGTCGAGCAGCTCCTGCGAGAGTCCCTTGACCGAGGCCACCGTCCCCACAGGCATGAAGACCGGCGTGCGCACCTCGCCATGCGGCGTGACAAAGCGCCCCGCCCGCGCCGCGCCGCAGCTGGCCTCAACCTGGAAGGAGAAGGACATGGAGAATTGATTCTAAAGCAGGAGGCTAAAGCACTTCCGGCCACTGCTGGGCGCCATGGTAGATGGCGAGAATGTAGATGCGGGCTTTCTGGATTTCGTAGGCCACGACATAGGGCGTGCTCGCGATCACCAGCTCACGCGTACTCCGGACCCGGACCGGTCTTCCCGACATCGGAAACGCGGCGAGCCGGTCAACACTGGCAATGATCTGCATCGCGATCCGGTCGGCGATTTCCTGGCCGTTGGACCAGGCGATGAAGTCATGAAGGCGATCCAGTTGCCACTCTGCCCGCTCCGACCATTCGATCACTGGCGGGAGCGCCCCATCTTCCTCTTTAGCCGTTTGACGACATCTTCATGGCTCACTACGCGGCCTGCTCGCACATCTTCCAGCCCCTTGCGCACCAGTTCATCCTGGTACGCGTGCAGCTCGATGTAATTCGTGATGGCTTCATTGATCAGGTAGCTGCGCGGCCGGTCCTGGGCCGCAGCCAACGCGTCGAGTTCGGCGATCTTTTCGGCGTCGGCACGGAAGCTGATCGTTTTCTCTAGACTGCTCATAATGCGCAAATATATCGCGTATTATTGTGTAATACAACGCCCCCGTTACTTTAGGCGCTCTCCCTCCTCTTCGCAGCGCGTCACTTAAGTTACAACTCATTGCAGCTAAATAGGTTGCGCAGCTCCAGCAGTTCACGTCAGAATTCAGGGGTCCCCGGCAAGCCTGCCGTTGGCTTGTTGGGGCTGAGGGCAGACTTTCGTCCGAGAAGAGAACCTATGCTGCTGCCTACGGGACACGAGAACATGCAGGCGCGGCGATGGCCGATCATGACGATCGGGCTCATCGTCATCAACGTAATTGCGTTCCTGCTCACCTTTACCACGCTGGAGAGCGAGTCGCCCGAGCTGGCCGAGACCCGCCTGCACATCCGCCTGCTGGCGGCCATGCATCCGGAGCTTACGCTCACGCCCGAAGCCCAGCAGCTGGTGGAAGAAATCCAGAAGAACGAGCCCGCATCCTGGGAGCTCGCCAAGGATCCCCGCCGCAACATACAGGACGGCTGGGACGCGCACATCCGGCTGGTCGACGACCCCGCCGACCTGCAGGTAGAGATGGACACCCTCTCGGCGCGCTTTAAGGAATTGCGCTCCAACTCGATGCTGGAAAGCTACGCCTACGTTCCGGCGCATCCCACCTGGTACTCCTACCTCACTGCGAACTTCCTGCATGGCGGATGGCTGCACCTCATCGGCAACATGTGGTTCCTGTGGCTGGCGGGAATCGTGCTGGAGGACGCCTGGGGACGATGGCTTTATATAGCAGTCTACCTGGTTGCCGGGATCTTTGCCCTGCAGGTGCACGCCTGGTTCAATGCGGGCAGCAACATCGCCACCCTGGGCGCCTCTGGCGCGGTGGCGGCGCTGATGGGAGCCTTCCTGGTGCGCTTCCCCAGGGTGCGCATCCGTATGGCGTGGTTCTGGGGCATTTTCCGGGTGTCGCGATTTTCTGCCGAGGCTTACTGGCTGCTGCCGGTCTGGTTTTTGATGGAGCTCTTCTCCGGCGCTCTCTTTGGCGCCAGCAGCGGCGTGGCGCACATGGCGCACGTGGGAGGCTTCGTCTTCGGCGCCGCAGCCGCGCTCGCCATTCGCCAATCCGGCCTGGAGCACGCCATCAACAAGGCCATCGAGCAGCAGATCGATCCCAACAACGACACCGAACTCGATGCGATCCACGATCTCATCTGTCAAGGCCAGTTGGACGAGGCGCAGTCGAGACTGCAGGCCTGGGTGGATGCCAATCCGGCCACCTCCGAGCGCGCGCTGACCATGCAGCAGGAGCTGCATTGGCGCAAGAATGACATCCCCAACTACTCGAAGACCACCAACCAGCTCTGCGCATTCCATCTCGGCGTGCGCGCCACCGAGCAGGCGTTGAAGGACTATGCGGACCTGGCGCAGGTCGGCGGTGTTCTGCCGGCGGATACCTGGCTGAAGCTTTGCCAGGCGCTGGAGCAGCAAGGCGAGTATGAGCGCGCGCTGGGCGAGTATCAGGAGCTGGCCACTGCTTATCCGCAGGAGCGTCCGTCGCTGATGGCGCTGATGGCAGGCGCGCGTCTGGCCATGAACAAGGTGCAGCGCCCGCAGCAGGCGCTCAATCTCTACCAGGCCGCGGCGGCTTCGGCCGTGCCCCATCTGGACCTCGATCCCAACATCGAGCTGGGACTGAAGCACGCTCGCGCGGCACTGGCTGCGGTGCCGGCAAACTAGCCGCTGGTGTTGACCCTCAGAGGTTGTGAACCCACACCTCATCCCACATCTCTCAAATGCAGGGAGATGCGGGGGCCCGCCAGAAGAGGACAGCTGTGGGGCATGGCACCTCGCGCATCGAGTCGTCACCGGCAGTTCACGAGATAGTCGCCCCTCCGGTGTAGAATTTCAGTATGCCCGCATTTAAAGCTGTCGCCTTCGACTACGGGAAAGTTCTCTCTCTGCCGCCCACGCGCGAGCAGTGGCTTGCGCTGAGCGAGCGCTTCGGTAAGCCGCCGCAGGAATTCCAGCGCATTTACTGGGGGCACCGCGAGGAGCTGGATCGCGGCACGCTGGACAACGTCCACTACTGGCAGACGGTGGGCCGCGACTGCGGCGTGGAGATCAGCCAGGCCGAGGCCGAAGAGCTGATCGAGCACGATAATACGCAGTGGACCAATGAAAACCCCGCGATGCTCAGCCTGGCTCGCGACCTTCAGCGCGCGGGCTACCGCACGGCGATCCTGAGCAACATGGAGCGCCGCATGCTCGCCGTCATGCGCCGCAAACTCGCCTGGCTCGACGAGTTTGACGTGCAGATGTACTCCTGCGAGTTGGGCACGGTGAAGCCCGAACCTGAGATCTATCTGGAATGCTGCCGCCGGCTGGGCTGCACTCCGGAGGAGACGGTCTTTCTGGATGACAAGAAAGTGAACATCGAGGCCGCCCGGCGCGTCGGCATGCACAGCTATGTCTTCCACTCCGCCGATGACCCGGTCATGCAGACCGGCGATCAGGAGTTCACTGTTTACGAGCTGCGCCTGATGCTGCTAACTCACATCTAGCTTTGAACAACTTTGATCGCATCATGGGATGCGAGGACTTGAGTGATCCGCTCCCGGAGTTGCCGCAGCGCCTGCTGGTCAGGCTTGTGGAACAGGCGTTTCGCCAGATTGAGCCCCGGATCGTACGCGACCGAAATGACCCACTCGCCGGGTGCTTCCTGCGGCCCATCTCCAGCATAGGAAAGAGCGACCCAGAAGGAATCCTTTCCGCGGGAGGCCCAAAATCCCCAGCCATAGTCTTCCTGGATGGGATCAGAAAGCTCTAAGCCGAGCCCCGGCAGACGCCCCAGCCCATTCCTCAGCCAAGCCGCAAAATCTTCCCCGAAGCAGCACGGGTTGATGAAGTGCGGTCTTACTTCCCGGTGTTCGAAGGCGTCAGTCTCGACGACGACATTGAAATCGCGCTCTCCCCCGATCATGGAGCCTGCTCAGGACTACGGCTTAGGAATGTCGTATTTTTTCAAGTAATCGTCGACCTTGACGATGATGCGGGTGACGGTCCCGGAACCGATCTCGCGTCCGCCCTCGCTGGCGGTGACGCGAATCGTGCAGAGATCGCCCTCGACGGACTCGACCTCGGCGCTGGCGCGCACCACGGCGTTGATGCCCACGGCGACGCTGTGTTCGACCTGCACTCCAGTGCTCACTGAGATCTCGCCCGGCTCGCAAAAAGGCTGCAGGGCATAGTAGGCCGCCGACCCCATCAGGCGGATCATCTCCGCCGTGGTGAGGATGGGTGGAAGTTGATGATTGTGCGCGGTGAGGGTGTGTTCGTACTGCACCCGCTCCTCGGCCGAGCCTTTCGCACCGACAAGGACTTGCTTCGCCATAAGGCAGAAAACTCTACCGGAAGAGCGGGCAGAACAGCAAGGGAAACTATTCCCAGTTCAGAAAGGACCCGACGCAAGGCCGCCAGGTGTTACGAAACAAATCCCGCACGGCTGGACCCCACATCTCAATCCCGTGCCCCAGTCTCGCGCCGAATATACCGCGGCGCTGACCTGGGAAGCGAAATTGGTCACGAAGCGAAATTGGTCAATCTTAGGCCGAGAGTGAGCGCTCGCGCAGGCGATGCGCCTGGCTGCCATCCATGGCCTGCCAGAGCCAATCCGCGGCCCGGCCTGTGGCGGCGAGCACCGGGTCCATCATGCGCACGTCGCGCGAAACCAGGCGCAGCAGTTCGCCGCGCAACGTCTTCGCCTGCTGCAAATCGGCGTAGCTGTGGAGGACAAAGAAGCCGCAAGTCTGCGCATCGGCGCCATAATGATTAAGCAGGGCGCGTGCCTTCTCGCCGCACAACCGGGGCACCTGCGACTGATAGGCATAGATTGCGGCCACCACCTCGGCCGGCGAATCCTGCCGCGACGAGCGGGCGAAGCGCTCGATGAGGCGGCGGATTGGACTGCCCGGCCTGCTGGCGCGCACCTCCTCATGCGAGAGTCCGAATCCCTCGGCAAAGTCCAGCCACATGTCGGCGTGCGCGCGGCCCTCGACCTCCTCCTCGGCAAGGTTGCGCAGCACGGCGCGACGCAGGCCGCCATCTTCCAGTCGGCTGTGCAGGGCGCTGAGAAAGGTTGGAAAGGCGGCGACGAGGTGGAAGTGCTCCGCCGCGTGGGTGCGCAGTTGTTCGCGTGACAGCCGGCCGGCACTCCAGTCCTGATAGAACGGATGGGTGAGCAGATCGAACGGCGCAACCCGCGCATCGAGTTCGGTCGCAAAAAGAGTAGGGTTCAAGAGTGCTCTCCGATCGGAAAACGAATCAGGGTTAAGTTGGAGTGGATAATTGAACCGGAGACTACCGGCTGATCTACTCTCGATCAAGTTTTTGATGGCGAAGTTATGCACAGGCAGGGCCAATCAGCAGCAATTCTGGCTGGGAGAACTGCTTTGCAATACAACGCTTGCACGGTGCACGCCTCAGGTGAACCGCGTTTCTTTAGGCGAGTTCGAATAAGGCAAATAGCCGATCAGTTTTGACCGGCATCGGCAGATTGCCGCATACCTGGTGCATCATTCACAACGAATGCAGCAGCTCTCGTTTGCGGTCTTCAGATAGCCACGAGGCGCGAATGGAATTTATCGCCAGCATGCGCAGCTCGTCGTCGCTGAATCCGAAGGTCTCTTGCGCGAGCTGGTACTCGCGCACAAGCGTGGTCTGGAACATCTCGGGGTCGTCCGTATTGAGCGTGACCAGCGCGCCGGCATCGAAGTAGCGCCGCAGCGGATGTTGCGCCAGCTCTGCACAGCAGCCGGTGCGCAGGTTGGAGGTGAGGCAGAGCTCGAGAGGCACCTGCTGGCGCACAAGCCGCTCGACAAGCGCCACATCATGCGCGGCATGCAGCGCGTGACCGAGACGCTCGGCGCGAAGTTGGTCGAGCGCGCCGTAGATCGATGGTGCGCCAACGGTCTCGCCCGCATGCACGCTAAGGCGCAATCCGGCGCGCGCGGCCTGTGCGTAAACAGGCGCGAAGAGCTCAGGAGCGGCGAGGCGCTCATCGCCTCCGATCCCGATTCCGATGACGCTGCTGCCGGCGTCGGCTGCGTGCGCTTTGCCCGCGAAGCTGCTCGCCGGACGACGCTCGCGAATCTCAATCGCCTTTGCCAAAACCTTTTGCGCCTCCTCGACACCGAAGTGACGCACGGCGTCGAAGATCCAGTAGAGCGAGACGCCGAAATCCTCTTCTCCGCGAATGCGCCCGCGCTCGAGGCCCTCGAATAGCGGATCGAACTCCTGCCCACGCCAGAAGATGACGCCGACGCTGACGAAGACCTCGGCGTGGCGACAGCCCTGGGCCGCCAACTTTTCCATCAGGCGATAGGTGATCAGCTCGAAGTCTTCCGGATCGCGCAGCCGCTCGGTTACCGCCTTAAAGGCCATGAGGAAGCCGGTGAAATCCGCATAGTTGTAGAGCGCGGCAGCCTCGGCCGGACTGAGCGGGCGGTGCGAGTCGGGCAGCGGCTTGTATCGATTGCTGGCCCAGGGAAACGGCGTGTGGTGCTTCTCGCTGAGCTGACTCAGTGTGAGTGGATCGACGGAGCCTTCCAGATGCAGATGCAGCTCGGCCTTGGGCAGACGAGTTATGAAATCCTGCTTGGCGGAATCGGCGCTCACAACATCATTCTATTCAAAAGGGGTCCCCGGCAGGCCTTCACTTGGGAAGACGGAAACCTTTCATGCAGACTACGGTCCGGTCGGCATCTTCGGGCTTTGCGTGGCGATAGCCGAGGTTGGTTGTGCAGAGGACACCATCTTTAAAAACCAGGCTGGCGTTGTCATCGAGCGGAGCATTCGCTTTGTTGGCGACGAGGATGCGCTGTTTACCGTCCGGGGAGAGGACCCAGATCTCGTTGCGCACCACATCGGAGATATAAATGTTTCCTTGCGGGTCGAGCTCGATTCCATCGAGGACCGAGTACCCGGCGGTGCCCAGCGGTTCGGGCACACCGGACGAGCCATCCTTTCTGATGCGGATGGTGAGCACCATCGGGTCCCCATCGGTGACGGCATAGATGCGCGTGCCATCTTTGTCGAGCACGAGGTCGTTGACGCCGAGAGGGAGCCCAGAGTACGGAGTCGGCGGCCAATTCAGCAGCGGATCGGACGACCAAAGCTCCACGCTCTTGCCGTCGAGCGAGATCTTCCAGATCGCCGAATAGGTCAGGTCGGTCACGTAGGCATTGCCCCGGGAGTCGATCGCTACATCGTCGGGAAAACAGAAGGGCCAGCCATCCGCGCGGGTGGCAATGGGCGTAACCTTGCGGGTGCCGGCCTCGATCTTGTACAGGCCGGAGCGGGTCGATGTGGCATCGCGGCAGGAGGCATGAAACGGATCGGAGAGGTCCGTGGCGTCGTATTTCGAATGGCTGCGGTAGGCGACGTAGAGGTTGCCGCTCCGGTCGAAGTCGAGCCCATTGAGGTTCCCCTTGCCGCTTTCTTCTTTTGAGGGCACCCAGGCAATGTGCTCGTAGCTGCCATCGGGGTGCAGCATGACTACTTCACCCGTGTGGTGGAGCGTTGCGTAGAGGTTGCCCTTGGAGTCGATGGCAAGTCCTTCGGGCGTGTCGGGAAGGTTTGCCGCAACCCAGGCCTTGAACTGGGCTTGGGCAGGCAGAGCGGCGAGAGAGAGGGCGCAGCAGAAAGCGCACAGCAACGCAATTCGGCTTGCCGCGAGCCGTCGCACGATCAGCTATCCTTGCGGTAGAGCAGATCGCGAATCGCCTTTCGCCGCTCCTCGTTCATCTCGCTCTCGCCGCGCCCCTCGGCGTCCTTGTCGCGCTTGCCCGTCTCGCCCGCTTCGGGCGCGCTGCAATCCGGGCAGCGATTGGCATAGCCGGGCTTGTCCGGCTTCAGCTCAAACTCTTCTCCGCAGATCGCGCAGGTCTTGATCGGGTAGGCCATGTTCTTCGCCGCAAATCATACTGCAGTTTCCGAGTTCGTTTGCAAAAGCCGGGTGCCCCACCTTCGCGCCGCGCTTTCCGGCGCTAAGGTGGGAGGCAATACAGTCCACCTCTTTGCCTTCCCCGGTTTGCCTTTCTATGTGCGAGCTCCTGCCGTAAAGTAGTTCGCATGACGCAAGGCTTA
>WNGF01002229.1_pt1 | contig 42600 bp, 37 predicted proteins | sample 5400641 | NCBI WGS metagenome assembly WNGF01 (sample SAMN13153371, study PRJNA577476) | soil metagenome | isolation source: 80 cm soil or saprolite under grassland replicate 2 | place: USA:California | collected 2016-06-15 | reverse complement strand
CCGCCCTTCTCGAGGCATGGAACCACGGCGACCTCGAGGCGCGGGATCAGCTGATCCCGGCTGTGTACGATGAGCTCCGACGGCGAGCGGCCGCGTTCCTCCGGCGCGAACGCGCGGGTCAGACGCTTCAACCGACGGCGCTCGTGCACGAGGTCTACCTTCGCCTCGTCAACCAGGATCGCGCCGTCTGGCAAAACCGCGCGCAGTTCCTCGCGGTGGCGTCGCAGATGATGCGGCGCATCCTCGTAGATCGTGCCCGTGCCCACAGGATGGCGAAGCGGTCCGGCCGCTGGGCTCGCGTTACGCTTGCCGAGGACGCCGCGCAAGGCACGCAGCGCGAGGTTGACGTGCTCGATCTCAATAACGCTCTCGACGAGCTTTCAACGTTCGATCAGCGTAAGGCTCGTGTCGCCGAACTACGGTTCTTCGGCGGGCTCTCCCTGGAAGAGACCGGACTCGTGCTCGGCACCTCGCTCGCGACGACGATGCGCGACTGGAAGGCGGCGCGGGCATGGCTCTTCAGACGCTTGACGCACGCCAAGGCCGCGCGGCGAGATGAGGGAAGTTTGTGAACGGCCCCCTGCGAGGTTTCTCTCTTGCCACTGCCTGTCTGCTTCTCTCCACCTCTACCTTTGCCCAGCTCTCGACAGCACAGCTCAGTGGAAGGGTGACGGATCAGCAGGGCGACATCGTCCAGGGAGCCAACGTCACCGCGATTCAGATCGACACGGGATATACGAGAAACGATCTCACGGACGCGAACGGCTTGTATCTGCTGTCAAACCTCCCGCCCGGCCCATATCGGCTGCAGATTTCGCTCCAGGGGTTCAGCACGTACGTCCAGACCGGCATCGTGCTGCACGTCGCAACCTCTCAGGTGATCGATGCGATGCTGGCGATTGGAGGCCTCGAAAAGACGGTCACCGTTGACGGAGGCGCGCCTCTCGTTGACGTCCAGTCCTCGGGCATACGCAGCGTCGTCGGTCACGAAGACATCGTGGCGCTGCCGCTCAACAGTCGTAATCCCGTCGAGCTCGTGACGACGACCGGAGCCGCTGTTCACACGATCAGTGCTGGTGTGACTTCTCTTCCTGGAGGCATGGGCATCTCGGTCGCAGGCGGACAGTCGTTTGGAGTGATGTACCTGCTCGACGGCGCCATGCACAACAGCCCGCAAGACAACTTGAACCTGCCGTTCCCCTTCCCGGACGCCCTTCAGGAATTCAGTGTGGCGACCAGCGCCTTGCCCGCGCAATACGGCATGCACGCGACCGCCGCCGTAACTGCCGTGACGAAGGCGGGCACGAATCGCTTCTCCGGAAACGCGTTCGAGTTCTTCCGCGACCGGCGGTTCAATGCCACAAACCCCTTCGCAACGAAGGACGGCAAACGGACTGACGATGGCCTGCGGCGTCACCAATTTGGCGGGACGGCCGGGGGACCGCTCATTCGTGACCAGCTCTTCTTCTTCGGAGCTTCCCAGGGTACGACCGTCCGCCAGCAGCCGGCGGCCAACATCGCCTGGGTGCCTACCGCCGCCATGCTCGCGGGCGACTTCGGCGCCATTGCTTCACCCGCGTGCAACGGCGGCCGTCAGGTCACCCTCCGCGGCGGGTTCGACAACAACCGGATCGACCCTGCGCGGTTCAGTCGTGCCGCGCTCAACCTCGTGAAACATCTTCCGAGCAGCACCGACCCGTGCGGCGAGGTCACGTACACGATACGGAAGGACAGCAACGAGGGGCAGTTCGTGGGCCGGATCGACTACCAGCGGATGCCCAATTCGATCTTTGTACGCTACCTGGCCACGTCGCACACCCAATCCGTTCCTATGAGAGCCTCGGATACCGCACTCAGCCTCTTCGACGCGGCAAACGACAGAGCTGAGTCAGGATTCGACGATCTGGCACAGTCGCTGACTATCGGCGACACTCGCGTGTTCGGCAACAACACGGTGAATTCGTTCCGGCTTGCGTTCAACCGAACTGCCGTCCGCCGTATAACGCCTGATACTTTCGACCCGTACGATCTCGGCGCCGACGCGTATAGCTACTACCCGCATGTCATGACAGTGATCGTTCGGGGAGGTTTCACAGCGCCGAACCAGGGCCCAAGCCGGTTTGTGGCGAATGCCGCGCAGTTGACCAACGATCTCACCCTGATGCGGGGCACGCACCAGATCACGTTGGGCGGGAGCGTTGCCTACTGGCGGTATCGGCTCGAGGCTCACGCAACCTCCGGGGGCCAGTGGCTGTTCACAGGCGAATTGACAGGTTTGGGGTTGGCGGACCTTCTCATGGGAAGGGTCGGTCGCCTGACGCACGGGGGAGCCGCGGTTCTGCCCATGGACCAGTGGTACGCGGGGATGTACGCCCAAGACAGCTGGCGAGCGAGCGACCACCTCACGGTCAATGCGGGCGTCCGGTGGGAGCCGTACTTCGGACAGAACCTCTTGAATGGCGCGATCTACAACTTCAGCCTCGAGAATTTCCGCAACAACGTCAAGAGCAGCGTGTTCAGGAACGCGCCGGCCGGTCTGATCTATCCCGGTGACCCGGCGTTCCCTCCGGGGCGGAGCGGGCTCTACACACAGTGGTGGAATCTATCTCCGCGGGTGGGTCTCGCGTGGGATGTGTTGGGGAACGGCCGCACGGCGCTTCGTGCGGCGTACGGGATCGCATACGATTTCCCCGCGGCAGAGTATCACTTGAGAAACGCACAGGCGCAGCCGTTCGGCAATCGAACGGTCGTTGAAGACCCACAGGGAGGGTTCGACCACCCGTACGCGCACCTGGGTGGCGATCCACACCCGATCGTCACAAGTTCGGATATCCGGTACTTTCCCTACGGTGCATTTGGCGCGACGGATCCACACATCAACTCACCGCGCATTCAGCAATGGAACGTGACGATCGAACGCCAGGGAGGAGCCGCCTGGCAGGTGGCCGCGAGTTATCTGGGAACCCATACACACCGCCTCTGGAACCAGGTATCGCTGAATCCGGGCGTTTTCCTTGGGCTCGATCCCTGCACGTTGGACGGAGTGTTCTACGCGAGTTGCAGCACGACGCAGAATCTGAACCAGCGGCGCGAGCTCTCGTTGTCGGGGCAGAATCCTGACGCGGCACGGCTGATCGGGAACCTGGACCTTCACACCGACCTCGGCGCACAGGACTATCGGGGCCTGAAGCTGTCGTTTCAGCGTCGTGCCGCGGCCGGCCTGGGTCTCAACGGGAGCTACACCGTGTCGCGCTGCTATGGCGATCCTGCCCTTCAGACGGGCAGCTTCCCTTTGAATGCCGGCGGCTACACGAATCCCGACGATCCCGCCTTCGACCGAGGGGTATGCGATCAGGACCGGACTCACCTTGCAAGCCTCACGGTCGCGGCGCAGACGCCACGATTCGTCACCGGTGCGCTGCGCTCCTGGATCTCCGATTGGACGATTTCGGGCATCGTCAGCGCGCGCTCGGGCGCGCCGATCAACGTCATCGCCGGGGTCGACCGCGCGTACACCGGGATCGGGAATCAGCGGGTCAACCAGGTCCTCGCCAATCCGTACGGCGGCAGGACGTTGAATGACTGGCTCAATCGCGATGCGTTCGAACTGCCGGCGCCCGGCACGTTGGGGAACTTCCGCCGCAACAGCGTGCGAGCGCCCGGGTTCTGGACCGTAGATGCGGCGCTATCGAGAGTCGTCTCGCTTGGCGCAAGCCGCCGCGTGGCGCTTCGCGTAGAGGCGTTCAATCTGTTCAACACGTTCAACTGGGACGTGCCCGAAATGAACTTCAGTTCGTCCGCGTTCGGCCGCATCACGTCTATGGCCGGCACGCCACGCATCCTGCAGTTCGGCGTCAGGTATTCGGTTCTAGGTCCCCATTCTGCCAGGTGAAGCAGAAAGCCAAAGGTCCGAACGCCGACCGCCGCTCTCTGATCAGCCCGAGTACACCGCATATCTGAGCAAGTTCGGCCGCCCTTCTCGCGTTTCCTGGTAGCGACAAGAATCAGCGCGACCGCTCCCGCCGGTTCGTGCGGACGGAAGGACGTCAGCGGTGAGCAAGTTAGCGGTCATTTCTCGCGTCTCCTCGTAACCGCAAAGTTGGTGGCCGTGGCTTGCGCGCCATCGGCGACGCGAGCTGAGCACCGGAGCTGGAATATGTTGCGACATCTTGGCCTGATCGCGGTTTGTGCGTGCATCGTCGCCAGCGCTGGATGCGACGACGGGATCGGCCCCGCTCCGCTTCCGCCCGTTCCGCTCCCGCCATCGTCGGTGACGGATCCCAATGCAACGGTCACGGTCACGGTCGAATTCAGCGGCCGTGTGGTCAACGCCGATGCGGGAGACCCCGTCAGGAACGTGCAGGTATCAGTCAGTGCTTTGGGATTCCCCAAAAGACCGTCCGAGTGGGTCTTTCCGACGAACAGTGCAACGTCCAGTGGAGATGGCACGTTTACCCTCTCAGTGAATCTCCCGCGCGACTGGTCGGTTGTCTACCTCAAAGTGACCGGTCCTGGATACGACGACGGAGACTGGCGCTTCGAGCCGAACACGGCAGGAACCCGCGCGGAGATTCGGATCTACCCGACACTTGTTATCAGGCCTGGCGAATCGATTGACGTGCGCGTCGAGCCCACGGTCAATCGGTGCGCCTTCGGCGGCGCTTTCCCCTGTCGGCGGGTCCTGGTCGTAGCAGCGCCGGGCGACCCCGTAGAACTCGAGATCGTGCCCAACGACCCCAGCAAGGCGATGGGACTTACGGCGGATATCTGGGACGAGGAGCCGGTGCTGCGTCTCATGATCGCGCCGGGCGGCCTCGCATACGTCGGGTGGACGGATGCCGGCCCCGCGAGAGCAGGACGGCTGACGGCACGCCGCTGAGCGGGCCTCTCCGCGATTCGTGTCTAAACGCGGCGATCACAATCTCGGATCCGGCGTGCCTCTGTAGCGAACTAACCAGCCGAGAAGCCACTTCGTGGACTCCCACTCTCCCGCGGCTCTCCTCTGTGCTGGCAGCGTGAGCAAGTGTGCTCCGGATTCTCGCGTTACTGAGGTATGGAGGGGATTGTCATGAGGACGGCACACACCGCCATCGCGCGTTTCAGGTTTTGCGTGATTGCACTCATCGCTGCCGCAGTCTCGGTATCCGAGCCGTGCCTGCTGGCTGCGCGTCCGCCGGACATCGTCGTTACGACGACGGCGGAACTGGAAGCAGCGCTGTCGCCCGCCAACGAGGGAGCCCAGATTCTCGTTCGGGCCGGTGAGTACGACCTAAGCCAGGCGCTGACCGTTCCGGACGGCGCGACGCTCGCCGGGGAGGGCGTCATGCAGTTCGACCCATCGGGGCTGCCGACCGGGTTCGAGGCGTCCGGAAGAACGATGCTGCGGGCCACGGCGGCTCTCGCCGGCGACGTGCTGACGCTCGGCAATGGGGCGACGATACGAGGTCTCGTCATCGAAGACCTCGCAGGTCGGCTGCTCCGCGGGAACCCGGTCGCCGTCGTTTCGAGAGCGGCCGGCGACTTCATCTCCGCGCACATCGAGGCGTGCGAGATCATCAACCCGAACTCGTCGGCGAGCACGGGGCAAGGCCCGAGCGGTCGCGGGCTGGTTGTCATCACGCGCAACCCGGGCGCGTCCCATGAGGACGCGGTGCTTCGGGTGCGGATGACGCAATCGATCGTTCGCTCGCCCGCGGCGGCGATCGGAGTGTTCGCCATCAACTTTGCATCTCGCGCCCGGATCAAACTCGACCTCGAGAACAACGTGATCGGTGGCGGATTGAACGCGACCGGCGGCGTCGGCAGTCCGGATGCCATGACCGGAGCCAGCGTAACCATTCAATCCCGACGGAATCTGTATCGGTCCGACAGTCCTGTCCCGACGGCGATCGGGTGGACGCTGTTTGGTGGAGCGGACGTCCCTTCCCTCGTACTCCCGTCGAAGGCTTCGGCGTTCAACTCGCTCGAGATGCACTCACAAGACGACACGATCGAGGCGTTCGCGACCGGCATCAGTGCGGCCGGGGCACGGCGGTTCAACAGTCTTTCCGAGTCGATGTCGTCGAACAGCGTCGACATCGATCTCCTCGGCACGCGCCTCGCGACGACGACAGCGGACCTGAGGCTGTCCGGGGCCCTGTCCCTCGCCGGCGGTGCGCCGGGTGACGACAACACGCTGCGCGTGCTCGTCCGTCAGGCAACTGGCAGCGGGCCACGAGCGAACCAATACGCTGACAGCCGGACGCCGTCGATGGGGAACCTCGGCACCGGAAACCGGCTCGAGATCATCGGTAATGCGAACGCGTTCGACCAGACCAACAACGGCTTTGTCCCTTCCCCTCCAGCCGAGTTCTTCACGGTGCGGCGATGAAGAGCCGCTGGAACCGAGCACAAACGCACTCAGCGGGTCAACCGCCCGCTATGTCAGGCGGATTGTACCCAACGCGGAGGAGGACAGTGATGAACGTCCAGTTCCGTCGTTGTCGCCGGCTCCTGTCAATTACCTTCGCATTCGCCGCGTTGTCGATCGGCTTCAGCCCGAACAAGACCTTGTTGGCGGACACAACGACCACGGCGGTTATGAGCGGCCTCGACAGTCCGCGCGGATTGGTGTTCGGTCCCGAGGGAGGGTTGTACGTCGTCGAAGCAGGCCGCGGCGGGAGCGGCCCCTGTCCAGTGTTGAGAGGTCAGTCGATGTGCTACGGCGCCACCGGCGCACTGACGAGACTGCGTCGCGGCGACCAGGAACGTGTGGCGGTGGGTTTCCCTTCATATATCAGCCCAAGCGGTGAAGTCACCGGCGCCCATGACGTCTCGTTTCTCGGAGTCGGCGGCGCATACGTCACGATTGGATTCGGGGGAGGTCCAGCTCTGCGTGCCCTGTTCGGACCTGACGGCGCAGTGTTCGGCACGCTCGTGCACGTCGCGGCAAGCGGACACTGGTGGCCGATCGCTGACGTCTCGTCTCACGAAGGGATAAACAACCCCGCAGGTGGTCCGATCGATTCGAATCCTTATGGCCTGGTGGCGCGGCCCGGAGCACGCCTCATTACGGACGCCGGCGCGAACGCGCTGTTGAGCGTCGCCGCCGACGGCGCGATCACCACACTCGCCGTATTTCCGTCGCGTCCGCAGCGCGCGACCGATGCCGTTCCCACGGCGATGGTCTCCGGACCCGACGGTGCCTATTACGTCAGCGAGCTGACCGGAGCACCATTTACTGCCGGCGCGGCGAGGGTTTACCGCGTCGTTCCTGGTGAGGCGCCGGAGGTATTCCTGACGGGGTTCAAGACCGCCATCGATCTGGACTTTGGACCCGACGGCAGTCTGTACGTGCTCGAGTTTGCGACCGGACCGCTGTTTTTCAGCGGACCAGGCGATGTCATTCGCGTCGCCCCCGATGGCACGCGAACCGTGGTCGCTGCAGGTCTGACGAATCCGACTTCGATCGCCGTCGGACCCGACGGTGCGTTGTACGTGACAAACCGCGGGCTTACGATTGGTCAGGGCGAAGTCCTGAGAATCGAACCTTGAGAACGCGGACGAAGGGGACTGCGTCACGACCCGCGGCCCGTTTCGGCCCCGCAACTCGGCGTCCACCTCTCGCTCGACTCGAATCACGACGTCGACCGTCGCCTCGACGTCGGCGCGGTCGTGTGGAAATTGACCATGCAGGCGCGCAGCGCGTAGCGAGTGCCGACGACGGCGTTGGAGAGGAAGACCTCGCCGCCGCGCTGCAGCCGATCGAGCAGGCGGCGGATGAGCGCATCGAGGTGGCGTTCGACGGACGGCTCGTCGACATTTCGGCTCAGATCGCGCGGCACGTAGCGAAACGTGGTGATGCTCAACTGCTGTGTGACCAACTGCAGCTCGTCGGGGTCCTGTATTCCGGAATGCTACTGGGGAGAAGTGCAGACCTCGCTGGCTGACGCGGACGATGGCGTGTTGGTCCTTGCTTGGGACCACACCTACGCACAAAGAACTCAGGAGTTACAGGTCCTTCAGGACGGCCGCCTCAGGGTAATGACTCACACTCGATTTACAGACAGTTCTGGGCGTCAACCGTACGACAGCGTCGACTATTTCAGCCGGTCAGCTGAGTAAATGGGTCAGAACGGGGAAATCCATACTCCTTTCTTTCGCGTGTCGGCGTTGTGTTTGTGACCGTGTGTGTGCTTCACCTTCCCGAGGTACTCGCCGGTCGGAGAAGGAAGTGCACCAGTTCTCGTCGCCGGAGGCACCGGCCCGTGTTGATTGAACAGGTGGCGGGACAAGTCGTCGAGCTGCTGCGAGATGCTGGGCGCGAGACCACCTCAGCGGGAGACTGAGGGCTGTTGACCCGTCCCCGCACCAGAACTGGATGCAGCAGAACTGGGATCAGGAAGACGGCGAGAAACAAGTGCGGAAATCGCGCAGATCGCATCAGACCCCGCCTATCCGCCCGGCGATGCCGCGAACGTAAAGGTCACGCGGTTGTCGACCGCGCCGCGAATTTTACCCAAATACACGATCAGTTCGTGGCCGCTCGTGATCGGTACTTCTGCGACGATCTCGCGCGTGCCCGTCGGCGGGAACATCTCGCCGTTGACCCAGAGGTTCAGCGTCGACGAATCGGTCCACGTGATGCGAATTCGGATGGTGCCGGACGTCTGACTGAAGAGTCTGACGAGCCGGCATGGCCGGCAGAAGGTGTCGCCGGTGACCTGGTACTCAACGTCGTCCGGCCAGAGCACGTCGGCCGTCTGCGCGCCGCCGACTTCGACCCGCATGATCTTCTGCATCGGTACGCCCACGTTGAGCGGCCCCGGCCCGAACCAGGCGACATCCGTGGTGGCGGTGAACTCGACCGGCTCGAACAGCTCCTTGGTCGCCGACATCCGAAGATCGGTCAGGTTCCCCATCAGGAAATACCCGTCTGGCGTGTCGTCCACCTGTCCTGACTGCAGGTTGCGAACCTGGGCGCCGACAATCTCTGCCGAGCCAGGGTGAAACATGTACCCGAATACCGCCATCGTGCCGGGCGGCGTGACGGTCACCTCCGCACCACTGAAGAATATAGGTCCCGATCTCTCCAGGGAAATAAGGAACCGGCCCAACCGTTGCGCCGTCAGGAGACCCGTCGGGCTGATGTTCGCGGCACGCCTCGGAAACACGGACCAGACTCCCTCGGCGGTGACATCTCGACTCGATCCGTCGGAAAACGTCTCCGTCGCCGTGAACTGACTCGTTTGGCCGACGGCGGTCAGCACGCGATTGCCGCTGATCTGCACGCTTGTCGGCGCGGCTACCGTGGCCGCGTACGTGAAGCCGCGCTCGAGTCGGCTCGACTGCCCGCCAGGATTGACGACGGCCACGTCGATCGCGCCGGCGGCGTGGGGTGGCGCGACAGTATCGATGCTGGTGCTGTTCACCCAGGTCGACGGCACGACGACGTTGTCGAGCGAAACCGTCGCGCCATGTTCGAAGCCGGTGCCGTTGATGCGGATCGGCGTAGGCGCGGTCGGCGATCCCGTTGCGGGTGTCACTGATGTCACTCTCAACACCGTTGATGGCGCTGACGGCTGGATTTTGTTCTCACAGCCAAGCGTGATCACGGCGGTGAGAGTCAGGCTAGCGACGATTGGTAACGCGACGTGGCGCATCGGGGGATGCTCCTTTCCACCGTCGGAGAAACGACACCACGGCGCAGGTCGGACAACCACCGAGTCCCAGGCCGAGGCCGACGGCGGCGCACGCGAATGCGGGACGACTGAGGGTCAAACCTCCCGTTAGTAGGAAACGCGAGAACGGCGAGCAAACTTGCTCAGAGGGCCAGCGGTGGCTGTGAGTCGAAAGGGGGACCGGGGAAATCTCATCGCGACGAGTTGTCGGATCGTGATGCAAGGCGGGGTCTCACGCCGGTCGTCCTCGTCAGTCGAAGCGAAATTGATCCCCACTTGCACGACGCGAGGCGTGCCTGCCATCGACGTGATCCGGGCAAATGATCCTGAACTGAGATTGGCGTCCGTTCCGGCCACGCCGCTGCTAATCGGGGCTCGGCCGGTTGAAGGTGTTGAACAGAAGCTGATTCGCCTGACGTTCCCGAGCGTGCCTGGCGCCGGCGGTTCGAGCGCGGCCGGATTCAGCCAGCTGTCGAGCGTTCCGCCGTACGGGTTGTCGAGGGCCTGGTTGGGTATACCGGTACGGGGATTCGAACCCCGGTCCCGTGGCTGAGAACCACGTGTCCTGACCCCTAGACGATACCGGCACGAGGGCCGAACGAACCTTTAATGTTAGCAGCCCGCGGAAACCAGGGTCAAGCACGTGAGCAAACTCAGAGGCCACGGCGGGCACGAAGGGTCACGCGTGGAGTGATTGAGGTACCATCGTCAGATGCGTTTCCTGCTTTCTCTCGTCCTTGCACTGTTCATTGCGGCCGGCGCCGCGTATGTCATTGCCGGCCGTGCCGGCGGTCCGTCGATCCAGATCGTGAAGCCGGAGAAATTCGTCGGCACGAGCACGCCCGTTGAGGTGAACGTCACCGCGCCGGGCGGCCAGCTGACCGCGGTCAAGGTCCTCTTCGAGCAGGACGGAAAGCAGGCGACGGTGTACGAAGCCGCGGGACAGCCCTCAGGTGAAGGCGTGAAGGTCGAGGGGGACAGCGTCCATATCACGAGGACGGTCGGCAAGCAGACGGTGCCGGACCTCAAGACAGGCGCCGGAAAAATCGTCGTCACCGCGTCGCGAAAAGTGTTGCGCGGCATGCGCACGCTGAACGCGAGCGCCACGCGCGACGTGCAGGTCCGCCTCGAGCGTCCGCAGGTGTCGATCGTCTCGTCGAAGCACTACATCAATCTCGGCGGGTCCGAGATGGTCGTCTATCGCGTGACGCCGGCGGACGTCACCTCCGGCGTGGTCGTCGGCGATCTCGAGTATCCCGGATATCCGGCGACCGGCGCGTCGACGATCGAAGGCGTGAAGCTGGACGATCCCGCGCTGCGGATTGCGTTTTTCGCGCTCCGCTGGGACCAGAACGTCAACTTGCCCATGCGCCTCTTCGCGCGAGACGAGGCGGGCAACACCGCGTTCGGCGATTACGATCACACGACGTTCCCGAAAAAGTTCGAGAAGAGCCGCATCGAGCTCGATGACAAGTTCCTCGATCGGGTCGTCCCCGCGATCCTGGCCGACACGACGGAGGTCAAGCCGGAAGGGGACACCCTCGCGAAGTTCCTCGTGATCAACGGGGAGCTGCGGCGCAAGAACGCGGCAAAGATCGCGTCGTTCGCGAAGCAGACCGCTCCCGAGATCCTGTGGCGCGGCGTCGTGTTCCATCCGTTCACGAATAACGCCGTCGAGTCCGCGTTCGCCGACACGCGCACGTACGTTTACCAGGGCAAGGAAGTCGATCAGCAGACGCACCTCGGGTTCGACCTCGCGTCGTTCACGAACATGAAGGTCGTCGCGGCGAACCGCGGGAAGGTCCTGTTCGCTGACGAGCTCGGGATTTACGGCAACTGCGTCATCCTCGATCACGGCATGGGCGTGCAGTCGCTCTACGGCCACCTGTCGTCGTTCAGCGTCAAGCCGGGCGACCTGGTCGAGAAGGAACAGGAGCTCGGCCACAGCGGGATGACGGGGCTGGCCGGCGGCGATCACCTCCACTTCACGATGCTGGTAAACGGCCAGATGGTGAATCCGGTCGAGTGGTGGGACCAGCACTGGATCCAGGACCGGATTCTGCGAAAGCTCAAAGGCGGGTCATAATCAGTGATGCTGGGCGTTGTTCGACGCTGCGCGATTGCGGCCGCGATGGTCCTCGCGGTATCGTGCGGCGGACAGAAACAGCCGGGGCCGGGCGGGCCGCCACCGAACGCGAAGCGCGTCGATTCCGCGACGGCTGGTCGCGTGACCGGCCGCGTGATCTTCGAAGGCGCCCCGCCCGCGAATGCTGCGATCAAGGCGACGTCCGATCAAGCCTGCATCGACCAGAACCCGAACGGTGTACCGTCCGAAAACATCGTCGTCGACAACGGCGCGCTCGAGAACGTGTTCGTCTACATCAAAGAGGGGCTCGGCGACTACTACTTCGAGGTGCCGGCCGATCCCGTGAAGCTCGATCAGCGCGGCTGCCGATTCGTCCCGCACGTCCTTGGTGTGCGTGCGGGCCAGCCGCTGACGATCAGCAACAGCGACGATGCGCCGCATAATGTCCACGCGGTGCCGGCGGTGAACCCGGGGTTCAACAGGAGCCAGGCGCTGAAGAACATGTCGGACACGAAGGTGTTCACGAAGCGCGAGGTGATGATTCCATTCAAGTGTGACATCCACCCGTGGATGCAGGCGTACCTCGGCGTGATGGATCATCCGTACTTCGCGGTCACGAACGACGGCGGCCGGTTCGAGCTCGAGAACCTGCCGCCGGGCACCTACACCGTCGAGGCGTGGCACGAGAAGCTCGGCACTCAGACGCAGCAAGTCACGATCGCTGAGAAACAATCCAAGGCGATCACGTTCAAGTTCTCCGGTGGCGCTGGCCTTTAGGCCAGCCGAAACAGTCGGTGGTGCTGGCCTTTAGGCCAGCCGAAAAGAAATGACCTGGCTACATCGCTACACGAAACTCGTTGCCGCATCGACGCTGCTTCTCATCGCCGCCGGCGGCATGGTCACGAGCACCGGCTCGGGGCTGTCGGTCCCCGACTGGCCAAACACCTACGGCTGGTTCATGTTCTCGTTCCCGATGGAGAAGTGGGTCGGCGGGATCCAGTACGAGCACAGCCACCGGCTGATCGCGAGCACCGTCGGCTTTCTGACGATCATCCTGGCGGTGTGGACGTGGCGCGTCGATCCGAGACCCTCGGTGCGCACGCTCGGGTTCGCGGCGCTCGGCGCCGTGATCCTCCAGGGTGTGCTCGGCGGCGTCACCGTGCTGCTGAAGCTGCCGCCCGCGGTCTCGATTGGTCACGCCGGCCTCGCGCAGCTGTTCTTCTGCATCACGCTCAGCCTCGCGGTCTTCACATCGCGGTCGTGGATCGCCGCGGACGATGAAGGTAGGGCCGCCCGGCCGATCGACGACGCCTGGCTGCGCCGGTTGGCGACAGCCACCACGCTGCTGGTCTACGTGCAGATCCTGCTTGGCGCGACGATGCGCCACACGAACGCAGGGCTCGCGATCCCGACGTTCCCGCTGGCGTTCGGCCACGTGCTGCCGCCGGCATGGACCTCCGCGATCGCCATTCACTTCGCGCATCGCGTTGGAGCGCTGTTGGTCACCGCGGCGATCTTCGCGACGACCGTGTACGTGCGCGTGCACCACGCCTCCCGGCGCGAGCTCGTCCGCCCGGCGATGCTGCTCGTCGTCCTCGTCGCCGCGCAGATCATGCTCGGCGGGTTCGTCGTCTGGTCCGCGCTGCAGCCGACCGTCAACACCATTCACGTCGTCAACGGCGCGCTCGTGCTGGGGACGTCGCTGGTGCTCACGCTGCGAAGTTATCGCAGCAAACTGTTGGCGGCTGATTCGCGGGTGTCGCTGGACGCGCCCCACGTGGCCGACGGCTCCGCTCCTGTGACAAGTGCTTTTCGGGCCGGCGGACACGTGGGGCTGTCCAGCGACGCGCCCCGCCCTGCTGTCGAAAAAGGAACGCCCGCATGAAGACCACCGCGGATGCCGTCGCACTTCCGGCAGCCCGGAGCCGCGCGAATGATTTCGTCGCGCTCGCGAAGCCGCGCCTGAACGTGCTCGTCGTCGCGTCGTCGCTCGCCGGCTACGTCATGGGGGGCGGCGAGATTTCGAACGCGGCGCGCGTCATCTTGACGGTCGTCGGCACAGCGCTCGTTGCCGGCGGCGCGTCCGCGTTCAACCAGGTCATCGAGCGCGCGCCCGACGCGCTCATGCAGCGCACGCGGATGCGCCCGATTCCCGACGGACGGCTGCAGCCCGGCGAATCGCTGCTCTTCGCGACGATGACGTCAGCGATCGGCCTGTTGATCCTCGGCGCCGGCGTCAACGCGCTCAGCGCGGGCGTGGCGCTCACGACGCTGCTGACGTATGTGCTGCTGTATACGCCGCTGAAGCGGCGCACGTCGTTCGCGACCGTCATCGGCGCGATTCCCGGCGCGCTTCCACCGGTCATCGGCTGGGCCGCGGCACGCGACGCGCTCTCGCCGGGCGTGTGGGTGCTCTTCGGGATCGTCTTCCTGTGGCAGCTGCCGCACTTCCTCGCGATCGCGTGGATCTATCGCGACGACTATGCGCGAGCGGGGTTCCTGATGCTGCCGGTCATCGAGCCCGACGGCCGAAGCACTGCGCGGCAGGCGACGTTCTACTGCGCGGCGCTGGTCCCTGTCAGCATGGCGCCGACGCTCATCGGCCTGACCAACACCGCGTACTTCGCCGCCGCGTTCGCGCTCGGCCTGCTGTTCATGGGGCTGACGCTGAAGTTCGCGCGCACCCGCGCCGTCCCCGACGCGCGCCGCCTCTTCTTCGGGTCCATCATCTATCTGCCGATCCTCTGGGTGCTGATGATCGCAGGGCGCGTGTAGGGCGGGGCTTTCAGCCCCGCCGCATCGCCGGGCCTGAAAGGCCCGGCCTGCGATTCCCGGCGATTATGGCAATTTCCCTCACCGATCTCCCGCTCGTTAACGCATCACTGAACGCCACGTCAGCGGTTCTGCTGACGACCGGCTACGTCCTGATTCGCCGCGGCGACGTCAGGCGCCACAAGGCGGCGATGATCGCCGCGTGCACCGTCTCGACGCTTTTCCTGATCTCCTACGTCATCTACCACGCGAACGCAGGCTCGAAGCCCTTTCCCCACCACGGTCCCATTCGCGTCGTCTACTTCAGCATCCTGATCACGCACGTGATCCTCGCCGCCGCGATCGTCCCGCTCGCGCTCGTCACGCTCGTGCGCGGCCTCCGCGCACGGTTCGACGCCCACGTCCGCATCGCGCGATGGACACTTCCGATCTGGCTCTATGTGTCCGTCACAGGGGTGATCGTGTATCTGATGCTGTACCGCTTCTGAATCCCTCATCCCTCATCGAAAATCCTTCATCACGAATCGCGAATCCCTAATCCCTGATCGGCGAATCCCTAATCGCTGAATCCACTACTTTGTCAGATCGAATGCCGGCGCAGACGGGCCCACGCGTACGTGTCGCCACAGCCCCACGCCGGTCCCTCGCCAAGGGCGGTGATCACGGGAGTGGCTCGGGCCTGCGGCGTGGGGCGCCCCGTCACGGCCACCCGCCCGTGGGTTTGAAACGGAGGGGTCGAGTCACGTGCGCGGGTGCCCGTGGCGAGGCCGCCCCACTTTCACCCCAGCGCGCAAAAGACGCGCGCCGGGGGCAACCGGCCGTGGTCAGCGGATCTGACAAAGTAGTGGATTCGCGGATTCCAGATTAGGGATTCGGGATTAGCGGATTGGCGATGAGGGATTGGCGATGAGGGATGAGGGATTTTGTATGATCCCGCGGAATGGATTTGCAGGCGGTGACGCCGAGCCCGACGTCGGTTGATGCGCGGACGCTCGCGGGCATCGCCACGCTGCTCGTGGCAGGCATTCTCTCGCTGCTCTACATCTACCGCCGCCGCGCCTACATCCTCTGCTGGGTCACCGGCTGGACGCTGACCGCGCTGTCGCTGCTGCTGGCGGCGCAGCGGTTCGCCGGCGAGAAGTCAGGGAACGCCGCTTACGGCGTTTCTCAGTTCATCGCCATCGTCGGCGCGCTCGTCTTCGTGCTCGGCGCCGACGCCTATCGCGCTCCGCTGCGCCTCCGCCGCGGCTACGCGCTCGTGCTGCTTCCGCTGCTGATCTGGTTTGCGCTCGCGCCAATCCCGCTCGGCACCGCAGCGGCGTTCGGGCCCGGGCACCTGCTCGTCGCGGGCGTCCTCGGCGCCGCCGGCGTCGCGCACCTCGCGCTCCTTCGCCAGACGCGCCTCATCGGCGCCGCCGTCGTCGGCGTGACGTTCGTCCTGATTGCGGCCTCGCACGTGTGGCTCGTGCTCGGCACGCCGAGCGCGGTCGGCCACGCCCTCAGCCAGTCGATGTTCCTCAATCTCGCGCTCGACCTGGTCGCCGCGCTCGGCATGCAGCTCATGACGTTCGAGGACATGACCTACGAGTTGCGCCTGGCCAACAAGCGCCTCGAAAGCGCGCAGGAGGAGCTGCGGCAGATGGTGACGACGGATCCGCTGACCGGCTGCCGGAACCGCCGGTTCTTCGACGAGGTGATCGGCCGGGAAATCCAGCGGCACCGCCGCTATCGCATCCCGCTCTCGATGCTGTTCATCGACATCGACCGCTTCAAGACAATCAACGACACGCTCGGCCACGAAGCGGGCGATCGCGTCCTCCAGCGCGTCGCAACGTTCCTGATCCGCAACGTGCGCGAGGCGGACTACGTGTTCCGCTGGGGAGGCGATGAATTCCTGATCCTGATCTCGTGCCGCGAGGACGAAGCCGCACACAAGGGAGAGGAGCTGCAGGACGCGTTCGCGATCTCGAACGATGCCGCATCGCTGCCGCGCGGCGTGGGCCTGAGCGTCGGCGCCGCCGAAGTGAGCTCCGACACGACGGACGTCATGAGCGTGGTGAAGCTCGCAGACGCCCGCATGTACGTGGATAAGAAAAGGGGCTGACGTCAGGCGGCTTCGCTGTCCGTTCCGGCGGCTTCGCTGTTCGTTGGCGGCTTCGCTGTTCGTTGGCGGCTTCGCTGTTCGTTGGCGGCTTCGCTGGCCGTTCCGGCGGCTTCGCTGTTCGTTGGCGGCTTCGCTTGTCCGTAGGCGGCTTCGCTGTCCGTTCCGGCGGCTTCGCTGGCCGTTCCGGTGGCTTCGCTTGTCCGTTGGCGGCTTCGCCGTCCGTTATCCGTTTCGTTGACGTACTTCGCTGATGGCGTTCGTTGCCTATCAGACGTTTGCTGGCGCTCTCGCCTCGACGCTGTACGTCGCGCGCTCACTCTTTCGGTGGTTTGCGTTTCCGGAATTGATCGAAATCATCCGGGCACGACAGCAGGTAGTTGTACCAACCGGTGGACGCCTGCAGCGCGCGCTTGTTCAGGGCATTAATCGAGTTGTACTCCTCGGAGTCGATGTACTTCTCGACCAGGGCATCCCGAAGATGGTTCTGAGTTTCTCCCAGAACCCCTTCGGATAAATTTGCCGGAGCGGATCGGGCCGAGCGACCGATATCGTCGCAGAATTTGAAATGCCGCTTTACGTGCGGCCGCGCAATTATTTTGAAGACCCACTGCTTCAGTTCGGTCGCAAGTCTCCACGCATCAAGGTCTTCGTGAGATTCAAAGGTTGGCATGCCCCGTCAGAGAGGCACGCGGCGTGCCAGAACCAAATTACTGAGAACGCATAACGAATAACGAATAACGATCAGCGAAGTCGCGCAACGGACCCCGTCAGCGAAGCCCCCGACGCTCAACGAACGCCGTCAGCGAAGTCCCCGACGCCCAACGGACGTCCTCAGCGAAGCCCCGACGCTCAACGGACGCCGTCAGCGAAGTCCCCGACGCCCAACGGACGTCCTCAGCGAAGCCCCCGACGCCCAACGGACGTCCTCAGCGAAGCCCCCGACGCTCAACGGACGCCGTCAGCGAAGCCCCCATCGCCAAAACGGACGCCGTCAGCGAAGTCCCCGACGCCTAACGGACGCCGTCAGCGAAGTCCCCGACGCCTAACGGACGCTGTCAGCGAAGTCCCCGACGCCCAACGGACGTCCTCAGCGAAGCCCCCACCGCCAAAACGGACGCCGTCAGCGATACAGCAGATACTTGGCCCGCAACAGCCTCCATCGGGCCTCACCGGCAGCCCACGAAGACACTATTTCCGTCGGATCAGCGCCGGAGCGGATGCGTGCGATTCCCTCCTTCGATCCAAACAGCTTCTCCGCCGCCTCGAGCTCGTACTTTGTTCCGTACAGCTTGCTCAGCGCCGCGGCAATCTCGACACCGACGCGGACGGGGCGTATCGCCGCTCGATCGGTGACGACCATGAACACGCCACCGCATTCCTCGTTCGCGTACTTGCTGGAGGCCGGCGTGAACTTGACCGGATAGAAACGGATGCCGGGAATCGCGCGCGCATTCAGCGCGTCTGACAACACCACGCCGTCGATCCAGGGTGCGCCGACCTGCTCGAACGGCGTGTCGGTGCCGCGCCCGACGGAGAGATTGGTTCCCTCGATCGCGCCAATCCCGGGATACAGCGTCGCCTGGATCAGGTTCCGCATGTTCGGCGACGGATTGATCCATGGCAGCCCGGTGGCGTCGAACCACTGATCGCGGTTCCAGTTCTTCACCGGCACGATCGTCAGGTCGGCGGCGATCTTGTTCTCGGCGTTGAACAGCTTCGCCATCTCGCCGAGCGTCATGCCGTGCCTGATCGGCATCGGGAAGTATCCGACAAAGCTGAGCGCCGCCTTGTCGAGCGTCGGCCCTTCGATCTGGAACCCGTTGATCGGGTTCGGCCGGTCGAGCAAGACGACGGAGATGTGGCGTTTGGCGGCCTCCTCCATGACGTAGGCGGTGGTCGTCGTGTAGGTGTAGAACCGCGCGCCGATGTCCTGGAGATCGATCACCATCGTATCGATCCCCTGGAGCATGGCGTCTGTCGGCCGGCGAGTCTCGCCATACAGCGACGCGATCTCGAGCCCCGTCTCGTCGACGGCAGACGGCACTGCGGCGTCGAGGATGCCGCGGATCCCGTGTTCGGGGCTGAAGAGCCGCACGAGCGTTACATCCTTCGCCTGGTGCAGCAGATCGATCGTCGTTGCGCCCTCGCGCGCGCGGCCGGTGTGGTTCGTCAGCAGGCCGATGCGCTTTCCCTTGAGCAGCTCGAACCCGCTCGCACGGAGCACGTCGAGGCCGCTGAGCACCGGGGTATAGCGCGGTGCCGGTGCCGGCGTGCCCGACGCGCCGAAGTCGCGCCCTGTCCACAGCGAGCTCGCGCGTGCGGCTGCCGGAACATCGGTGACCGTGGATGCGGCAATCGTGGCGACGCGCGCGCGCAGCGGCGTCACGTCACCCTTGCCGTCCGGGTGCACGCGGTTCGAGAGGAACACGACGAACAGGTTCGTCGTGGGATCGATCCAGAGCGACGTGCCGGTGAATCCCGTGTGCCCGAATGAACCAATCGGCAGCAGCTCGCCGCGATTCGCCGAGTACGAGGAGTCGATGTCCCACCCGAGCCCCCGCACGTTTCGATCGCCGGGAGCGGAGGCAGGCGTGGTCATCTTCGCGACGCTGAGCGGCGAGAGGATGCGCGTGCCGTGATAGGCGCCCCCCTCGAGCAGCATCCGGCAGAAAATCGCGAGGTCCGCGGCCGTGCTGAAGAGGCCCGCATGACCCGCGACCCCCTGCATCCGCCGCGCGGTCGGGTCGTGCACGACGCCGCGGAGCATCGACATGTGTTCACCCATGCAGGGCCAACCAAACGGCGTGCAGTTTTCCGTTGGCGCGATTCGCCGCTGCAGCGACTCCGGCGGCAGGAACATCGTCTCCTTCATGCCGAGCGGTTCGAAGATGCGATCGTGCGCGAACCGGTCCAGCGTCTGGCCGCTCACACGGTGGACGATCTCGCCGAGCAGGAAATAGTTGATGTCGCTGTAGACGAACCGCTCGCCCGGCGCCGACGTCGGCACTTCCTCGATCGCGAGCGTGATCGCCGTGTCGCTGCCGCTCCACACGTCCGCGAGATCGAGGTCCGGCCGCAGGCCGGACACATGCGTCATCAGGTGACGAACCGTGATGTCCTGCTTGCCGTAACGTTCGAAGCCGGGGATGAACGTCGAAACGCGATCCGACATCCGGATCTTCCCCTCTTCGAGCAGAATCATCACACTCGTCGTCGTCGAGACGACCTTCGTCAGCGACGCGAGATCGAACATCGTGTCGAGCGTCATCGGCTCGACGCTCGGAACCAATGCGCGGTTGCCGATCGCTTTCTGATAGATGGTGCGATCGCCGCGGCCGATGAGCACGACCGCCCCCGGCAGCTTCTTCTCCGCGATCGCCTGCATCACCAGCGGCTCGATCGCATCGAGCTTCTTCAGATCCGCCGGGGCCTGGGTTTGCGATGTAAAGACAGGCGAGGAGAGCGCGATCAGCATCGCGAGGGTCAGGGGCTTCATGCCGGAATTATATGTGTTCAAAACCCGATACGCGGGTGGCCGCGAGAGGGGTTCCCCGCTCGGCGCGGAGCCCACACCCGTGACAAGAGCACTTCGGCGAGCACCGAGTGGGGAGACTCGCGGACAGGCCCCGCGTGTGACACGGGTTTTGAACGAATAATCCTACTGAAGGGTCGTGATCGCGCGCATGCGGCCGTCGGTCGCCTGCTGGAAGAACGTCTCCCAGGCCTTGCGGATCGTATCCACCTTCGCCACCTGCCCCGGATCCGCCGTCTTGCCGTTGGACACGATGTAGATGAACGCCTGCCGGTGAACGCGCGCCGATTCAGCGGCGGTCGGCGTGCGCGTGCCGAGGATATCGGTGACGTCGCTGATGAGGACGTCCCGGCGCGTGCCGGTGAAGGTCACGCCCACTTCGGGCGCCGATTCGCGCGTCCGCGAGGCCGACATATTCACCGGGTTCTCGACGTAGAAGAACGCCGGCACCTGGCTTGGCGCGAGCAGCCCCATTGCATACTGATCGAGCGCGCTGTACCGCCGCACCGCGGCGGTCGTGCGGAACGAGCCGCCGCCGAGATCCTCGATGTCGTTTCCTTCCATCACCGACGCATCGGAATCGAAGAAGAAGCTCCAGTGCGCGAGGTCGCGTCCGAGCAGCGCGTCGGACCGCGTGCCGGTGTGATCGCGGAACTCGAGAAAGGCGAGCCATCGATGGCCGCACTCCTGGCCCATCACGCTGACCGTGTTGTTCTCGCCGAGAAATTTTTGCAGCGGGTTGTCCGGATATTTGCCCAGCCAGTCCATCACCGCGACGCTGCGCAGCCGGCCGGCGCTGCCGAAATCCGCCGCGAGATCGTAGCTGTCAACGCCGATCCCCTTCACTTCGTTCTTCACCGTCGTTTCGTACGCAAACGCGTCGGTGATCACGGGAGCGTCGGCCCAGAGCACGACCTGGTCGTAGTTGTCGGGATGTGTGCGGTAGAACTTGCGCGTGAGCGCGACGACGTCGAGCTGTGACTGCTCGGCGAATCGCTCGCCGACGGCTGCCGACCCTCCGTCTGTTGGACCCGCATCGCTCAGGTTGATCGGGGTGAACGTGCCGGTGTGCCCGGGCGAGAGGCCGACGATCGCGTCGCCGAGATTGATGGCGCCGAAAATCATCTCGATCGTGCCGGACGGGAGGAGCGTCGCCTGCACCGTCACGATGCGCGCGGAGTCGAACCCGTGCACGTTGCACCACGTGACCGTGTATTGATCCGCCGTCGCGTTGAAGAACACGCGTCCGCCCGCCGAGGCCGATGGATCGAGATCCGCGAGAAATGGGGACACCCGCGGAGGACCGGTGAGGAGCCGCGCGACGTTGCGCTCGGTGCTCGATTTATCCGGCTCCTCGAACGTGATGTTCCCGTCCGAATTCACGAACGCGGTCGTCTCCGCCTTGCCGTAGAACGAAAACCCGAACGGCACGTCCTGCTGAGTGCTGTCGTCGTCGGTCAACGCGAGCCGCGTCCCGATCGACGCACGGAATAATCCCTCGATGCGCGCGACGTTGTAGCCGCCTGACGCGTTCCGGGTGAAGCGAAGCCCGAGGTTCTTCAGGTCGTAGGTATTCGGCGGAAGGATCAGGTCTCCCTCGTCCTGGACGACCGCGATCTCCCCGACGTCCGCGTTGTTGCGCGGCGCGGACAGCGTGCGGCGCTGCAGGGCGGCGACCTCCGGGAGCTTTTCCGCCTCGCGGTGCGTCCAGAGCAGGTCCAGCACGCGCCAGCGCGGGTTGCCGTCGCGCACGGTCCGCTTGCGCGCCTGCGCCTCGAGCTCTTCCCGCGTCGGGACGAGATCCGCCTCCGCTTCAATCGCTGCGTTGGCGCAGGGATTCGTGGTGGTCGTCGGCGGAGGTGTGGAAGGAGGCGGACTGCTGGACCCGCCGCATGCGGCGGCCAGCAGTCCAAGAACAAGGGCTGTAGAAAGGGCCTTCACGTGCGGCTACTTCGCCGCTTTGATCTGATCGAGGATCTTCTTCGCGTCGGCTGTTTCTTTCGCGTTCGGCTCGGCCGCAATGAACTTCTCGAAGTCCGCCCTCGCTTCGGGCAGCTTCTGCGCCGCGACGTACGCGCGGCCCCGGTAGTAATAAAGGTTGTTCTGCGCCGGGAACTGCGCGATCAGCTTCGTCAGCAGGTCGACCGCTTCCTGTCCCTTGCCATCGTTGATGAGCGTGATCGCCTCGTTGATGAACGTGAACGGGTCCTTCACCTGCGTCAGATCGACCGCGTCGAGGATCGCCTTCGCGCCCGCCTTGTCGCCGGTCTGCATCAGGAGCTCGGCCTGGAACGTTTTCAGCTCGACGTTGTTCGGATCCTTCTCGAGGTTCACCTTCAGGTGCTCGAGTGCGTGCGGGTAATCCCCTTCCGCGGCATAGACGCGCGCCATGAAGCCTTCGAGCTGGTACACCTGCGGATATTTCGCGAGGAGGTCGGTGTAGATCTGCCGCGCCTCGGCGAACTTGCCCGCCTGCGCGAGCTCGGCGGCTTTCTGCAGCTCCGCATTCACCGCGGCCGTCGGGTCGGCAGCCGTGGGCGCTGCTGCCTCTTTCTTGAGCGTCACGTTCAACGCGGGCGCGCGCTCTCCCTTCACCTCGACCATCTCCTTGGCGATGCCGACGCCGGCCTTGGAGATCTCGACGTTCCACACGCCGTCGGCGACGCCGTTCACCTTCCACTCGCCCTTCTTGTCACTCTTCGCCGGGATGACTTCAGTCTGGCCGGTCATCACCGCCTTCACGATCGCGTCCGGCACCGGCTGCCCCTGCTCGTCGACGACTTTGCCCGTAATGCGTCCGCTGCCCCGCGTCTGCGCGATCCCGGTTGACGCCAGCAGCGCCACCGCGATGACGGCCGTCCCGACGCGTGCACATGAAATACGGAATGAGTTCATGGGTCGCTCCTTATATCGACCTCCAAGTTTAGTAGCTTCCGCCTTCAGGCGGAAGCGCCTCTATTTCGCGAACCGATCGAAGATATCAACCAGCTCAGTCAGCCGCTTCGTCTTCTCCGGCTCCCCTAGCGCGACGCCGTCGGGCACGCACTTCTCGACGTGGAACTTGAAGACGACGAGGCTGATGCGGTTCAGCGCCGCCTCCGCGGCGGAGAGCTGCTGCAGGATCTCCAGGCAGAGCCGCGGTTCCTGCACCATCCGCCGGATGCCGCGAATCTGTCCTTCAATCCGGTTGAGCCTCGTGACGATTGCCTGCTGTTGCGCCTCATCCAGCACGGGTGCCTATACTCCTTCTCGCTTCCAGTCAGCCCTTATTGCACGTCGAAAACGGCTGGATTGCTCATGATTTTTTTGTGACTTGACACCAGCCCTTGACTGAATGACCATTCATTCATGTCCGTCGCGTCCGACCCGCGCCGTCCCGTCCTCGCCTCCCGCTCCGACAAGGCGGACAAAAGGGACGCGATCCTGCGCGCCGCCATCGAGACGTTCGCCGCCCGCGGGTTCTTCAACGCGCAGGTCGCCGACGTCGCGCGGACGGCCGGGGTGGCCGCCGGGACCGTCTATCTCTACTTCCGCGGCAAGGACGACCTCCTCATCTCGATTTTCGAAAGAACGATGAAGGAGGCGATCGAGGCGGGCCGCCGGAGCCTCGAGGCGCACGCGAGCCCGCTCGACCGGCTGCGCGAAATCGCGCGTCTGCACCTGGAACGGCTCGGACGCGATCGCGACCTCGCCGTCGTCTTCCAGGTCGAGCTTCGCCAGTCGACGAAGTTCATGGAGCGCTTCTCCGCCACGTATCTGCGCGAATACCTCGGAATCATTCGCGATGTGATCGCCGAGGGACAGGCACGAGGCGTGTTCCGGAAGCACATCAACCCGACGCTCGCGGCCAAGATGCTCTTCGGCGCGCTCGACGAGATGGCCACCAACTGGATCCTGAGCCGCCGCAAGTATTCACTCGTGGCGGAGGCCGCCACCGTCATGGATCTGTTCGTCGGCGGATTGGCTTGTAGGGCCGGCCTTCATGGCCGGCCGATTGGGAAACAGACGTGAGCAGACATATTCGTCAGGCGGCGGTCCTCGGGGCTGGCACCATGGGGGCGCAGATTGCCGCACACCTGGCGAACGCCGGCGTGCCCGCGCTGCTCCTTGATGTCTCACCCGACGTCGCGCGGCAGGGCCTCGAGCGCGCGAAGGCGCTGAAGCCGGATCCGTTCTTCACGCCGTCGATGCACACGCTCGTTCGCACCGGCGGCTTCGATGAAGACCTTGCCGCGATCGCGTCGTGCGACTGGATCATCGAAGCGATCGTGGAGCGGCTCGACATCAAGCAGTCGCTGTTCGCGCGCGTCGAGCCGCACCGCGCTGCGGATGCAACCGTCAGCTCCAACACGTCGGGGATTCCGATCGCCGCGCTCGCCGAAGGACGGTCCGAGGGTTTCCGCCGTCACTTCCTCGGCACGCACTTCTTCAATCCGCCGCGCTACCTGCACCTGCTCGAAATCATCCCGACGCCCGCGACGGAGCCGCCCGTCGTCGATCTGGTCCGCACGTTTGCGGAGCGGCGGCTCGGGAAAGGCGTGGTCATCGCGAAGGACACGCCGAACTTCATCGCGAACCATATCGGGCTGTACGGCGTCATGCAGATCTTCCGCGCGCTCGCGACCGGCGAGTACACCATCGAGGAGATCGACGCGATGACGGGGCCGGCGATCGGCCGCCCGAAGAGCGCGACGTTCCGGACGATGGACATCGCCGGCATCGACGTGCTCGCGCACGTGGCGCGGAACCTCGCCGAGCGCCTCGAGTCCGCGGAGGATCGCAAGGTCTTCGAGCTGCCGCCGCTCGTCGCGTCGCTCGTCGAACGCGGCTGGGTCGGCGCGAAGTCGGGCCAGGGCTTCTATAAGAAGGATGCGAACGGCGAGATCCTGACGCTCGATCCCGCCACGATGCAGCACCGGGCGAAGCAGTCCGCGCGGCTTCCCTCGATCGAGGCGGCGCGGTCGATCGACGACCTCCGCGAGCGCGTGCAGACCCTCATGAAGGGGGAAGACAAGGTCGGGCGCTTCCTGCGCGCGACGCTCGTGCCGACGCTCGATTACGCGGAGCGCGTCGCTCCGCAGATCGCGCATGACCGATCGGACGTCGACAAGGCGATGCGCTGGGGATTCGGCTGGGAGCTCGGCCCGTTCGAGCTGCGCGGCGCTCCCGCTCCGGTCACGTCCCTGCTCGGATCATCAAGGGCGAGCAGAGGCGTCGTTCGGAAGAACGCGGGCGCGAGCCTCGTCGACCTCGGCGACGGCGTGCTCTGCATCGAGTTCCACTCGAAGATGAACGCCATCGGCGGCGACACGACTCAGATGCTGCAGGCGGGCGTCAAAGAAGCCGCGGCGAATTTCAGCGCGCTCGTCGTCGCCAACGACGCCGTCAACTTCTCCGCGGGCGCCAACCTCATGCTGCTCCTCCTCGAAGCGCAGGAGGGGAACTGGGACGACGTCGACATGATGATTCGCGCGTTCCAGGGCGCAACCATGGCGCTCAAGCACGCCGACGTCCCCGTCATCGTCGCTCCCGCCGGCCTCGCGATAGGCGGCGGCTGCGAGATCGTGCTGCACGCCGATCGCGTGCAGGCGGCGGCGGAAGCCTACATCGGGCTCGTCGAAGTCGGCGTCGGGCTGATCCCCGCGGGGGGAGGCACGAAGGAGATGCTCGCGCGCGCGATGGATGCCGCGCCCGCGGGCGTGGATCCCTTGCCGCACGTGCAGCGCGTATTCGAGACGATCGCGTTTGCGAAAGTCGCGACGAGCGGCCCGGACGCGAAGCGCCTCGGGTATCTGCGCGATTCGGACGGCATCTCGATGAACCGCGATCTGCTGATCGAGGACGCGAAGGGGGCCGCGCTCGCGCGCGTCGCCGACTACGTGCGTCCGCAGCCCCGCGCGGCGATTCGCGTCGGCGGCGCCGGCCTGCTCGCGACGCTGAAGCTCGGCGTCCATCTTGCGCTCAGGGGCGGCCGCATCAGCGAACACGACGCAGCGATCGGACGGAAGCTCGCGTGGATTCTCGCGGGCGGCAACGCGCCGCATGCGACCACGCTGACCGAGCAGCAGCTGCTCGATCTCGAACGTGAAGCGTTCCTCAGCCTCTGCGGCGAGCGGAAGACGCAGGAACGCATCGCGCACACGTTGAAGACGGGGAAGCCGCTACGAAATTGACGGTAGTGCGGGCCTCGAGGCCAGCCAAACGAGTCAGTTCGCGGGTCCTGTCGCCGGCAGCCCCACTTCGCCCGCGCGTCGAAGAGCAGCGAGTGCTGGCCTTCAGCCAGCCAGGGGTGCGGTGGCGCCGGCCATAAGAGATGTTCGATGAAGGAGAGGGACCACCGGTGATCGTGATCCCCGGCGTGCAGGGGCGCTGGGAGTGGATGCTGCCCGGCCTGCGCGCGTTGTCGAAACGCTGCCGGACGATCTCGTACACGCTGTGCGGCGATTTCGGGTCCGGGATGACGTTCGATCGCGCGCTCGGCTTCGACAACTTCGTACGGCAGCTCGACGAGCTGTTCGAGCGCACCGGGCTTCAGAAGGCGGCGATCTGTGGCGTGTCGTATGGCGGGTTCATCGCGTTGCGTTATGCGGCAGTGCGTCCCGAGCGGATCACGTCGGTGATCTTCGTCTCCGCGCCTGCGCCCGGATGGATACCGTCGGAGCGGCAGACGCGGCATATCCGACGGCCCTGGCTGTCGACGCCCGCGTTCCTGCTCGCGGCGCCGCTCCGCGTGTGGCCGGAGATTCGCATGGCGTTCGACGGCGTCGGCGCAGCAACCAGGTTCGCGGTACGTCATGGGCTGCGTGTGCTTGCAGCGCCTGTGATTCCTGCATCCATGGCGGCGAAGGTGCGGGTGCAGCAGGCGATTGATTTTCAGCCGGACTGTGCGCGCGTCAAGGCGCCGGCGCTCCTGATCACCGGCGAGGACGGAATGGACACGGTGGTGCCGACGGAGGCGACGCGCCGCTATCAGCAGCTGATCCCCGGCGCGCGGTTCGAACGGCTGGAGCGCTCGGGTCACATCGGGCTGATCACTCGTCCCGAGCGTTTCGCGGACATCGTCAGCGGGTTCGTGCATGCCAACAGTCACTGATCTCGTGGGCCCCGCGGGGCCGCTCGAAGCGCTGGTCGACGAGCCGGCTGGCAACGTGCGCGCGGCGGTCGTGTTCGCGCATCCGCACCCGCAGTATGGCGGGACGATGCACACGAAAGCGGAGTATCAGGGTGCGAAGGGCCTGGCGCGGATTGGATGCGCGGTGCTCCGGTTCAACTTCCGCGGCGTCGGCCGGAGCGCCGGCGACTTCGACCAGGGCGAGGGGGAGAAGGCGGACTTCAGGGCCGCGCTCGACTACATGGCCGCGCGGTATCCGGGCAGGCCGCTGTGGGCCGCGGGGTTTTCGTTCGGCGCGTGGGTGGCGCTCGAAGTCGGCGCGGTGGACGATCGGGTGACCGCGCTCATCGGCATCGCGCCGCCTGTCGCAAGCTCCGTGTCGGGCCAGAACTACACGTTCGAGAACACGCTCGCGAGCACGAAGCCGAAGTTCTTCGTGCAGGGGGAGTCGGATGAAGTTTGCCCCATCGAAGGCATGTGGACGTTTTACGGAAAGCTCGAAGAGCCGAAAGAGCTGGCTACGATCGATGCGGCGGATCACCTGTTTGAAGGAAAAACAACCGAGGTCGGCGAGGCGCTCGAGGATTTACTTTCAGACTTCCCTGAGCCTTGAGCCCTGAGTCTTGAGCCCTTTATGAAACAAGCAGTCATCGTATCTGCCGTGCGCACGCCGGTCGGCAAGGCGCCGAATGGCGCGCTGCGCACCACGCGCCCTGACGAGATGGGCGCCGTTGTAATCAGGGAAGCGCTGCGACGCGCCCCCCGCCTCGATCCCGCCGACGTGGACGACGTGATCATGGGATGCGCGATGCCGGAAGGTGAGCAGGGGCTCAACGTCGCGCGGATCGCAAGCCTGCGCGCTGGCGTCCCTGTGTCGGCGTCCGCCGAAACCGTCAATCGATTCTGCTCGTCGGGACTCCAGGCGATCGCAACGGCGTCCGAGCGAATCATGCTCGGGTTCTCGAACACGATCGTCGCGGGGGGCACCGAGTCGATGAGCCTCGTGCCGATGGGCGGCAACAAGATCGCGCCGAACCCCGCGCTCGTCGACAGCTACCCCGACGTGTACTTGAGCACTGGTCTTGTCGCGGAGAACCACGCGCGCGAGGCGTCGGTGTCGCGCGAGGAGCAGGACGCGTTCGCGCTGCGCAGTCACCAGCGCGCGGTCGCCGCGATCGACTCCGGCAGGTTCTCGGAGGAAGTCGTGCCGCTGCCGGACTTGAAGACGGACGAGGGGCCGCGCCGCGACACGTCGATGGAAGCGCTCGCGAAGCTGCGCCCGGCGTTCCACGTCAAGGGCACCGTCACCGCCGGCAACTCCTCCCAGACCAGCGACGGCGCCTCCGCCGTCGTCGTCATGTCCGCGGACCGCGCGCGCGAGCTGGGGCTGGAGCCGCTTGGCCGCTTCGTCGCGTTCGCAACAGCGGGCGTAGAGCCCGAGCGGTTCGGCATCGGCCCCGTGCCTGCGATCCGAAAGGTGCTGAAGCTCGCGGGCCTGACGCTCGATCAGATGGATCTCGTGGAGTTGAACGAGGCGTTCGCGTCGCAGGTGATCGCGTGCCTGCGCGAGCTGCCAATCGATCTCGAGAAGCTGAACGTGAACGGCGGCGCGATCGCGCTCGGCCATCCGCTCGGCTGCACGGGCGCGAAGCTCACGACGACGCTGCTGTACGAGATGCGCCGCAGGACAGCGCATTACGGGCTTGTCAGCATGTGCGTCGGCGGCGGCATGGGCGCTGCCGGAATTTTCGAGCGGATTTGAGGCCGCCCGTTTCTCGTAGCTTCCGCCTTCAGGCGGCAGGGCCGCCCGTTCTCGTAGCTTCCGCCTTCAGGCGGAAGAGCCGCCCGTTCTCGTAGCTTTCGCCTTCAGGCGGAAGGGCCGCCCGTTTCTCGTAGCTTCCGCCTTCAGGCGGAAGAGCCGCCCGTTTCTCGTAGCTTCCGCCTTCAGGCGGAAGGGCACGCAGTAGTTGGTGACAGTCGTTGATTAGCTACAGGTGACACATGACAACAGCAACAGCAGCGCGCGGCGGTTCGTGGCTCATCGAGGACGCTCCGTCCGAATCCGTGTTCACCCCGGAGCAGCTCTCCGACGAGCATCGGCTTATCAGCCAGACGGCCGACGAGTTCATGACCAACGAGGTCATTCCGGCGATTGAGAAGCTGGAACAGAAGGACTGGGGGCTGGCGCGGCAGCTCGTGAAGCGCGCGGGCGAGCTGGGACTCCTCGGGACCGACGTGCCGGAAGCGTACGGCGGCGTCGAGCTCGATAAGGTCTCGTCAATCCTCGTCGGCGAAGCAGTCGGACGCTCCGCGTCGATGGCGACGACGTTTGGCGCGCAGACGGGTCTCGCGATCACGCCGCTCCTCTGCTTCGGCACCGACGAGCAGAAGATGAAATATCTCCCTGGGCTCGTCAGCGGCGAGACCGTCGGCGCGTATGCGCTGAGCGAATCCGGCTCCGGCTCCGACGCGCTCGGCGCGAAGGCGCGCGCGACGCGGCACGAGGACGGCAGCTTCACGCTCAACGGCGAGAAGATGTGGATCACCAACGGCGGCTTCGCGGATCTCTTCATCGTCTTTGCGAAGGTGATCGACGGCGGCGAGGAGAAGTTCACCGCGTTTCTCGTCGAGCGGGGATTCCCGGGCGTCAGCACCGGCAAGGAAGAGCACAAGATGGGGCTGCACGGGTCGTCGACGACCCCCCTCATCCTGCAGGATGCGAAGGTGCCTGCGGGCAACGTGCTCGGTGAAATCGGCAAGGGGCATAAGGTCGCCTTCAACGTGCTGAACTACGGCCGGTTCAAGCTCGCCGCGATGTGCAGCGGCGGCGCGAAAGCGACCGTTGCGGATGCCGCGAAGTACGCGTCGCAGCGGAAGCAGTTCGGCCAGCCGATTGCCTCGTTCGGCGCGATCAGGCACAAGCTCGCCGAGATCGCGATCCGCGAGTTCGCGGTGGAGAGCATGTTGTTCCGCACCGCGGGGCTGATCGATGGCGCGCTGCAGGGGAATCACGCGAACGGCGCCATGCTTGCGGCGCTCGAGGAGTTCGCGATTGAAGCGTCGATCCTGAAGGTCGCCGGCAGCGAGATGATCGACTACGCGGTCGACGAGAACGTGCAGATCCACGGCGGCAATGGCTTCGTCCGGGACTACACCGCCGAGCGCGCGTACCGCGACGCCCGCGTCAATCGGATCTTCGAAGGGACCAACGAGATCAACCGGCTGCTGATCCCCGGCATGCTGATTCGGCGGGCGCTCAAGGGAGTGCTGCCGCTGATTGCAGCGGCGAAGAAGCTCCAGGACGAGATCCTCACCCCGTCGCTGCCTGAGCCGCCATCCGACGAACCGCTCGACAACGAGCGCCGGACGCTCGGGTCGCTGAAGAAGGTGGCGCTCATGGTGCTCGGCACCGCGATGCAGACCTACGGCGAGAAGCTCACGGACCAGCAGGAAGTCCTCACGTTCGCGGCTGACATCATCATCGACATTTATGCGGCAGAGAGCGTGCTGCTTCGCGCGTCCACGCAGCAGGGGCTGCACCAGGCGGCGGCGCAGGTTTACATCAGCGATGGCGCCGGACGCGTGGAGATTGCCGCGCGGAACGCGCTCGCCGCGATGAGCGACGGCGACACGCTGCGCACGATGATGGCGGCGTTGCGGAGGCTGCTGAAGCCGACGCCGGTGAACACCGTCGCGCTGCGCCGTCAGATCGCGGATGCGATCGTCGATCGCAAGGCGTATCCGTTCTGATTTGAATCGCCGACTCCCGCGGGTTCTGAGCCTGCGGTTCTGCCGTCGGTGGTGCCGGCCTTTAGGCCGGCCCTCGCACCCGTAGGCACCTATCGGCACCCTTGGCACCCCTATGCACCCATAGTGGCTTGTATGATGTTGATGTGAAGTCCGGATGGTGGATGGCGATCTTGCTGGTGACTCTGTCGGCATGTACGGCGAAACAAGTCCCGTACTTCGACGACATCAACAACTGGCGCTCCAGCAAGGACGACTTCATGCGCCATTCGGAGGACTCTCCCATTCCTCCCGATCGCCGCGCGACGTTCCCTCCGCTGTCCTACTTCCCAATCGAGCCGGAATACCGCGTGCCCGCGGCCCTGACGATCGCGCGCGGCAATGACGTCATCGAGATCCCGACCTCGCGCGGCGAGCGGCGGCCCCACTATCGCGTCGGAACGCTGCGCTTCACGCTGAAGGGGCAGCTGCTGACGCTGACCGCGTTCGTCGAAGTCGGCCAGGACGATCTGCGGCGTCTGTTCGTGCCGTTCGGCGATCTGACGAACGGCACCGAGACGTATCCCGGCGGCCGTTATCTCGAGCTCGAGCGCACGGCGACGGGAATCTACGACTTGGACTTCAACCGCGCCTACCATCCGTTCTGCTACTACAACGCAAAGTACGACTGTCCGTATCCGCCGCGCGAGAACCGCCTGTCGATCCCGATCCGCGCCGGCGAGAAGATGGGGACATCGCCGCATTGATGTCGGACGATCGAACCACGAATCGCGAATCGCGAACCGCGATACGCGCCGTCGTCTTTGACTTCGACGGCGTCCTGGCCGACTCCGAGCCGCTCCACCTGCGCTCCTACCAGGAGGTGCTGACGCCGATCGGGATCACGCTCACGCGCGGGGAGTACTACCGGAACTACCTCGGGTACGACGACGAGGGAGTGTTCACGAAAATCGCGGAGGCGCACCGGATCCGCATGGATGCGCGGCAGGTCGCCGCGTTGATCGAGGAGAAGACGCGGGTGTTCGACGACATGATGGCGGCGGGAGAGATGCTGTACCCTGCGGCACGCGCCTGCGTCGAGCGCATGGCCGCGCACTTTCCGCTCGGGATCGCCTCCGGCGCCTTGCGTCATGAGATCGAGGCGATCCTGCGCGCCGGAAATCTCGAGCGCCACTTCCGCTTCATTGTCGCCTCCGGCGAAACTCCCGAGGGCAAACCGGCGCCCGACCCGTATCGCCGGTCCGCGGAGCTTCACGGTCTTCCGCCGTCCCGTTGTCTCGCGATCGAGGATTCCCGCTGGGGGATTGAGTCCGCAAAGTCCGCCGGCCTGTGGTGCATCGGCATCACCAGCACCTACCCCCGCGAAGAGCTGACGATGGCCGACAAGGTCATCGATTCGCTCGACGAGCTGACGCCGGAGCTGATTCGCGGATTCACCGATTCAGGATTCGACGATTAGGGATTCGACGATTAGGGATTCCTGATTAGGGATTCCCGATGATTCCCGATTAGGGATTCCCGATTCGTGCGATGAGGGATTCACGATCAGGGATTAGGGATTCGGCCTTACAATCGACCCGTGCCCTTCTCTCTGCACCTGACCGCGCGTACCAGCGAGGTTGCCGCCGAGCTGGAATGTGCGATGAACGCGCCGGGGGACGATCTCGCGTCCGCCGCGCTCGCGATCGCGCGTGTCGAGTACCCGTCGCTCGACCCGAAGGCGTACGTCCAGTTGCTCGATCGGATGGGGCACGAAGCCGCGGCGCGGATGGAGGGCCCTCGCGACAACGCGCTGCGCGCCTTCAACGAATATCTCTACGACGAGCAGGGGTTCTCCGGCAACCGCGAGCGCTACGACGATCCGCGCAACAGCTTCATCAACGAGGTGCTGGATCGCCGCACAGGGATTCCGATCAGCCTCGCGGTGATCTACCTCGAAGTGGCGCGCCGGGCCGGGCTGCGCATCGATGGCGTCAACTTCCCCGGGCACTTTCTCCTGCGTGCGCCCGGCGTCATCGGCAGCGACACGGGCACCGACTTCGTCATCATCGATCCGTTCCACGGCGGCGCGCAGCTGTCGGAGTACGACTGCCGTCAGCTGCTGCGGCAGCACGTCGGGGACGAAGCGGCGTTTGACACCGCCCTTCTCGCGCCCGCCACGCGCCACGAGATCGTCGTGCGCATGCTGGTCAATCTGAAGCGGCTCTACGTCGGGATGCGATCGTTTCCGCAGGCGCGGTTCATCTCGAGCCTGCTGCTCGGCATCGATCCGTCGGCGATCTCGGAGCTGCGCGATCGCGGCCTGCTCGCGTATCACCTGCAGGACTTCTCGGCGGCCCTGCGCGACCTCGAGGAGTATCTCCGCCTCGTGCCGAAGTCAGCGGATGCGGGCGATCACGATGTGCTCGCGGAAGGGCCGGACGACGAGAACGCGGAAGAGGGCCAGGAGGCATCCGACGACACCAGCCGGATCTGGGAGCATGTGAAGACGCTCCGCCGCCGAGTCGCGGGATTCAATTAGCGTTCGTAGTGCGCCGCTCAGGCCGGCGGCAGGGCAGTCTCGGGGGCGCGAAGATCACGCATCGTCGCGCACGGCTCAACGCGCGACCAGCGCCGCGACGATTGCGGCGAGCGTGGTCACCTGCACACCGACAAGCCACACGAACGATCGGGACAGCTTCTCGTCGACAGCATCGAGGCGACGTTCGACCCCCTCGAACCTGCGATCGATCATCTCGAGGCGCCTGTCGAACGCATCAAATCGACGATCGATCCGCTGATCCAGCGATGACAGCGCGTCGCGAACGCCATCTATTCCGCGCGAATGTTGGTTCACCCTGCCCTCGAGGAATGCCACTCGCTCTTCTAGCGAGGCTGCGCCTCAGACCGTCGAGGCTTCGCCTCGCTAGAACGCATTCTTTGATAACGCCGCGCTGACGCGCGGTCGGCCTTGACCGAAAACTTGACTCAAATGCTCAGAATCGAGTCGGTCAAGGCCTCTAATGTGGCCACAAGCTGCTCCCGTAGACTAGCGCCATTCTTAGCGCTCGACAACGGGTAAGCAGCAGTCGTACCGTCGACAATTCCTCGGAGAAACAGCATCCGCGTCGGTCGGGCACGCAATAATTGCAACGACGAGGGCTCACGAGAATGTCTAAACCTGCGAAACGGTCCCTGAAGGATCGGCAGGTGGTGCGGCGAAGTATGCGGCAAGGCGCTGGCACGCCAGTTTCAATTCGTCGACGGTCGCTGCACCGTACGAGAGTCTCAGAAATCCTTCGGCGCTGCTGCCGAACGTCACTCCGGGAATCGTCACGACGTGCGCGCGCTCGAGGATGTCGGACGCGAGCGCCATCGAATCGTCGCAATCCGCGACCCTGACGAATGCGAAGAATCCTCCCGCCGTCGGCGTCCAGTGCAGGCGCGCGATTCTACTGATTCCCTCCCTGAGTGCCGCGCGTCTCTCCATCAGCTCACCATGAAACGCGTGCGCGTAGTTCCAGTTGTCGCGGATAGCGGCCTCGACGGCGATCTGTGAGATCATCGGCGCGCAGATGATCATCGCGTCCTGGATCTTCAGCGCCTGCTCGCACAGGTGACGATCCGCCAGCATGTATCCGGCGCGCCAGCCGGTCATCCCGAACGACTTCGAAAACGTGCCGATGACGACGACGGTGTCGCGCCAGCCGTCCACGGCCGCAGCGCTTGCGGGATCGTCGTAGCGTCCGCCTTCAGGCGGACCGGCGGCGAAGCTTCCGCCCTTCTCTCCTGACCCGTAGCTTCCGCCCTTCTCTCCTGACCCGTAGCTTCCGCCCTTCTCTCCTGACCCGTAGCTTCCGCCTTTCTCTCCTGACCCGTAGCTTCCGCCTTTCTCTCCTGACCCGTAGCTTCCGCCTTTAGGCGGAAGATCCTCATTCAGAAAATGCAGATACGTTTCATCGCTGAATACGATCACTCCACGCGACGACAGCTCGCGCACGATCCGTGTCAGCTCATTCTTCTCAATCACCGCGCCGGTCGGATTGCTTGGCGAGCACAGCACCACCGCGCGCGTGCGGCTCGTGATGTGCGGCTCGAGTGAGGACCATCGAGCGCTGAAGCCGTCCGCTTCGCTCAGCGGCGCCTCGACCGGCACTCCGCCGATCGCACGAATCGCCATCTCGTGATTCACGAAGTACGGCGTCGTCAACACCACTTCGTCGCCGGGGTCGATCAGTGTCATTGCCGCGAGCATGAACGCCTGGTTCCCGCCCGCGGTCACGATCACTTCGTCCGGCTGCACGTCGATCAGACGATGTCCAGCGAGCTTCTCGCATAGCGCTTCGCGCAGCGTGACGATCCCCGCGTCCGCGGAATAGCGATGCGTCTGTGCGTCGTCCAGCGCGCGGCGTGCCGCTTCGATCGCGGCTGCCGGAGGTCCGAATCCCGGCACCGCCTGGCCGAGGCTGATCACGTCATGGCCCGTGGCGCGTAACGTCGAAGCTTTCTGATTGAGGACGTCGAACGGAGGGAGGATCAGGCTTGACGTGCGGGCGGGGACCCTCGGCATCGCCGGTCATTATATTGGCGCAGCATGTGCACTACCGGGACCGGAGGTTCATTCCATGAAATACCTGAGCTTCGGGGTAGTGCTGCTCGCGTCTGCCGTTGGCATCGCCGCGCAAACGCCTGCAAACAAAGCCAATGAAACAGCGATGAAGGGCCCCATCACGCTGACCGGATGTGTCGAGGCGGGCACGGCACCCGGGACATTTATTCTCACCCATGTCGTGAGAGGCGACAGCACCGCGAGCACGTCGCCGATGCCGCAGCCGTCGGTCGCCAACCCGACCGCGACGCCGCCGATCACCACGCCCCCCGCGACGCCCCCAACCGAGGAGCCGAAGCCGACCGCGGCGCCTCCGACCACGGAACCCGCGCCGACCGCCACATCGGGCACCGAGTCGAACGCGAATGCGGCGATCTACTGGCTCGATCCTCCGGACAAGTTGAAGCCGCACGTCGGCCACAAGGTTTCAATCTCCGGAACGATCGACGAGGACATGGACAAGACGAAGGTGAAGGAGAAGGGCGACAAGGTGAAGATCGAGGCGGAGCGCGGAACCCGGAAGGTGGAACCGAAGGCAGGGACCGCTGGCGCCGCGGAGGCGAAGGCGGTTGGCGGTGAGAAGCAGGAAGCCTACAAGGTGAAAGTGAAGTCGGTCACGATGATCTCGTCCAGCTGTTCGTAGTCCGCAAAAGGGGGGCTTGAACGCTCCCCTTTTCCTCTGCTGTGCTCCTGCTCGTTCCTCTCACAGTGCAAAAGTTTCCCCGATTACGGAACAGCCGTACCGCCTCACGCCCCTGCGGCGTATTCCGAACATTCTCAGCCATATCCCGATAAGTTGCGGGTCGCGCGTGTTTTAAACACATCGATGCGCATACAGCGCGTCCGTGGCACTGCCGTTGATATAGCCGACGTGAAGTCGTCGGCGCAGTGGCCATTGCGAAGCGGACGGCGAGTTGCCCGGGGCGACAGACCCAACTGTCGGCTCCGCTGGAGGATTCGTCATGGTGCGCTTCGTGTACGCGCGGCATTTGGCTGCGGTCGTGTGTCTGATCGGTCTGTCGATAGTCCCTGCGGTTGCGCAGGAGGACGCCGTGTCCCCGCACGAAGCCGCTGTGGCCGCGGCGCCAATCACGCTGATCGCCACTGCCAACCAGGTTCCGATCCCATCGCTGCCGGGTGCGACCGCGGCGAATTCAGTTGCGGTCGCGCAACAGGCAGCAAAGCGGCCATCTACGCTCGTTCCGATGTATGTGACGTTTGCCGGCCTGCAGGCGCTCGACATCCAGTCGACGTATCGTGCGCTGCGGAATCCGGATGCCGTCGAAGCGAACCCCGTCGCGCGCGCGATTGTCGGCAACCATGCGGCGTTCACGGCGGTCAAGCTTGCCGCCGTCGGTGGGTTCGTGCTGGCTTCCGAGCGCATGTGGAAGAAGCATCCTCTCGCCGCGATCCTCTTCAACGTCGCCGGCAACTCCGCCATGGCTCTCGTCGTCACGCACAATTACCGAATCCCGCAGCAATAAATAAGGCGCTCGAATCTCGAGCGCCTTTGCTTCGCATTTGAGAGGCAGCCCTTCGAGGGCTGCTGTCTATTTCCATCCAACGATCGCCGCTATCCTCTGGAACAATCCCGGCTGCGCCTGCGTGATGGTGACTTTCTCGAGGATGTCCAGGCAATCGCCGATCGACTGCGCGGTCCCAATCCCCAGCTTGCGCGCACTCGCAACCGTAGCGTCGTCACTGTCCGGAACGATGAGGAGCGGCTTCGCACGCGAGTCGGCGATGACGTCGAGGCAGTTCTGGGCACTGTCGTCGACGTGATAATTCAGCCGCAGCGCGGCCGCGGCCGCGCCCCGCGATCCGCCGAGGACGAGGACGCTCGGCAGATCGAATCCCTGCTCGACCAGCCATTGCTGCGTCTGCCGCTGCACCGTGCCGCCGTCTGTCTTCGGACGCTGCGTGATGAAGAAGACTTCCCAGTTATGACGCAACATCAACTCGTGGATGCGCGCGACCGCGCCTGGATCGGTAGGCTCGAGCGTCTGCCAGAAGTTCGGCGTCGATTGAATTGCCCGCCAGATTGCGTCGCGCCGGCGCCGCGCCTGGCGAGCGGCCTGCTTTTCGGCCTTAGCGTCCTCGGCGGCGTCCGCCTTTCCGCCGGCCTCCGCCTTCTCCGCGTTTTCCTGGTTTTGTTCTTCCTGCTCCGGCTGTCCCTCGCTCAGGGAGACGCCGGGACCGAACAGGCGGGCTTCGACCTGGTGGAAGGCGGCGCTGAAGTCGGCGAGCACGCCGTCCATGTCGAACCCGATGCGGAGGGGCATTACTCGCGCTCGTGCTGCATCTCGAGCAGCAGCTCGAGTTCCGCGATCGCTTCGAGATCCTTTGGGCGCCCCGCGGCGCGTTTGATCCGAATCAGGGTCGGCAGATCGAGCATTTGGAACTTCGTTCCGAACGCCTGCGTTTCCATGCTGTGCTGCAGAAGATTCTCATAGCCGCCGCCACCAGTCACTTCGCCAAGCAGATCGAGCGCGCCGGCCTCGGTGGCGAGCGTGAAATTCAGCCCGCGCCGCAGCGTCTCTACATCGAGGCGGAACGGCAGGCCGGCGGGCGCGCCGCGCAAGTAGGGGTGGAGAGGATCCAGCGCGGCCACAATCCGGCCAAGATTCTCCCCGCTGCGGCCGTACACCACGTCCACATCATAGGTGGCCCGCGCCGATCCATGCCCTGCCGCCGCGATGCCTCCGATCACGATGAATTCGACCTCGTGATTCGCGAGCACGGCAATCAGCCGGCCGAAATCCATCATACGGGGCGTCTCGACGCTCCGCGCAGTTCCGCCATCGAGTTCATGAACTGCCGCAGCCGGGCGAGGCGCGCGGCGGGAGTCAGTCGGAGATTCTCGACGAGGAGGGTCCGATCGATGTCTTTTTTGTAGACCTCGATCACCGGGTCTGTTTGGAGCGACACGTCCGTCGTCCTGCGGTCCGTCATGGATCTAGTGTAGTGGATTGCAAGGAATCACGCCGTGGACGCTGCCTTGACACGCAAAGCGGGCGGGCGCGTGGTGGTCGACCCGGAACAGTCAGATCACTGTCGATGCGATGCGGTCTGCCGCATGGCCGTCCCGCAGCGGGGGAACGCTGCCGTTCCGTATTGAGCCGGAGAGAATCTTCCGCGCTTCCACTTTCAGTCGCTCAGTGTCGCGCCAGAACGAGCGTCTGCTTCGGGCCCGGCGCGTCGAGCGCACGAATGACGGGCGCGACCTTCATGAAGTTCGGCCGCGCGCCGACGACGTGGAGGATGTGCATGGATTACGTGGCGGTGGACACCGCGGATGTGCGGAGCGCCCCCTGGTACTCGAGGAACCACTGGTACGTCCGAGCGATGCCTTCTCTGAGATCGATGCGATGCCGCCAGCCGAGCGCGTGCAGCCGGCTCACATCGAGCAGCTTGCGCGGCATGCCGTCCGGCTTGGACGGATCGAACGTGATGGCCGCCTCCGGATACACGATCGAGCGGATCAGCTCCGCGAGCTCGCGGATGCTGAGGTCTTCTCCCGTGCCGACGTTGATGTGCGTCGCGCCGTCGTAATGGTCCATGAGGAACACGCACGCGTCGGCGAGGTCGTCAACGTGGAGGAACTCGCGGCGTGGAGACCCCGTCCCCCAAATCACGACCTCCCGCGTACCGGCAACCTTCGCCTCATGAAACTTCCGAACAATTGCCGGGAGCACGTGAGAGCTCGTCAGATCGAAATTGTCGTTCGGCCCATACAGATTCGTCGGCATCGCCGAGATGAAATCGTTGTCGTACTGCTTCCGGTACGCCTCGCATAACTTGATCCCGGCAATCTTGGCGATGGCGTAGGCCTCGTTCGTCGGCTCGAGTGCGCCCGTCAGCAGCTGTTCTTCTGTCATCGGCTGCTCGCAGTTGCGCGGGTAGATGCAGGAGCTGCCGAGGTACAGGAGCTTCTTCACGCCGAACTGATGCGCCGCGTGCACCACCGTCGCGTGAATCATCATGTTGTCGTAAATGAACTCCGCGGGCCGCGTGGAGTTCGCCATGATGCCACCGACGGTTCCCGCGACGAGGTACACGTATTCGGGACGCTTGGCCTTGAACCAGTAGTTCACTGCCGCCTGGTCGCGGAGATCCAGCTGTTCGCGCGTGGCCGTCAGGGTACGCGTGAAGCCGGCAAGCTCGAGGCGGCGGACGAGCGCCGACCCGACAAGGCCGCGGTGGCCGGCGACGAAGACCCGGGCGTTCGGATTCATGTCAGAGGGTGGTTCAGGATAGCACGGGCAATGCGGCGATGGCGGCGGCGGTCGCGCACAACTGCCGTTTCCAGGCAAGTGAAAGAAAAAGGCGCTCGCCTGCGCGAGCGCCTTCAGCTTCTTCTGGCGCAGTGTTGCGGGTCGTCAGAGCGCCGCGACACCCCGCAGTGCGACCACGTGGCCGGCATCGCGCAACGTCTGTTCCTGCCGCGCGAGTTCGATATCGTGCTCGACCATAGTCCGCACCCACTCGGTGAACGTCACGAGGGGCTTCCATCCGAGTTTCGTCATTGCTCTGGTGGGGTTGCCCTTCAAGAAGTCCACCTCGGTCGCGCGGAAGTAGCGCGGATCGACATCAACGAAGTCCTCCCACGCAAGTCCCGCCATTTCGATCGCGAGCGAAACGAATTCGCGGACCGAGTGTGATTCTCCGGTCGCGACGACGTAGTCGTCCGGGCGGTCCTGCTGGAGCATCAGCCACATTGCCTCGACGTAGTCGCCCGCGAAGCCCCAATCCGCTTCGCTTCGAGATTACCGAGGCACAATTTTTTCTGCAGTCCCACCTTGATGCGCCCGACGGCTCGTGTAATCTTGCGCGTCACGAACGTCTCGCCGCGGCGCGGCGACTCGTGGTTGAAGAGAACGCCGTTTCACGCGAAGAGGCCGTAGGCCTCGCGGTAGTTGACCGTGAACCGTCCAGATCGATTGACGATTGGCGATTGTCGGTTACTTGACCTCCGCTTTCTTCGTGTAATTCCCTGCGGCGTCTGGGGCGGTCTCGATGGACACGAGCGTGCCGCGGCCGTACGTGAGGCGTCGATCGGGTTTGCCGTCGCCGTTCTCATCGAACGCCGCGGTCTTCACACCTCCCGCTTCGTATGTCTCCCACTTGTCCGGCGCGCCATCCTTGTTCGTGTCTTCTTCCGCCGCGACGAGCGCGCCATTCGCGTAGTGCTCCCAGCGATCGATCTTCTTCTCGTCGCCAGTCGACGACACCTCGACGCGCTCCAGCTTGTCGGGCGCGCCGTACGCCCAGGCATCCGGCTTCCCGTCGTCCTTCCGCGAGAACCCGACCTTCACGAGCTTCGCGTTCTCGTCGTAATACTCCCAGCGATCGATTTTGCCGTCCTCATTGCGATCGATGCGCGTCTGCACGGGGCGCGCGCCGTCCATGTCGGTCCAGGTGTCGACCTTGCCGTTGTGATTGGAGTCGTAGGTCAGCTCCTTGAGCTTCCCCGTCGTCTTGTCGTAGGTGGGCTTGATCCCGAGCTTCTCCCGCTCCTTCTCAGGATTCGAGCAGGCAGCGACCACAAACAATAAAGAGAGGATGACGGGGGCAGGGCGCATTGGTAGATCCTACTTCTCAGCGGTCGAAGGGTGCGTCCGTTCCCAGATTGGCCCGCTCAGGCGCTTGCGCAGATGACACCCGAGGAAATCGAAGCCTTCGCCCCGCGCGAGAGGTCGACCGTCCTCGTCTTCTCCGGATGCAGTTCGAGCCCGAGCCGCGTGAGCACGAGACTCACGCGGCGGCGCGCTTCCTCGACCTGCGGCTTCGTGGCACACAGCACCACGAAATCATCGGCGTAGCGGACCAGGGTGCCGAGATGCGCACACCGGTCTTCCCACACCCGGTCGAGGACGTGCAGGTAGATATTGGAGAGCAGCGGGGAGATGACGCCGCCTTGCGGCGTGCCTGTCATCGTCGCCGACGACCGACCCTCCGTCATCACGCCTGCCGCGAGCCATTGCCGCAGCAGCTTCAGCACCCGCCGGTCCGAGACGCGTCGAGCCACCAGCGTGAGCAAACGCTGATGATCGATGCTGCCGAAGTAGTCGCGGATGTCGGCATCGAGCACGTGGTTTCCGCCGCGCGCGCCCTGCACGCGCAGCGTTTCCAGTGCCTGTGTCGCGCTCCGCTTCGGCCGGAAGCCATACGATGAGGCGCGGAAGTCCGCCTCGAAGATGGGCTCGAGCACGAGCGTCGCGGCCATCTGCGCCACGCGGTCTCGAATCGTCGGAATGCCGAGCGGCCGCTGCCGGCCATCGGCCTTCGAGATGTAGCGCCGCAGAACCGGCTGCGGTCGATACCTGCCTGCGCGCAGTGCGACACCGAGTTCGTCCAGAAGACGATCGACGCCATACTGCTCGACCGCGGCGAGAGTCATCGCATCGACTCCCGCCGCGCCGCGGTTCCGTTTCACCCGCCGCCACGCCTCCTGAAGGATGTCAGGCCTCCAGATCCGATCCATGAGGGCGTGGAAGCGTCGTTCCGGGGATCGCTTGGCCGCGACCCAGAGTCGGCGTTGCAATTGGCGCACGTTGTCGGAGGGCGGGTGCCCTCCGGGGAGGTTGGCACCGGTCCTGCCGGGCATGCCCTGACGCGTCCTCGCGCAACCGACGTGACCACCGCAGGGACCCTTCGCTCCCCTCGCGTTATTCGTCGCGAGGCTCGACACTACTACGGTCCCCTCGGACGCCCGCTGCGCACGACTCGTTTTCGCCATCGGCTTATACGAATCGCCGTACCCTGACGGGGGCGGCGCAGACGGGACGCAGACGGGCCTCTCGTGTTCCGTCCCTCTCCCTGCACGCGTGCTGCGCCCCTACCCCGCCGAGACCCCGCGCGCGTACGCCCCCGGACTGGGGCGCGCGAGACATGGCCTTCGCCGCGACATGACCGGCTCTCGGATTGTGAATCGTGTCGAGGCTGCAGGCTTCACTTGATGTTGCGGCCCGCGTACTTGCTCTCTCCGTGGAGACTCTTGA
>WNGF01003832.1_pt1 | contig 42606 bp, 37 predicted proteins | sample 5400641 | NCBI WGS metagenome assembly WNGF01 (sample SAMN13153371, study PRJNA577476) | soil metagenome | isolation source: 80 cm soil or saprolite under grassland replicate 2 | place: USA:California | collected 2016-06-15 | reverse complement strand
ACCTCGCACCGAACTGGAAATTCCGCATCTGCGCTCCCGAAGCCAGATTAAATATCTTTCCGGCTTCTGACGGATTACACTCGATACAGTCTCTGGGCTGGCCGAGGTTGACATGGTTGAATATGTTAAAGCCCTCCGCACGAAATTCCAGATCCGAGCCTTCGGTTACTCTAAACTTCTTGAATAGAGCGAGGTTGCTCTGCCAGAATCCAGGACCGCGAAAACTGTTGTACTTCACGTTTCCAAACTGGCCGTCGGGTGCTTTGGCCCATGGACCACCGGTTATTGCACCGGTCATGAGATCAACCGTTGCCGGTACAAACCACTGATCCCGACTCCGGCTCGAGGGATTCGCATCGCCGACGAGATCAGGAGTGCGTGCTTACGGTCAAAGCTCGTCGGACCATAACTTATCGTGCGGTTATGGATGTAGTAGTTGTCGCTATAGTTTTTAGCCGATGAGAGCGTGTAGTGGGCCAGGATGATCAACCCAGCAAACCGCGTCTCGAATTTTGTCTGCAATGAGTTGTAACGATTATCTGCGTCGTTGCCGTAATAGGTGATGTTCTGAGTCCACCCAAAGCGGCTGAAGAATGGCCTCCGGTTAGCCTGAGGACCAGGCCCAGCAACGGGCGCGTTGGCGTTATAGGCCGGGCCATCGCCGGCGAACACATGAGTTCCTTTGTTACCCACGTAACCTGCCTCCAGCGAGGTATTGCGTCCGAACTGGTGCTGAACGGTCACGTTCCAGGCATCAAGTGTTGGTAATCTCATCTTCGAAGGACGCGCCCGACCTTCTATACCCAGCGGTAAAGGTAGTCGACCGTTTGTAGGCACCGCCGGAAAGACCGGCGCGGGTGGTCCTGTAGCGAGGGTGAATACACGCTGGAAATCGTCGCTATCAAGGTTCTGGAATGCTAACACCGGAAGGTTCTGAGTTACGGCATGGCCAAAAATTGAGCCAAACACACCGATGTCGAAACTCCGCCCGTAGCCCGCGCGAATGACTGTCTTTTCCTTCCACTGGTAAGCTATACCAACACGAGGGGCAAATGCCGTGTAGGTGGGCTTCACATTAAACTGCTTGTTGACATCCCCGACACCACCCACCAGGAGTTCGCCGGTTTGAAGGCTCAGCAGACTTCCATCTCCGGGATTCTTGATTTTCTCAGGAAAGATCAATTCCCAGCGCAGGCCGTAGTTGAGTGTGAGCTTCGGGCTCGCTTTCCAAGTGTCCTCGCCGAAGAAGAACCAGCGGCGCTGGTACTCCTTTGCATCTGTACTTTGACTAACGTAACGCTCAAAGTTGGTCACGTCGCCGAGTAGCAGGGTAGCAATTCCCAAACCGCCGACGTGCGTACGATCCGGGTTAATAAAGGCCGTTCGGTCCTCATTGAAGTGTACTTGACCAGCTCGATGCGCATCCGAGGGCACGCGCAAGTTTTGGGCCCAACGGAGATCCGCTCCGAAGCGGTAGGTATGGTCAGACCTGAGCAGGGTCCAGTTGTTAACAAACTGAATTTGGTGTTCCTGTTCAATTAACGGGCAATTACATCCGTTGGGATCAAGGGCAAAACCTAGTTTGGTTCCCCCGGTGCCCTGTATATCGAAAAAGGGCATACCCGAAGAGGTTTCATCAAAATTCAGGCCTGGTATGCCAATATCGGTTGCGGGTGTGGTACCGAACCCTCCCGGTAGTACGTCGACCTTGTACTTGAAGTAGCCGAAGCGAAAGTCTGTTATTACCGTCGGGCTCACCACATAGTCAAAGCCTGCGGCCCATGACTGATTGCGGACCTTTGAGGTGCCGGCAAAGCGCGCGCCGCTTAAACCGGGGCCGCCAAGAAGGGTACCAAATGCACCTGGCTTCGTTCTTTGATACCTGGCAAAACTGTAGCGGGCAAAGAGGTGCAGGTTCTTGCTCGCATAGTGATCACCGCGAATATTGTACTGGTCGCCGTCGAAATTATCCGTGCCTGACGAACTGAAGTTATCATTTATTCCCGGCCCGTTTGGCGCCGGAAAGAGGTTTATTAGTTTTAGTCCCTGCTGCGATAAGCGATTAGCCGGAATAAGGTTACCGGCGAACGCTGTTCGCCCCTGACCGGTATTCGGATCACCAGTCTGTGGATCAAAAATCGGCCGCGGGTATGCACTCAGATCGAGAAAGCCTGCGGCATTCGGCTGTCGCGCAGCCAAAATTGGTACGGTCGTACGCACCGAAGCACCTTCCTTACTGCGCGTGCCCTGGTAATCACCGAAGATAAAGCTCTTATCTTTGATTATTTTCCAGCCGAATGAGCCCCCAAATTGACTCCAAAGGCTCTCCGGTAGAATTCTCGGTTGCCCGTTGTCCCTATTCCCCGGGATTAAGGGATCCGGCGTGCTCTGCGAAAATGGATCCCGAGCTTGAAAGATGTCGTTGCGACGGAACATAAAGGCAGAACCATGTGGCTCATTTGAACCCGAACGAGTTTGGGCAGTGACCACGCCAGCCGTGGCCATGCCAAATTCTGCGTCAAAGTTCTGAGTCGTTACTTTGGCCTCGCTGACACCCTCGAGTGTGGGGTTGATCACGATAATACCCAGAATCGGATCGCGGTTATCAGTACCATCGAGCTGATACGATGTTCCGCTGAAGTGTTGCCCGTTGACCATGGTTTGAGTTGAGCCTTGCGGGTTCTCGCTAGCGGCGTGTTGCCAAGCAAGCTTTTGCGTGCCTGGCGAAGCCAACAGAATTTCAGTAAAGTTGCGATTGAAGATGGGAAGCTCCTGAAGTTGCTTTCCGGTAAAACTAGTAGACACGTCCGCGCGGTCGGTTTTGAGAGTGATATCCAGAGTCTCCGCCGATATTGTCACGATCTCGCTCACAGCCCCCACTTCCAGAGCGACATCGGCAGTGGCTGCAACGTCAGCTCTTACCTCAACCTCCTGAACAGCGGCCTTATACCCCGGTTGCTCAACTTTGACCTGGTACTTACCAGGAATCAGCGATCTCACTTCGTAATTGCCAGATTCGTTCGTGGAGATCGTTTTGGAAATATTCTTGCTGAGGTCAGTAACGGTCACTGTCGCGCCCACTATTGTGGCGCTCTTCTGATCGGTAACCGTGCCCACGATGCTTCCGTAGACTGCTTGAGCACGAGCTTCGGAGGCGAGTCCACCGACCAGCAGCAGACCGACCAAAAATAAAAAGAATTTGTTTCTCAGCGAAGGAGTGAAGACCTGGCTGGCGAGTATTACGTTTTTCATGGGTTGTTCCTCATGTGCCGACGAAAAAGCCGAGATGCGTCTAGAGCTCTTGTTGGGCCAAGAGCGCAAGCTCCGCTAAGTAGGTCAAGTCGCTAGCAAATGTCAGTGCCATGCGACCTGGTGCTGTCTTGTCAGTTCGAGTTTAAGGACCTTCCTTTTGAAAGCCGGGGATACGCTACTTCAAAAGTGGTGTCTGACGGTTTGTTGCCTTAACAAACGAAGTTTTTAATACACTTTCATGGACGTGTCAATAGTTTTCTGGGGCTGTGGGAGAAATATTTAACTGAATGGACGGAGATGCAGCCAATACGACCAGGCCGGAGCGGCAAGTGACCTTGGGAACGCCTGCCTTTCAAGCGGCGAATCCAGCGGCAAACTTGCTCGCGAGCACGAGGCTAAGCGCCCTCTTAAAGTAGGTTTTTCTCCCAATGTCGAAGGCAAGATTCTCGCGGTAGGAAGTTCTCGGCGAACGCTTTGGTCGATGGCTTCGGTAAATGCACCTTCAACCAGCTCCCAGGCGCGCGCAATCTCTCCACTCACGACGACAGCTTCTGGATTGAAGCCAACAACCAGGTTTGAAATTCCCACTCCGAGGCAGAGCGCAGTATCGATTAGCGGACGTAATCTGCGGCGGCATACTGCACGCCACGATCGGAATGATGCATCAGCCACGGTTGAATAGTGCGCGTTTGCAAAGCCATGTCGTATCGAAAGTAGAGTTTGTTTATCTAAGGGGCCGTTTCGAAGTTTTCAGTGCACGTTTCCGGTGGCGAAGGCATCCAGGCTGCTGAGGCAGACGGCGACAAGAAGCGCCAGGAGATAAGCGGCTGCTCCCATCGAAAAGCTGTAAGTAAGACCATAGGTCATCGAAATAATCATTGAGACGGATGACCCGAAAACCGACGCCACGCCATTTGCCGCCCACGCCCACGCGACAAATTCATCACCGTTGCGCCCGATAGCCCGTAGAGCCGTCGGAAACGGAATCCCCATCAACAGACCTAGCGGCGTTATTAACACGACGGCCAACAATATTTTTGGCACCGTCTCCATGCCGAGCGTGAGGTTGATCAAAGGACGCAGCGCAACTGCGTAGAGAAAAAGCACTGCGCACAGAAGAGGAAAGACGCGCATTAGCGTGCTCGAAGCGTTCCACCTGCCCGCGATGAGGCTGCCGACCCCGCTCGCCAGTAGCATCGTGAACAGCACAACCGAGAGGGAGTACACCGGATAGCCCAGGAAGAGGTTGAAACGCTGTAATAGCACCAGCTCAATTGTGATAAAGCCGAAGCCGAGACAGGAAAAGTAAAGGGTCCAAAGCACCGACCTTGAGCGCTGACGAATGATAGGGGTGTGAGATTGCGACCCCTGATGTTGTTTTCGCCACCTCTTGAGGCGCACAAGCGGCCACAACATCAGCGCGATGGTGCAGAGCGCCGACAGCATCAGCGAGGCGAGCAGAGCTTGCCCGCCCAAAGTCATGGTGCTACTGCCGGTCGGAGATGTAGCCAGTCCCAAACGTTGCGCCAACCACGCCGCGACGGGTACGCGGTCGAAAAAGAATGGCCTATCGTCGTATACAGCGGAGATGTCGTATGGGTAATCGGCGACGAACTGTGCGTAGCGTGAACCGAGCAATTCGTGAAACTCGTTCGGCGCGACGCCACGCTTGAGATCGTCCGGCGCGTAAGTGATGACGAAGTCCATCTCCGTGGCCCACGCTTTTAACCTCGCCAGTTCGTCCTCTGCGAATGGAGAGCGCTTAATCAGAACTGTGCAAAGCACCCCGCCGCCGTCACCCGGATCGTGCGTGCGAACGATGAAGATATGCTGCGACGGTTCAGAGACGTTTTGAAGCTTGAGTGCTTCCACGGTCAGAGTGACAATGCGCAGCGTTTCGGCAGGCGGATTAAAGAACCATCGCGAAAACGCAATCACGCCACCGGGGGAGAGGTGGCGCATATAATCCGCGAAGGCTTCGACCGTGTAAAGATTGCTCTCCGTAAGCGCGTAGGCTCCCGCTGTAGAAGCTGCCCACGTATCTAGCAGGCTCGCCTGAATGAGATCGTAGGGCTCACTTTCGTGACGTAGAAAGCTTCGCCCTTCGTCGTGCACAATTCGTACGCCCGGGTAGTTGTCGTAGAGCCCGCCCGTGAAGTCCTTAAACTGCCCTCTCATTAATTCTATTGTCAGCGGATTTATCTCGACTGCAGTCACTGGACCGCTTCCCATTTGCAGGGCGGTCAGTATGTCGCGTCCGCCACCCGCACCGAGCACTAGCACCTTGCGGTAGCGGCGCATTGAGTAGGGAGCGGCAGTCACGTCATAGCGGAGATGCCGCAAGCGGCTCAGGTCGCCGTCGAAGCGCGTGACCTGTGTTGCCGCATTGGCGTCGTAGCGCAGGTACACTTCCGCGATCTGGAAGGCGGGATCGAGCTTCCTGCTCAAACCGCGCGCTTCTGGCCGGTGCGGGTCTCGGAAATCTCGAGTCGCCTTGGATGCCTCTACCTCGACGCGAGAGAAAGAATTCCACTTCAAGGCGAGCATTGGGGGCTGCTGCGAGCCTTTTGTCACGCGAATTTCATAGAAGTTCCAGAACTGGTTGGCGATCGCCGTCAGGAAGAGCATGCCGCTGAGCAACATCGCAGCCGAAGACACTCGTGGCATGTGGCGCCATGAGAAGACGACTGCGGCGAATGCTGCAACGCCAGCGCCGACGAGCACCGCGGTGGGTGCGCCAAGCCAATTAGTCAATGGGATAAACAGCATGCACGCCAGCGCGGCGCCGAGCAGATCAAAGAAGTAGAGGCGGTTTGCCTGCTCGACCCTGTGCTTCAAAATTAGGGCGACCACCAGTCCGCCAGCCAGGAAGGGTACAACACAGAAGAGATAGATCAATCCAAAGCGCAGCAAGTTAACCTTAGTCAGCATCAGCGAAACCGGCAGCCGGAAAGCCACGCCCACGGCGATCACAGTTGACGCGGCAAAGAGCATCGCGGCGAAGCATAGAACAGCCTCGACTTTGCCCGCGAATCGTTTCTGCAACAGGTTGATGAGCAGCCCGCTCGCGCCGAAGCCAAGCATCGCCAGCGAGACCGCCATGAACGAAAGGTGGTAATACAACGTCACCGAGAAGATGCGTGTCAGGAGCAACTCAACCAGCAGAACGGCGAAGCTCATCAGGAAGATGCCGGAGTCGAAACGTGTCAAACGCAATACGCGCATACAAGACTTCGGAGCGATGTTTTGACTTAGTAAATGCCTGTGATGTTCAGAGTTCGGATTGCGTCCGCGGATATTAACATTCCCAGGAGCGTGGGACTAGATTAGTCGGCGGACTGTCCCGATTTCAAGAAACGTAATCAATCAACCTCGCAAGACAGCCGCCAGTTTCAACTGGGCTTCAAGTTTATTTTCCAGCAATACCGATGGGAAATGTCAGGGACAACCCGCATCCGACGCGGTTGGCGGTGAGGTTGAACTTTCGAATCTGACTTGCTTCGGTGTGTGCGCAACATAGTGGCCATGTAGCGCTGTAGGCATGAATTGTTCCAGCATGCACGACAGTCTTTCGAGGGGAGAGTGGGAGTTTCGACCCCATGGTCAATCAAAGACCTAAGTCCTTGGTTTCGGGGACTTGGCAAAGGCGAGAATTAACCGAGATTTTCGCATTCTCTACCGTTATTTGCCGTCCGCTGCCTTTCGCACACCTTCTGTGCTGGCTATTCTGGACACAAATTAGCGACGTGGTTAATCGATTAGAAAGAGGTAAGTCTGTGTAAATTATTGAGGATTAAGAGGAAGTTGGTAGCGGGGGTCGGACTCGAACCGACGGCCTTGGAGTTATGAATCACCATCCCGGCAAAAACTTAAGTCTTTGCTTTTGATATGGTTGCAGCCACCAAGAATTTTCGAGCATTTCCTATCCTTTCCTTTTTTTCCGATTCTTTACCCGTTGCATGCTGTCAATTCTGGACACAAATTGGACACTAAGAAATCCGTCGCGCGCGCCCGCGCTTGTCCAAGTTGACTGGCGAAACTTCGCTTCGCAAATTCCTTACTTTCGCTACTATAAAGTACCTCTTGAATTAGACAAGACATTCTGCAATCGCAAGAAGGGTTCTTACGAAATGCTAACGGCTCGATTCGCTGATTTTGTTGTGTAAGTAGCTTCAACAGCAGCCCGCACCAACTCCGCAACACTCCAGGCTTGAGCTACACAACCCCTCGATGTATGTGGCGGATCGCCGTCGAAGATTTCTGAGACTTGCCCCAGACACGCTTCCCTTAAATGGTCATCAAAGTTCTTAAGCCATTCAGTGGCGAACTTACGCCCAGCTCTCTCACCAAATGTTTTTGTATATGCTGTGATGTATGAACCCATCAACCACGGCCATACTGTGCCCTGATGATATGAGCCGTCGCGACTTCGCGGGTCGCCTTCGTAACGACCGATGTAACGAGGATCGTTCGGCGAGAGAGTGCGGAGACCGCGTGGTGTTAGCAGCTCTCGCTCAACTACACGCAGAACGGTGGTTGCTCGATCTTTGGACAGCATTGAATTGGTCAGGCTGATCGCGATCACTTGATTCGGTCTGATCGAAGCGTCGCGGCCGTCACCGTTCACGACGTCAAAAAGACAGCCGGCTTCTTCATTCCAAAAGACTTGATTAAAGGAGGCGCGCGCTTTGTCAGCCATTGCGGCATACCGCTTCTTCGCCTTTGAGTCTTTGAACTTCGCGGCGAGCTGTTCCATCAGGCGCAAAGCGTTGTACCAAAGTGCTTGAATCTCGACGGGTTTACCATGTCGCGGGGTGACTACCCAATCGCCAACTTTGGCGTCCATCCAGGTGAGTTGCACGCCCGGCTCGCCTGAGTAAAGAAGCCCGTCATCATCAGCATGAATTTGATAACGAGTACCCTTGACGTGCCAGTCGATGATGTCAGTCAACACCGCATAGATGTTGGCGCGCACGAACTCGAAGTCATTCGTGTACTGCAAAAGCGAGCGCACTGCTTCAAAGAACCAGAGCGTCGCATCGACCGTGTTGTATTCAGGAGTCTCGCCAGCATCCGGAAAACGGTTCGGTAACATTCCCTGATCGACGTGCGACGCAAACTCAGCCAGGATGCTCTTCGCAATTTCGGCGTGGCCAGTCGCCAGTGTCAAACCCGGCAGGGCAATCATCGTATCGCGGCCCCAATCAGCGAACCAGTGATAGCCGGCGATAACAGTTTTGCAGCGTTCGCGCGCAACGATGAACTGATCGGCGCCGGCCGCGAGCGTACCGGCTAGCTGATCGGCCTGGAGTTTTCCACCTAATGAATTTCTGCGCTCTATCTCGGCTTTGCCGTAAGCGTCTGCGTTACCGACAGCGCACCGCTCAGTTGAGGCGATAATGCTGACCTGCGGACTCTTAGTCAGATCAAAAGTAAAGGCGCATGGACTGAAGAGATCTTCGGCGAAGTCGAGACCGCGTTCCTGCTCGACTGCATATTGAAAGTTACGATACCAAAAACCGTTCGTGTCGATCTGGGCGGCATCGTGCGCAAAATGCAACGCAGGCAGATCGCTGTAAGGCTTGACCGAAACCACTCCGTCTTCAGTTTCCACGTTTGAATTCAGCGCGCCATTTTCATGTGTTGTGCTGTGATAATCGCGAAAGGCGATCAGCGGACGGACCTCTAGAACGATCCGGACAGCAGGCCGATCGACAGAGAGGGCGCCTATTTTGTATTGCACAACAGTCGTGTTCTCTCCCTGCACCATGAACACACGCTTTTCCAAGCGCACTCCTTCAACGTCGTAGGTGAAAGCTGGGAAGGGATCGAGACGGAAGCCGGTTTGATACCTGAAGCCCTCCGGATGAACGACGCCCGGATACTGATTAGCTGATAGTTCGTAGCGCCGACCATCAATAATGAGTGTCTCTTCGAGCTTCGAAAGCAAGACTAGTCGCCCAACTGGCGGCTTTGTCGCGGCGGTCAGCAGGCCGTGATAGCGGCGTGTGTTCAGTCCGGTGATCGTCGAGGACGAAAACCCGCCGATGCCGTTAGTCTCTAGCCATTCGCGCGACAGTGCCGTTTCGAGATTCCGGCAACTCTCCTGATCTATTTCAATCATTGCTACCTTCTTTCTGAGAACGCAGCTAAGCTGCACGACTTTCAGAATCATCCGCTGCGGCTTCGATCAGTACTGGCCTCTCAGCTCGCATAGTCACATCCATGAACTGCACGAGGTCCTTCGAAAACAAGAGATCCAGAAACCAATCGAGCGCGACCCGCACTTTCTTTTCGAAGCGCGGGAGCTTGCTCAGATAAATCGTTCGCCATAGCCACCAAGCTATGAAGCCGGAAAAATTCACACCCATGATGCGAGCCACACCTGTTCGTTTGCCGATCGAAGCCAGCGCACCGATTGTCTTAAATTCGAACCGTCGCCGTCGGCCACCATTGATGGCCGCAACGACGTTCTCAGCCACGACCTTCCCCTGACGTATCGCGTGTTGCGCGGTCGGCGGACAAGATTTGCCCGTGGTCGGATCGGGCACGGCAGCGCAATCGCCGAGCGCCCAAACTCCGGGACAATCTGTGACTTCAAGAAATTCATTTGTGACCAACCGACCGCGTTCCTTGGAACAATTCAACATGTCGAGCAGTGGGTTCGGAGAAACACCGGCCGTCCAAACCAGCATGTTCGTCTTAAGCGAAGTCCCATCACTCAGGTTGACTTCATCATTCGAGACACTCTTGACTGCCGTGTTCATGAGAAACTGCACCCCGCGACCGGCAAGCTTTTTGAAGGCATAGGCGCCAAGTTGCGGACCCAGTTCCGGCAAGATCGCATCGGTTGCTTCGATCAAAACAATTCGCAGGTCTTTTTCGGAGAGCTTCGGATAGAACTCAATCGCCTCGCGGACAAAATCATTCACAGAAGCTATCGTTTCGACGCCCGCAAACCCGCCGCCCGCCACCACCACGGTTAATAGCCGCGAACGATCTTCGCAGGCACATTCAAAGTCTGCTTCCTCGAGGTTCTTGATCAGACGGCTGCGCAAACGAATCGCATCGCTCAGCGATTTCATTGTCAGTGCGTTTTCGGCCAGGCCCGGCAAATTGTAGAAGTTCGTAACCGAACCAAGCGCCAGGACCAAATAGTCATAGGACAATCCGTGATCGTGATTGTCATCGGCATGAGCAACGATCACGCGACGTTCCTTTAGGTCGATTCTCTTGATGTCGCCATTGAAAAAATGTGTGCGGCGCAACAGCTTGCGCACTGGATTGACGATGTGCGTCAAGTCCAGATCGCCAGCCGCTACTTCATGCAACATCGGCGTAAACAGAAAGAAGTTCTCGCGATTGACGAGCGTGAGTTCAACATCAGAGTCGCGGCGAAGCTTCTTCTCAAGATGCAGAGCTGTATAGAGGCCGCCGAAGCCGCTTCCGAGAATCAGGATTCTCTTAGGTAGTTTTGAATTGCTGGCCATTAGGTCAGCTCCGCAACTTCACAGAAGACTTTGATAGCGCCGTTCGGATTCGTAAGCTTCGCGAACAACTCGTGATAGTTCTCCAGGCCTTTGACTGGATGCGTCAGTAGCCGCGACAGCCAACCGGGATATTCGGCTTCGGCCTGCGCCAAGTCCTTGACACCCATCTCGAAGTATTCCCGATTCGCGTTGACCGTGCCGACCATTACCTTGTTGCCGAGCACGAATTCCAGATTGATCTTGTCCGCCGGCACTTCGATCGTGCGATCGCCGCCTGTGACACTGGACAACACCAGCACTCCGTTTTTGCCGAGCGCTTGCATGCTGTCGAACACGACTGGTGAAAAACCGGTCGCTTCGAAAATGATGTCGAACGGCCCATACTTCTTTGCGCCTTCGAGGATTGAAAGCTCGTCGGTCGATTGGTAAGTAGCACCAATCGCTTCGATTAAGTCGGAATTCAAATAAGGCTTCGGAGTCTTGCCGAAGGTCGTCACCTGCAAACCCTTGAGGCGAAGCACCATGGTCGCCAGCAGACCAATCGTCCCAGCTCCCATGACCGCAGCGCGCTTCGGCTTCCAAACCCGAAGACGACGCTGAATTTCGTAGGCCTGAGCGATGCCCTTCTCAACGACGGTCGTCGGTTCGAGCAGTACGCCGACTTCCTTAAGGCCTTGGGGAATCTTGACGATAAATTCAGCATCATCGACGTAGTATTGACTCATGTAGCCATGGCGCAGATTGATGCCGCGCTCAAAGTACGTATCATCCGTCGTCATGTCGTTGGTGCCGATCAGGTCGTAGATGCTTGAACCCGGCCGGCGCACCGTCGCGACGACATAATCGCCGGCCCTTACTTCCGTCACGTTCGGACCGACTGCTTCAACCTGGCCAAATCCTTCATGACCGATCACCAGAAAATCGTAGCCCTCCGGCGCTTGGCCATATTCGCCGGCATTGATCTCCTTGTCCGTGCCATCGACGCCAACACGCAACACACGCACCAGCACGCCGCGACCATTCGGAATGTCAGTCACCTTTGGCGCCGGTAATTCGGTTAGATGAACTGTGTTTGGTATTCCCGGTTTGACTGCAATTGCTTTCATGATTGCTCCTCGAACTTGGCTTCAGGTCTTCGATTTTCAACTTGCCGACATCGCCATTTCTGCTTGAACTCCAATTTGCGCCAGTGCCGCCAGTACGCGCGCTGGCTCGCCAAGATCACTCCAGCCAACATCGCCAACTCTCATTACTGTGAGATCCTCGGACCGCGCAGCCAACACTTCATGAGAGAAATTGCTCTCTTGAATTTCCGAATACAGTTCATGCAGCGCTTTCCGCTCAGCTAGAGTTTCAAACGTAGGCATGATCGAGGCGAACTGTGAGACCATCTCGGGTAAAGCTGTACGCGTCATTTTCAGTAACGCGTCGACCCGGCCGACCATCACAAAGCTGTTCCACAAACAACCTTGGCCCATCAGAGAGCGCGCCACGTTTGCGTCTGGCTTTTCCCAAAAACGACTCACGCGAGTAATTGAGCGGGGCCAATTGCCGAGAATCGATCGCTGCGGCTCGATCCATCCGTATTCAGTTTCAGGGCTACTCGGCGTAATGCCCAGCAGAGTTACCGTCTCAGGTTGTAACTCGATGGCGTCCAAAGCCAGGTCGACATGCGACATGAATTCCTCGTCATCAGCAAAGTAGTGATCGGAAGGAAACAATGCGACGATGGCTTTCGGCGACTTAGCTGCCACGCGCATCAACGCGTAAAGAATTGCCGGTGCTGTTCCTTTGTTTGCAGGCTGCTCAAGCAGAAGATTTTGCGAAACACTCTGAGTCAAAGATTGATAAAAGCGTCGATGCTTTTCGGTAACGACAAACAAGGTGCGGCCTGGCGAGACCGACAACGCAACGCGAGAGCGAGTCTGATCGAGCAGCGTGCTGCCGCCGATGACAGGAACAAATTGCTTAGGCCGATCGTCGCCGGTAATGGTGCGCGTCATTGATTGCAGACGCGTGCCGTCGCCGCCGGCCAGGATGACTGCCCAGCGTTCGCTCCGGTGCAGCCCGCTCGCAGGTAAATGATTCGAAGGCTTTTTCGAAAATCGTTGCTGGAGTGACATCGGGTTCATGATTGTTGGTCCTTGTCTGGATTGGCCGAACAATCATGAGTCGGATTGAGAAGGTATTCCTTACAAGCGCCGGATGGTTTTTGAAGGGTACACGGGCAAGATTGGTGCAGCCCCCTCTAACGAGGTTTTATTCCCCGCTCTGTTGAAGCAGCTTCGCAACCAGTCCCGTCCAACCAGTCTGATGGCTGGCTCCCACGCCTGAGCCATTGTCGCCGTGAAAGTACTCATGGAACGGAACCAGGTCGCGCCAGTTGGGATCAGTCTGAAACTTTTCCGTAGCGCCAAACACAGGCCGTCGCTGGTTACTATCGCGCAGGAAGATTCGCGAAAGTCGTTTCGAGATTTCGCCGGCGACTTCCCAAAGCGTCATCATCTGCCCTGAGCCCGTTGGACATTCGACCTTGAAATCTTCGCCCAGATAGTGATGGAACTTTTGCAGCGACTCGATCAGTAGATAATTTAGCGGAAACCAGATCGGCCCTCGCCAGTTTGAGTTGCCGCCAAACAGTCCGGTGCTTGACTCAGCCGGCTCGTAATCCACGCGATGGTCTGTGCCGTTCACTGGCTGGCAGCACGTACGGATGGTCCTTGTGGAATCGCGAGATTGCGCGAATGCCATAAGGCGAAAGAAATTCGTTTTCATCGAGCATGTACCGGAGCACACTGCGCAATTGATCCTGGCTAACAATTGACAGCAAACGCCGCTCCGCATTCCCCGGAGTGCGCATGCACGCGACGTTCTGGATCAAGTCAGGTCGATTGCCAATGAACCATTCCATCCGTCGTTTGAAATCCGGCAAATGGTCGAGCAGTTCCGGCTCCAACGTTTCGACCGCAAACAGCGGAATCAAACCCACCATCGATCTAACTTTCATTGGATATGGCTTGCCTTGGGGCAAATGCAACACGTCGTAAAAGAACCCATCCTGCTCGTCCCACAATCTAATTTCATCATCGCCACGATTGTTCATCGCGTGCGCGATGTAGAGAAAGTGTTCCCAAAACTTGCTCGCTACGTCTTCGTAAGATGGATCTTCCTTGGCCAACTCCATCGCGATTGCCAACAGATTCAGCGCGTACATCGCCATCCAGCTCGTGCCGTCTGATTGCGCGATGTGGCCGCCGGTCGGTAGTGGTGCGCTGCGATCGAACACGCCGATGTTATCGAGTCCGAGGAAGCCGCCCTGAAAGATATTCATCCCATCGGCGTCTTTGCGATTGACCCACCAGGTGAAATTCAGGAGCAGCTTCTGGAAAACTCGTTTGAGAAAAACCGTGTCGCCGACGCCGCGCCGCTTCTTTTCAATCTTGTAAACGCGCCACGTAGCCCACGCATGAACAGGCGGGTTGACGTCGCCGAAGGCCCACTCGTAAGCCGGCAACTGACCATTCGGATGCATGTACCATTCGCGCAACATCAGCACGAGCTGCTCTTTGGCGAACTCCGAATCAACGAGCGCAAGCGGTACGCAATGGAAAGCGAGATCCCAAGCGGCGTACCAGGGATATTCCCACTTGTCCGGCATTGAAATGACGTCCGCGTTGTAAAGGTGTTTCCATTCGTGATTGCGGCCATTTTGTCTTTCCGCCGGCGGCTTCGGCGTATCGGAGTCGCCGTCGAGCCACTGTTCGATTACGTAATGATAGAACTGTTTTGACCATAGCAAGCCGCCCAGCGATTGACGCATAACCGACCGGGCATCGTGCGAAAGATGTTTGGGGATGACGGTTTGATAGAACTCGTCGGCTTCGCGAACTCGCTCGGCAAAGACCTCATCGAAATCGGCGAATTGGTTCTTTTGCTTCTGTAGCGATTTATCTGATAGCCGCAAACGGATCGTCGCAGTCTCGCCGGGCGCGATTGTCAGTCTGTAGTTCGCAGCAGCCTTAGTTCCCATTTGCTCTGGATTCACTGCCTGTTGATTGCCATGAACGATGTAATCGTTGATGCCGTCCTTTACAAAATGCGAACCATTGGCCGAGTTGAAAAGACGTTGCGTGTTCGTATCGTTCTCCGTGAAAACTAATTCAGGCGATTCGTCGCAATACAGCCAGCGTTTGCCCAGGCCGGTCACTTCGAGTTCGATCGTGCCTTCCTGGACTTTGCGCAGACTGGGTTTGGCTGTGCCGTTTTGATTCCATGACCAGGTATTGCGAAACCAGATCGTCGGAAGCAGATTTATCGAGGCCGCTTCCGGCCCGTGATTGGTCGCAGTAATCTTGATCAGAATGTCTTCGACATCGGCCTTGGCATATTCGACGACCACGTCGAAGTAACGATCTTCATTGAAGATGCCGGTGTCGATCAGCTCGAACTCGGATGCGAGTTTGCCTCGACTACGATTCTCATCAACTAACTGGCTGTAAGGAAACTCGGCTTGCGGATACTTGTACAAGTACGTCATGTACGAGTGTGTCGGTGTTGAATCGAGATAGAAGTAGTATTCCTTGACGTCTTCACCATGATTGCCTTCGCTGCCGGTCAAGCCAAAAATGCGTTCTTTCAAGATCGGATCGTGGCCGTTCCACAACGCCAGTGCGAAACAGATTTTCTGATGACGATCGCAGATTCCCGCGAGTCCGTCTTCATTCCAACGATAGGCGCGCGATCGTGCGTGGTCGTGAGGGAAATAGTCCCAGGCGGTGCCGCCCGCGCTATAGTCTTCACGCACAGTGCCCCACGCGCGCTCGCTGAGATATGGCCCCCAGCGTTTCCAATGCTTCGTGCGTTGACGCGCTTCTTCCAAACGCTGCTCTTCAGCAGTTGGCTTTTGTCTTTTGTTTAGGTCTTTCGCCATGAATATTAGTTAAGCTGCTCTCATCTCAGTACGCCCGCATTCGGGACAGGTATGCACCTCTTTCAACGCGCCTCCGAAGACTGCATCAAAAAGTCTCGGATCGTCGGCGCCATAATCAATCTTCACCGCGTGCTGATTCATCTCAGCACCGCAGTCGGGACAAGTCATTTTTGGTTTAGACATCGCAGTCCCCTATTGCTTAGCCGGTCAGCTTTTCAAGATGATCCTGGAAATAACTTCGCCAACTCTCGGGCAATGCTTCCACCTCAATAGCCCGCCGAAGCAAAGCCGCATTGCGCTTCTCACGTGTATATAGTCGGGTGACATCGGAAACCCTTACATCATGAGCCTCTCTAGCCAACGGCTCGAACTCGTCGCCGGTGCCCACTTCGCCTTCTTTCAGAACCGCGAGATAGAACCCAGTGCACTCGCTTTGCAAGAATCTCTTGATGATGTCGGTACGAGCGAAACGAATGCCGAGTTTGTAACAGGGCATGCGAGGTTCAGTGACCATCACCTCGGCGGCGCCAATGCGAAACTTGTCACCAATGTTCGTTTCCGTTTCCAGCAAGCCTTTGGTCGTAAAGTTCTCGCCGAACATGCCCCACGGCAGATCCATCTCTGGAAACTCGCGTTTCCAAAAATCGTAGTGCTCCGCGGGATAGACATAGACGGCTTTGCTTGGGCCTCCATGAACTGATAAGTCAGCCTGGCGGTCGCCGTCGAGATTCAGCGTCCGCATAATCACGCGCCCGGCCAGTGGTTCCTTAAAGATACTAGTAGACACCGGTTCGCCGTTGCGCAGGACGAAGCGCGGCTGACCAACATTCAGGGAAATGATTTTCACTTCAACCTTAGATTGAAACGTTTTCGCGACCGTACCGCAGGACCTTGCTCATCCAGATCAATTCGGCGAGAAACTTATCGATGCGCTTAACGTGCGTCGCTTCGTCCAGAATCTTCCCCTCGGCATCGAACAACTTTTGTGCGCCTGAGAAATTGCCGTCCCAAAAGATTGGTACCAGCCCCAGTTCTCTCAACACAGGCAGCAACGCCTCGATCACGCGGGTGCCGCCAAAACCTCCAGCTGAGACGCCGCAGACACCTACCGCTTTGTGAATGTATTCCTTCAGATTTGAATCGAGTACATGCTTCAGCATTCCTGGATAGCCGTGATTGTATTCCGGGGTCACGATCACGAAGCCATCGGCGCGCTCGCAGACTGCCGAGAATTTCGCGTCCTTGATCTGCTCTCCGGCATCGTCGATTGGAAAATTCAAGTCGCGAATATCGATCAATCGAGTTTCGACACCTTCGCGCTTTTGGACTTCGCCGAAGACGAATTTCGCAACGTTCTCGCTGGCTCGTCCTTTGCGCACCGTGCCGAGAATTACCGGAATGAAGAGTGGTCGATTGTTCATTGGTGGAGTTTAGCCGCTCAAATGCTCAAACCGCGCAAATATGCTTGAATCTCGTTCTTCTGTGACTTTTGTGACTCTTCGTGGCTGGATCATTTTTCGACGAGCGCCATCACATGGCCATCGGGATCGCGCGCGAGCAAGCCTTTCGAAAATCCTAATCGCGCATCGCTAATTGATACGACGCCTGGTGAAACAAAGCGAAAATTCTCAGCCGACAGATTCTGGACAAAGGTGTCCGCAGCATTGACGATGAGCATCGTCTGCCAATGAAACAGATCAGACGCCCGCTCGTCCCCAGGCGCTGGCCGTCCGTCGCGCGGTGCAAGGTACTCGAGAAATTCGATGCCCGGCCCCCCGCTGCCGGCTCGGAGACTCGTAATACGTAACCTTGCGCCGAACACGTTGTTCAGGTGTTCCTGCTCAGTGCCGTAATTCTCACTCGTGCCCGCAACGCGCAGGCCGAGCAGGTCGCGATAAAACTTCAAACTCGCTTCGGTATTGCCGACGACAATCGCGGTATGGTCAATGCCGAGAAACAGGCGATCCTTTCGCTGCCATTTCGCATCGCCCTTTCCTTCCGGAAACTGCAAGGTCTCAAGCCAGTGCTTGTCGGGATCGCGAAAGTAAAATGCCTTTATGCCGCCGGCATTCTTGTTCCAGTCAGGCAGACGCTGCGGACCAGTCGAGGCATGCTCGACTTTGTTTTGGCGCAGCAGTGCGTACGCCTTATCCATATCGCTGGTGATAATTGCTATGTGTTGGAACCATCGATCGTTGCTGCGTGAATCGACCGGCACCGGGCGTCCTTTAGGTGCCAGATATTCAGTCAACTCGATAAACTCATCCCCCAGGCGCATTCGCACCACGCGCATGCGCAGGCCAAAGACCCCTTGCAGACGTTCGTAGTCTTCGCCGGTCACTTCCACATCTGACACTTTTTCAAATGACAGAACGCGCGAATAGAAATCAATCGAAGCGTCCATGTCGGAAACGGTCATCCCGATCGCGCCAACCTGTTCAACCAAAGCGACGGTCTTTGGATTGTTTGTAGCGAACAGGAAGGGGACGCGCGAGCTGTTGAGAGCACGCGCGTCCGTCGGCAGGAACTGAGCCGTCGTCGTCTGAACAAAGACGCTCAGCGCAAGCAGTAAACCTAAAATCGCAAAACCGGTTCGCTTCATTTCATTCGCTCCAACAAGTGATCGCCAACACGTAGCGCATTCGCCATGATCGTCAGCGCCGGATTAACCGCGCCGCTCGATGGGAAGAAGCTCGCATCGACCACATAGAGATTGTTGACCTCGTGCGCTTTGCAGTTGCGGTCCAGCGCTGAGGTCTTCGGATCATTACCGAAGCGCACGGTGCCGTTCTGGTGTGCGACCGCCGCTAACGGCAAACGCTGACCGAGATACAGATTCCGCGCAAACAAGCCCTGGTGACATTCATGCCCGTGAATATCGCAGTTGGTTTGCTTCATTGCTTTTTGCAAATGAGCCTTCAGGCGATCGTGGCCTTCGACGTTGTTGAGCTTGTAGCTCACGCGAATCTCACCATCGCGATCGACAGTCACGCGGTTCTCCGGGTCAGGCAAATCCTCTGAAGTCAGCCAGAAATCCAGACTATGCTTGGCCATCAAATCCAGAGTCCAACCGGGTGCAATAGCCGGCGCGCCCGCTTTCAAAGTGTCTGCGTCGAGCTTGCCGACAAACGAGATGTGGCCCATCGGATATTCCCAGTCTTTCGAGCCAAGATAGAAATCATTGATCGCTAATGTCTTTTGAAAGACAGTCGGGTTCGGACATTTTGAAAGCGCCATCAAAACCGAATTGATATGCCCCATGTAGTGACGCCCGACCACGTCCGAGCCGTTGGCGAGTCCGTTCGGGTGACTGTCATTCGCCGATCGCAGTAACAACGCGGAGGAATTAACCGCGCCGCACGACACGACCACGATGTCGCCTGAATATTCTTCGCGCGCACCGTTGCGCTCAACGATCACCTTGCTTACTGCGCGCGCATTGCCGTTCGTTTCCAAGCGCATCACCTTGGCGTTAGTGACTAGCGAAACGTTCTCATGCTTAAGAGCTGGATCGACGCAGATCGTTTGGGCATCAGCCTTTGCGCCAATCAAACATGGATGGCCGTCGCAGGTATTGCAACGAATGCAGGCACTAGTTCGCGGGTTCTTTTCATCGATCCGAATCCCAAGCGGCACGTGAAAAGGCTTAAGTCCCGCTCGCTCAAGATCATCGTGAAGATGCTGAATCCGTTGCTCGTGACTGACGGCCGGATATTTGTAGGGCGCGCTGGCGTATGGTTCCGTTGGATCTTCACCGCGGTTACCGTGCACCTGATAGAGGTGTTCAGCTTCGGTGTAATACGGCTCCAGCTCGTCGTAGCCGATGGGCCACGCTGGCGAGATCCCACCGTGATGGCGAATCTCCCCGAAGTCTTCTTTGCGCAAACGAAACAGCGCCGCGCCGTAAAATTTAGTATTGCCGCCGACGAAATAGTTCGTATGCGGGTGCAGCTCTTTCCCGTCAACATCGCGCCAGGCTTCTTTGGTGTTGTACTTAGCATCGAGGTTGACGGCGCGCGTGCTCCAATTGTCCTTCTCGCGCGGGACGTAATCGCCCCGTTCAAGCAGAAGAATCTTCTTACCGGAGGGCGCGAGCTTGTAAGCCAGCGTGCCGCCGCCCGCGCCTGTGCCGATAATGATTACGTCGTAGTGGTTGTTGTTCGTCATGATCCGCTCCGGCTACTTACCAAGTTGATGGAGGCTCACTGCCCGCCACAAGCAATTAGCGATTCATCGATTGCATGGAGTCGCTCATCAAAGGAGCAGTGCCAAAGTTGACGTTGAATCGGGCGCACCAAATGGTCGCGGCGCGATACTTCGCCAAATCAACATTCGCCGGAACGTCGTAGTTCTGGTCGCCGATGTTTCCCTTCAGAGAGCCAAGGTCGATAAAGCCGGCATTCTTCACGGTATCGTTGTCCTTTGCGTCCGCAGCGGCCACGAGATAAACGTGCACATCGGGACCATTCGACGTTTCAAAATTTGTCAGCCGCAGAGTTTTCTTGCCATCGGCAAGCTGAAACACCGTCGCGGAACCCTTGGTTTCGTGGGCGCCGCTATGAAACTGACCCGATACAAGCTTGTTGCTCGCAGCGGACGCAGTCGGAAACTGTTCATTGACTCTTTGATTGATGAAGAGGCGCTCTGGCCGAAACGAATACCACGCACCAGCACTAACGACGACGAGAACTACCAGAGCAATTGCTAACTTCCTTGACATGATCAAATCTCCTTTTCAGAATTCCGTAGTCAGAAAATAAACACACTTACAGCCCAGGATTCGCGAATTACTCTCTTGAATCCGCTCAGCTTTGGAGCTGTTTTGGATTTCGGTGCGGTGTGAATTCCCTTAGCCTAGCCGCCCGATAACCTCTAACGCCTATTGGTCGCGGCTGAAATCAAATCCTTACACATCATTCAAGCGGCGACCGCGCCGAAGGTAAATTCCGACCGGACCTTGGTGTCCAACGCGCGCTGCTCAAGATTCTGGCTGCCTACAGGCGAAGCCGGATTAACGCCCCGGAACCATTCGGCTTCGAGAAAGTGCCTGAGCTTCGCGCGGCTGCGATGCAGGATGACCCAAAGATTGTTTGAGGTAATGTTGAGTATTTCGCAGATTTCTTCGGAACTCAGGCCATCGATTTCTCGGAGCGTGAACGCGATGGCCATCTGCGGTGACAGACGTTTCAGACAGCGATCGAAAATCTCCCAAAACTCGCGAGACTCCAATAGCTTGACGGCATCAACCGGCCAACTGACCGGCGCCTGATCTTCCCGCCAATGACCACGCCACGCCCCCTCAGTCTCAAACCAGTCAAAATCGTTTCCTTCTTCATTAGACAACTGGAACTCAAGAGTTCGGGCGAGCCGCCGAAAATAATCGACGACCTTATGTCTCATAATCCCGACCAGCCAGGTTCTTTCCGAACTTCGCCCCTCATGAGCTTGATACGAACCCATCGCCGCCAGCAGAGTTTCCTGAAGCAAGTCCTCCGCAGTGGCTGAGTCTCGGACCCGAACCAATGCGTAACGATAGAGATAGTCGCCGTGCTCGCCCAGCCAATCGGTCGGATCGAGTGATGATTTACGGTCGGGAAAAGTGTTCATCGCGGTTACCTCGCCGATTAGCGTTTGATTACGCCGTTAACGACCAGAATAGAGATGATTCTGATTGATTAGACGCGATGGGAACCAAGCGGATGCAGAATTTGTCAGAGCGTGCCTGTTGCTGGCCGCGAACTCGTCAAGTGGGGTATTCTCAGCGCGTCCTTCCGTAGCTAACGAGGAGATTGAGAGTGAGTTTCCTTCCTGAAGACGATGAGCCGGCAAACATCGCAGCGCTGGCGATTTTCAAACAATACCTCGGACTTGTGCCCAGGGTCTTCCGCGCTCAGATGTCCAGACCAGATCTGGTCGAATCACAAGCTACGCTGATGGAAACCCTGCTGTTTGCGAAGGGTTCCCTGACACGAATTCAAAAGGAGTTCATCCTCTTGGCTGTCTCTGGGGCCAACCAGAATATTTATTTTCCGGCCGTGCATTCGCAAACTCTGCGGTTTTTGGGCGTAAAACCCGAAGTATCCCATCAGGTTACAGTCGATCATCATCAGGCAAACCTCTCAGACCAGGACATCGCGCTGCTTGATTTTGCGCGCCAGTTAGCGGAGCAACCGCATACATTCGCGGCGGACGATGTTGCGCGGCTGCGCGGCCACGGCTTTTCCGAAGAGCAGATTCTGGAAGCCGTTCTGATGGTGGGGCTGACAAATCTGCTAAATGTCGTGCAGGCTGGATTGGGTAGCGAGCCCGACTTCAAACCGCGCCCAGTATTTCAGCAAAAAGAAGTGAATCCCGCGCCCGATTCTGAGCGTCCAATGCTTGAGCGGCCATTAGCGGACGAGACTATATCCGCCGATCCGGACGCGGAGTTTGTGGCTCGCGTGAAGGCCGGCGATACGGATGCATTCGAAGAATTGGTGCGGAGACATGGGCGCAGAGTTTATCGAAGCTTGATAGGTCTTCTCGGCAGTGACGAAGAGGCGGAAGATGCTTTGCAGGATGCCTTCTTAAAAGCCTTCCAGCATCTGCCCGAGTTCGAAGGACGATCGAGGTTTTCGACCTGGTTGGTGCGCATCGCTCTAAACACGGGGTTGCAACGCTTGCGAGGACGAAAAGATTTTGAGACCCTTGACGATGACAGCGAAGATTTCAGGCCACGCCGAATTCAAGCGTGGCAGGAGAATCCTGAAGACTTATATTCGCGGGAAGAACTGAGAAAATTGGTCGAGCAGGAAGTAATGAAGCTGCCTGCAAAATATCGCCTGGCGCTGATGCTGAGGGATCTGAACTCATTGGGACTCACGATCCCGGGATTAAAAGCGCGCGTGCTACGCGGACGTTTGATGTTGCGCGAATCTATGGTTTCTTATTTTGCAACGACCGGCGCGGGAGTGAACGCATGATTAGCTGCCAGGATTTTATTACTGAGCTGGGAAGTCTGCTTGACGAGGATGTCGCCGCCGAGATTCGCGAGCAGCTCGAAGCTCATCTCGCGCACTGCAAGACCTGTCAGGTGCTTTACGATTCCACCCGCAAGACTCTCCGAATAGTCACCGACAGCGGATCGTTTGAGTATCCCGAACCGATCTCGGAACCGTTGGTCACGAAGATCATGGATCGAATTCGTGCCGGTTGCGAGTTACCTGCAGTGCCGCCGAAGGGATAGTACCGCTATACCGTTGCCGCCTTGCTCTTCTCCAAATCAATTCGCGATTTGAAATCAGGCACTGTGCCGAGACCGAAGCCAACTGTGTTGGCAAACTTGGCCAAGCCGACGCACATCACTGCCTCAAGCACCTGCTGGTCGCCAAAGCCGTACGTGCGTAGATCATCGATGTCATCCTGCGTGACTTTCTGAGAGTGGTTGTTTAGCTTGAGCGCGAAGTTCAGCAACGCCTTGTCGACAATAGGAAGGTCGGTAGACATGTGATCGAGCGCAATCTGTTCCGGCTCGGGGCCTGCAAGCTTGAGCATGCGGATGATTTCACAGTGCGCCGTCACGCAATAAGTGCTGAGGTTGGCCGCGGAACAAACCAGAAAGATGTGCTCTTTCTGTGCGCGCGTCAAGTCGCCTTCCTTGATCAGGATGGCGTCAACGAGTTGCACTTCGGAGTCCAGAATATCGGGGCGCGCGGTTTGGCATCGGAAGAAATTGGGGATGAAACCGTAGTCTTCCTTGATAAGCTGAAGCGTCGGAAAGTCTTTTTCGTCGAACGGGGTCTCGTGGAGATAACTCATCTTCCCTCCTTCGGGGAAAGTCCGAGGTGGACTTCGCTTCGGGAATGTCGCAATGCTACGACCGTTGCGATGGAGCGTCAAGGTGATCAGATTTAAGCTCTGGTCCCGTAGGGACCAAATGTTCATAGAACCCGCATGACACATAACGCAAAAAGCTCCAGAGGAGCGAAATGTTCCATCGATCATTGCGCTCCTACGGAGCTAGAGCTTTCTCTCCGCATTTGATCTATAAACATTTGGCCGCTCCGCGGCCAGTACGGAGACTTGTCATCACCGCTTCCCACCTTATGTCGGTGGGCCAGTGGTGACTGAGTGCGCGTGGCGGCTGGACGTTTGTGAGAAACGCCGCACCGGATATCGATCATTTTCGAGGATTAGATCGGCTGTTGCTTGCGGATCGTCTCGCTCGAAATGAATTCTTTGCGCCGGAAAATAAATCGTTTCGTACGCCGCGATCGTCTTTGCCGGCGTTAAGCCTTCCTGACCCCGCTCGATAGCTCGCGCCAAAGCCGTAGCAAACGAGCATTCAACCCAGATGGCCAAATCGAAAAGGCTGCGATACGCCTGTTTGAAGAGAAAGATTCCTTCCACCAAGGTGATGCCGACGCTCTTGATATCGTAGACGTGCTTCCGATACTGGCGAGCGGTCTCTTCAACGAAGTCAGCGATTAGATAAATTGATTTTTGATCGCGCAAAGGGATCAGCAACTCTGAGAAGAACTGATCAAACCGAATCGCGCTTTGATAAAAAGTTTCGGCAGGCGCCCTTGGGTCAAATCGCTTGTCAGGTAGATTCAGCCACCCATCGACGTTGATGACTGCCGACGCGACCGCACGCTGCACCAGATGCGCCTCGATTTGGGCTGCGACATAGCCTTTTCCGCAGCCATCGATGCCGCTGATGCCGACCATCAGGCTACGATTCTCAGGCACTTCGGCGCGCCGTTTGAGAATTCGGTCTACTACTTCGTCGATGCTTACCATGCCTTGAAGACATTGTGCGACACGTCCGCCGCGTGAAACGCGCCGGCAAGCGCGAAAGAGACGATTGCTATCCGATCTGTTAACAAACCTTCACGAAACGCCAGCCGGGTGACGAAGTAAAAAAGCGGCGGGTAGAGGGTCAGCGCAGTCAGCAGCCCTGGGCTGTACACGCCAAAAGCCGCGGTTGCTCCAACATGAAACAGGATGTTGAAACAAACCGCCGGCGTGAAAATGAAAGTTAAGAAAACAAAACTTGCGGCCCGGCCGCGAAAGAACCTAAGCACCAGCGGGGCCAGCAAGGCGACTACAATTCCGCTGACGTGAATCACCAGATATTCGCGCATCGAGAAAGCTGGATTTGCATAGCGTCTGACCCAGTTGGTGAATTGCGGCAATTCCTGGAGCACGTGCAGTGTATAGACGATCGGAAACAGCCATACTGCTTGTCGAAACTTCATCGAACTAAACTGCTTGATGACCAACTCCAAGTTCATAAAGAAGCCTCTCGGCGCGCTCGCTTTTCTAAGGCCGCACGCCGGCAATGTTGAGTCGAATGCGATAAAGACCCGAACGCGCACAGAGATACAAAGTCTTTCCGTCCACGTCGCCCCAGGCCATATTGTGCGCATGTTTTGGCGTGATGATCGTGCCGAGGTGTTTGCCTTCAGGCGAGATTACCCAAAGCCCACCCGGCGCCGACACGTACAAGTTGCCTTTCTGATCGACCTTGATACCGTCGAGGCCGTCTTCGCCCGGCGCGTTGGTGAAATCAAAGAACAGCTTGCCGTTCTTCAACGTGCCATCCGCTTGCACTTCGTAGCGCATGATCACCTTGTGCTTATCGCCGATTTCGCTGACTGGCTCATCTTCTTTTCGCAGCTCCTGTCCAACAAGTGAGCGCGGCCAGTTTCCGACGTAGAGATACTTTTCATCGGGTGAGAACGCTATGCCGTTCGGTCCGGTGAAGTCCTTACTCACCAGTTGTAGCTTCCCTTTGTAGATCGAATAGACACCACTGAATGGAAGCTGCTTGCGCGGATCGTTGAAGAACTTTGGAAAGCCAAACGGCGGATCAGTAAAGAACAGCGTGCCGTCCGATCGATAGACAAGATCGTTGGGACTATTCAGTCGTTTGCCTTGATAGCTGTCAGCCAGAACAGTTTGGGTGCCGTCTTTTTCATCACGGACGACGCGATGATTGCCGTGCTGGTTAATCGTGAGTCGTCCCTGCGGATCGAGCGTCAAACCATTCGAACCCGGTTGGCCGTACTCGGCAATGTCGGCGCCTGAGTAACCACTTGGTGTACGGAAAACGTCTAGCTTACCCTCCGCATTTCCATTGGGCGCGTACTTGTAGATCGTGTTGGCATTTGGATCGCTGAACAGAAGATAGCCGCCATCCTTGTTCACCCAAAGCGGTCCTTCGGTAAACTTGAATCCATCGGCTAGCTTGAAGACCTTCGGATTTGGTCCGACGACCTCGTTTATTGCCGGGTCGTTGCGCACAACCTCGACGTTGACTTCGCTAGGTGTGAGCGCGACCGGACTAGGCCCAGTTTTGTAGAACGAGAGTTTCGCGTAGCGCAGGTAAATGAAATTTGTCGGCGGATTTGAAAGCGGGCCGTTGATGCCAAAGATGGCCAGTTGAATTTGCTGACCCGGTTTCACGTTCCGGCCAACAACCAGGTGGTTCTCGGCATTCCAGCCGGCGATGACCGATCCACCTGATTGGCCCAACGCTCGCGACAATTCGCCGTCAACCCAGATCTCGGCATAGTCATCGAGCGAGGTTTCAAAGATCGCCGTCGTTCCAGTTGGATCAAAATCACCGACGCGTTCGGGAATGGTCAGCTTAATGCGATACCAATTGAAGCCGAGCCGGCCGTTACCTCGACGCTGGTCGAGAGTCGTTGGCGCAATAACTTCCCACCTTGAGTCATCAAAGTCCGCGCCGCCGGCATGGGGCGTGTAATCATAGGTCTTTACGGGCGGGCCAGTCGGCTGCTTGTCTGGTCCGGCGCCCACGAAATCAACTTCGACAATTTTCGTGTCGCTGTATCGCCATTCGCCTTTGACCGCACGCAGGCCATCGTCGGTTGCGAGATCAATCATTGCTTCCGGCTTTCCGGTCGGGACATCCGCGGAAGTTTTGATCGGCTGCGATGCATGCGTTGGCCTTCCCGACAAACCAACGTACAGCGAACCTGCGATGATCAGAAGAAATGCAGCTCTCAACATTCGGGTTAGGTTTTGCGCGTTCATTTGTTGTCTCCCTTGACAGCCGCAGCTGCGCTGTCAGCTCCTGCCTTTGCTATGTCTTCGTCTTCCTGTGGCGAGTTACCACTGACACCTATCGCACCAACTACTTTGCCGTCGACGATGATCGGAACCCCACCTTGCAACGCCACCGCTCCCGGTAGGGCCAGCGCCGACACCCGTCCATTCTTCACCTGGTCCTCAAACACCTTACTGGGCCGGCGAAAGATTGCTGCCGTCCGGGCCTTAGCGATCCCGACGTCGACGCTGGCGACCTGCGTGTCGTCCAGCCGTTCGAGCACCAGCAAGTAACCACCGTCGTCCACCACTGCGATTACCACCGTCGCGCTGCGTTTCTTTGCTTCGGCTTCAGCCGCCGCCGCAATCTTTTTCGCTGCGTCGAGCGTTAGCACTTGTTTGGTAGGTAATTGGGCACCAGCGGCCAAGGCCGCAAGCATAATTAACAGCGTAGCTGCGAGAACTTGAGTTCGTTTCATGACTGTCCTCTTTCAGTAGAGCGGCAAAGCCGACACAAACTACCGAACCTTAATTGTGTAGTAGAGAAACGCTCCGCCGACTTCCTTGAACCAGTGCGGAGTGTTGTTCGGGACGATGATCACGTCGCCCTTTGACAATTGGCGCGTCTCGCCCCCATCGATCCGCGCACCACGAATTTCGTTTGGCGCAATCTCTTTCGCTTCGACCGCTGTGCCACCTGTCACAAAGGTCGCCGTGCCCTCCATTACATAAATGATGTCGGTATCCAGCGTGTGAATCTCAGCCAAGCCGGGCTGATCACGCCGGCTGGTGTGAACCATGTAGTTGCGATTCGCGCCATCCAGCAGTACCGCGCCTTTTGAAAAGGATGCCGACACCTGGGTCTTATCAAAGAACAGGACAGGCGAAACTTTCATCGGCATCGGCATCGGCATCGTGTCGCTCATTTTCATTTCGCCGGAAAAGACGTTCGCGCCAGCCATCGCCAGTTCCTCATCCTGCTGGGCGCTTGATGCGCCGCTGACTCCGACCCCGCCGACGATTTGTCCATCGATCGTGATCGGCACTCCGCCTTGCAGCGGCGTGAAGTAAGCATCAGGCAAAGCGACCATCGCGGTCCGGCCGTTCTTGATAATGTCTTCGAATACCTTCGTCGGACGTTTGAACAGCACCGCCGTACGCGCCTTGCCAATCGAGATGTTTGCACCGGCTGCGAACGTGCCGTCCAAACGTTCCAGCGCCATTAAATTGCCGCCTTCATCCACGACCGCGATTACTCCCCCTGGCGCCTTGCTTTTCTTCGCGTTAGCAACTGCGGCAGCGATGACTCGTTTGGCGCCTTCAATCGTCAGCGATTTCTTCTCGATCGTTTGCGCTTGCGCGACAGATGTCAGGCTGGCAATTGCAAGAATTATTGCGGCGATCCTAAAACTCGGTTTCATAGCTCTCTCCTTACGAACATTCCCCCCTTGATTCCTACCGGGAGCGCGTGCGTCCTTCGGTCATGACTTGGATAAAATCCAAGCTGAGGCCGGGCGGGACACCCGCGCTCCGTGTAAGATCACATGCCCTGTTCAGCGGTAATCCTGACGCGAAAGAACTCAGCATTCTTTCCGGTCCATCGCGCATCATTCACACGGCGTACGATGCCATGCTCATCAACTCCAGTATTCATACCCTTTTGCCTCGGTCCCTGGTTCGGGCCGATACCGATCTCTTCGTCGACTTCCGTGCCGGCGTTCCATAAGATCAACTTGTCAGTAACGTCGGCGCTGATGGGATTGCCTTTGGCGTCAAACAGCGCAATGCCATTAGCATCCGGGGAATAAAACCAATCGTTCGACTGACCAAACATCATCGTGGTGAAAAGCTTCATGCCTGGCATCGCAGTAAAGCTGTATTCATAACTGTCGCCGGGGCGGACCGGGCCTGCGCCCATTGCACCTACCGGCGTATTGAACACGCCGTGCAGATTCGACGCGTGATGCATGGCCTCAAGCGATTTAACCAATCCGGATGGGTCACCGTCTTCAGCCTGCATGTCCAGACCGTTGCTGCCCGCGATCTTGCCTTCTGTAAATAACGGTGCCTTCTTCGTGCTAAGCACAAACATGCCGGGTGACAACGCGAACGGGAACTTCGTACCGTTCGAGGCTGTCATTCCCTCAGAGCTCGAAATGTTTTCGACTTTAACTGTGAATCTGGTTGGACCGGCTTTGCGCTTGCCCACCGCGACTGTGAATTGGGCCAGGTAGCAGACCCCGAGTAGCGCCAAACCGATTACAAGCCTTCGATGTTTCATGACTTAAGTTCTCCTTCTAAGAAATTTGTTGATGATTAGCCACAGAGAACCGGAGACCGAAGTGATATCGCGACAATTAGCGACCACGTCCTTTTAAATGTGTTGCTTCGCATTGTCCGTTCTGCCTCGTTGTCTCCGCGTCTCTATGGCTAACCGCTTTCAGTTAGCTTCAAAGTTGCACCTGAAGATGCAGCGCGCGCTGTTGTAGTGATGGAGCTTGGCGCACGCCACCGCCCGACTACCCTTGATTCGTTTGTAGGCCTCGGCGGCTAGTAGCATTCCCAACGGCGGCGCTGTGAAATAGATCCAGAGCGACGTGAATTGATGCGCGCCAAATGCCGAGCCAAGTGTACGCGCCGGATTCATGCTCATGCCGGAAAGTGGCGACTCGATGCTGATGTAGACAGCGACTAGCGCACCCGCAAATAGTCCCGTCCAGCGACCCAGCCGCTTCGTGTTTGAAGCAGTCAGGATTACCGTCATCAAGATAAATGTGATTGTTAGTTCGGCGACAAATGCCGTCGCCGGTCCTTTGGGACCAGGCACGGTGGCCGCGTAATTCACTGCTTTGTGCGAAACAAGCATTCCCAGCAGCTGTGAGGCGATTAATACGCCGACGATACCGCCGGCAAATTGAAACAGAATATAGAAGACCGCATCCCAAGCCTTGATCTTTCCAAGTCGAAAGAACGTTAAAGTCACCGAAGGATTGAAGTGGGCTCCGGATCGTTTGCCCAAAGGTGAAAAGATTAGTGCAACGGCTGTCGAGCCCATTGCGACACCCATCAATATTCTTCGTATAACTTCACTTTGAATTCCTTGAGTAACCGGTGAGGCAGGGTGATAGAGCAGCACCGTAAAAGCGCAAGCCGAGATCATGAAAAGACAAAGCCCACTTGCTTCCAGCAAATACTCCGGCCAATGGGCCTCCAATGCTTCCGTCATTTGCTGACTCCACCGATTAGAAACTTTGAGTGGTTCCGTAAAGGTCCACTGTTCCGGCATCATCATTCGCCGGCGCAGACTATCGAACACACTGATACTGTCAGAACTTGTTAGTTCCATTTACCTTATCGCGCGACTCGCGCGAACCTCGCTTATTGTTGATGTGATGCCTGCCTGCTTTAAAACAGCTCAGCAGGACTTGCGCTCATTTGCTCGAAGGTGTTTCCACCGAACACGCTTGGGCTTGGCCGTTTCGGGTTGGTCCGCAGCGTTCGTAATCGCCTGCGCTGGAGCCTCTTCTTAATCTTTAACCTTCGTCGCATTGTTGTTATTCCCGCCTGAACTAACTTCCTCGTTCAACCTATTAGTCGCGCCGAGCCGCGGTTCCTTACACGGAGTCACGAAGTGATTCGGAAATGCGTTGACGAGCTTCGTCACTGAGTTTGAGAGGGCTGGCGTTATCGTCTGCGCTAGTGAACTCACGTTGGCTAACAGCTTGTCTAAGCAACTTGATCTGTTTGAGATATCGCGCACACCACGCGCATACCAGGAGATGCAAACGCAGTTTCATTTGTTCAATTAAGCCGACGCGCCGGTCGAGTGATTCGGACATTAGCGGAACCATTGCCTGGCAAGGCTGGAGCCTGCGCAAGAGCCATCGTCTCGCCGCTTTTCTCGTGAAGGTATAGATTTTCAAATGTGCCTCTTCAATCAATCGCGAGGACTGAGTTCAGTCCTCCATAGTTGTCGGGCACTTTCATTCCGTTACTCGGATCTTCAAGCCACCGGCTGCCATTCACGATAAATTTGTATTGATAACTTCCTGCCTTAGGTGCTTCAACTTCCGCCAACCAGAGTCCAGATTCGTCCTTCCGAAGCGGCGTTAACGCCGTGTTCCAACTGTTGAAGTCGCCAACCAGCGAAACGCTTTTCGCCTCGTCGTCGTGATAAAGAAAAACAAGTTGGCCATTCTCAACTCGCGGCGGACTGCAACCGACAGTCTTAAGTTCGTGCTCTTCGCGTAGTGCCAATTCAACTGCGCGGCGGGCATTTACCACGCCGTACCCCTGGCGGATAGCTGGTGCTGTTGTTATGCGGTCCGCTGTTGAAATCAGGATGTTCTTAACGGCGCCCGGCGTTAATTTAGGGTTCGCTTCAAGCATCTGAGCCACAATCGAACTGACAATCGGCGCCGCAAAAGAGGTGCCATCGACATGTTGATAGTGGGTCGCAACGATCTTCTGACTTTCCAAATTCGATTCGACAAAATTGCGGATCGTTGTGACATCTCCGACTGCAATCGATTCAGGGAGTTCAGCCGTTTCTTCAAGTTCACGCGCAACACTTCGCAATTGGTAGTCCGGCGCGGCCGCTAACTTCGATAAGGCTTCAGCCCGTTCGTACACGCGGGTGTTGGGAAGAATCGGGGCTGCTACCCACATTGCCGGGGCAATTAATTCGGGCTTGACCGTGCCGCCTGCAGTCACCCCAAAACTCGAGTGATAGAGGTCGAGATACTTTTGTCCTGGATTATTGCCGTCGTCATAACCACCCACCGTGATTACCGATGGTGAATTTGCGGGTGGAATTGGAGCGTGGTCAGTTGTATTTCCAGCCGCGACAACGACGACGATGCCTTGCCGAATGGCCTCTTCCGCCAGTTGGTCGATTGTGCTTTGGGAACAGGGAACGTCCTCGTCACCGCCGAGCGAAATGTTCAGTACGCGAATGTTGAAACGGTCGCGGTTTTTGATAACCCAGCGGAGTCCCTTGGCAATGTTCTCTTCACTGATCCGTCCGTTCTGGCTAACTTTCACCAACACGAGTCGCGCGTCCGAAGCGATGCCACGATATTTCCCGTCGCAAAGCTGACCATTACCTGCCGCAGCTACCGTAGTTTGTGTGCCATGCCAATGCCACGACTCAATCAGTCGCGCCGAATCAGTTGCTGCCTCTTCACCGCTGATATCGTGAAAAGCCACGACGCGGTTGTCAGGCTCGACAAGATCGGGGTGTCGATGGAATCCAGAATCCAGAAACGCGATAGTGACGCCTCGACCCGTAAACCTGGGATCAGCGTTGAGCCGATCTGCGGTCGGAATGACCGCAAACCGATTCACGCTGTGCGAGTGATCGTGTCCTTCGACGTTTGTAGATTTCTTGTCCATAATCCGAAACTCCGCCACAAGGCAAACTCTGCCCTGCAGAAGTTGGTCGGCCGAATGAAGAAAACCTTACGAAGAGAGGAGAAGTTTTTAGTCGTTGGGTTGGCTTAGGCGCAATTTCAAGCGCTCGCGGGCTTCGGCCGAAAGCGGAGGAAGTGATGAGGAATCAAGGTTTGGCTCTTGAGCAGCCTTGGAACGAATCGTGTTCCTCATCAAATGCAAGTGCTCGAGATACCAAACGCACCAGAGACAGATCCAAAGATGAAGCTTGACGGTAATCCGTTCCCAAAGTGAGAGTCGCCGCTCCATGGATTCTGAGATTACCTTGACCGTCTGCTTGCAAGTGGGCAGACGACGGAGCAACCACCATCTAACCGCATGTTTGATTTTGTCGTAGGCTTTTAACGCCATTCTCAGTCCGTTGTTTCTTTAGTGAACCAGTTAATCTCGAGACAGTTGCGCAAGTGCAGCCTAGCCCGATGAAGCATCACCCAAAGGTTATTCACAGTGATGTTCAAAGCCTCGCAAATCTGTTCACTAGTTAGGCCATCAACTTCACGAAGAGTAAAAGCACTGGCCGTACGCTCGGGTAGGGGAGAAAGGCAATCGTTGAGAACTTTCCAAAAATCACTACGCTCGACCAATTCCGAGGGTGTCGCATGCCAATCACTTGGCGCATAGGCGTTGCTCCAATGGTTGTTCCACTCATCCGTTCTGGTAAAGAATTCGTTATGCTCGAACTCTTCGCCCTCAGTCTCCCCAATCGGCGCTTCGCGGGTAACCCGCCGGAAGTGATCTGTAACCTTGTGTTTCAGAATGCCTACCAGCCAAGTGCGCTCGGATCCTCGGCCTTCGAACCCGCGATAAGCCTTCAATGCCGCTAAAAAAGTTTCCTGCACGCAATCTTCAGCTGCTGAGCCGTCACGCAAACGAAATATTGCGTACTTGTAAAGGTAATCTCCATGCAAGTCCACCCACGCGCTAAAATCCGGGGATTGACTCTTGGGGGTTCGCTGGGGTTCGCTCATGCAAAAGCCACGGCCTCAATTAGGCGACTTTGAAACGACTTCGATTTATTATTGCATAGGTTGCGATCCTGAGTAATGCACAAGGACCAGCATCGAGGTTGACCTTATGAACCCTATACCCTGTCGTGATTGCGGCAACATGATCGACCCGAGTTCACGCGGCTGTCCCACATGCGCGATGAATCTCGATGCGGAGAGAATGATTGACAGAATTGTATTGTGGGGACTTCTACTGGGTGGAATAATCGCAGCAGCAATTATCGTCCTATTCTACTTGCGTCACTGACCCTTCTTGGCTTTTTCTCCACGAGTTGGCCACTTGGATATTGATCGGATATCAAGAATTTTGAGATGCCAAATTGGCATCTCAAACATCCAAAAATTCCACGAAGTATTAAACCTGAATGACCTTTAAGGCGCTCACTTGATGTGCGCCGACTCCATAGTCACCTCGGGCCGCGCGCTCCTATAGGAGCGGGCCTTCCAAAAGAGTTTACCAATGGAGTGTGGGGGTTTCGACCCCATGGTCGGTCCTGACCAATCTGCTGCGTGTCAGGCAAAAACTCGCCCAGCTCGATCGGCAGGGGCACGCCGGGCAGATTCCCATACGATGCTTTGTACGTGCGATAAACGAGATAGCCCGTCTGCTGAAATTCAATGGAAAGGAAGAAAGCTGCTGGTGAACTTCCCAATTTCAGAGCGCGTAATCAATCAACCTCCCAGGACAGCCGTCAGTTTCAATTCGGCTTCAAGTTTATTTTCTAGCCAAGGAAGCGTCAGGGACAACCTGCGGTGATAGGAGTACTTTTATCGCCTCCTTGCTCTCACAAAGCTTGAAGGCTTCTTGCCAACGTTCCAGCGGCAGCTTGTGGCTAATGAGATCCTTTAGGCTGACCGACTTCTGTGCGAGAACCTTGAGGAGACGATCCCAGGTCGCGGCTGTGTAACCTACTGACCCCACCACTCGCAGCTGTTTATAAAAGATTTGATCAAAGTCGAGTGTGACCTCCCGACCAAAAATCCCGACCTGTGTGTACTGGCCGAGAGGCCTCAACATTCGCAAGCAGTTGGCGGCCGAAGCGGCCGCGCCGGCGCACTCAAACGCCACATCGACGCCAGTGCCTCGTGTCTCTTCCGCGACCACAGCTGACAAGTCCCGCTCGCTCACATCAACGACGGCAGCGGCGCCGAAGGATCGGGCTTTCTCAAGTCGCAGCGTGTCTTCGTGCGTACCGGCGACAATAGTCTTGATTCCTTCGGCGAGAAGAATTTTCAGACAGAGTAAACCAATGGGTCCAGGCCCTGATATCAAAGCTATGTCGCCGAGCCTCACATTTGTTTGCTGTAACACTGCCTGAACAGCGGCAGCGAACGGCTCGCAAAGAGCGGCCTCCGCTAACGAGAGGTCTTGAGGGATCTCATATGCCTGATCGCTGCGAACGACGACGTATTTAGCGAAGGCCCCATTGACGCCGTGGCCCATTCCCCGCCTCGCGGAACAAAACATGAAGGAACCCATCCGGCAATAAAAACAGCGGCCACATGTGACGGCCGTGGCCGGTAATACCGTCGCGTTATCATCGGGCTTCACGTTGAGGACCTTCCTGCCAACTTCGACCACCCTTCCTGAGAACTCATGACCAAGGATTACTGGCGGATAATTCCTGAAAGTGTCTTCGTACACGTGAAGGTCCGTGCCACACACACCGCAAAAACTTACCTCAATTTTGATCTGATCGTCTCCACAGCCGGGCTCTTGCACCTCCCGCAGCTCGACATTCCCAAAACCGCGCTCATATTTGACGAGAGCTTTCACGTCATTTCTCCTTTATTGGCGTTGAATCCGGAATGCGGAAACCGCTAAGTATCGCTGGACTGCGCCCAGTAAATCATTTTCCGGTATTCGCCCGCAATCAACAATGAATTGTTATTTGAACGTGATGAAGAAGTTGCTGGACAAACCGTAGGCAGTACCGTTTAATCGCAGCCCATAGCAACTCTTGTTCTACCGGCGGAGTAAATCTGGTTATGTTCATTACGGTTAAGTCCAGAAGATCGATCTCGGTCATCGCCATGGTTATCGCGATGAGTTTCGCTCTTAATCTCTGCGGAAGCCTGAAGGCTCTGGCCCAGGAGCCAATCGATAGCGTCAATCCAATGATCGGCACCACTGGTTCGACCGAAAATGATTATGGCGGGATGATCCCGGGAGTCGCTACACCTTTCGGCATGACACACTGGACGGTCATGACTCGTGAGAACAAGATCAGCGTGTGCCCATACAACTATAAGGACACGACGATACAGGGATTTCTGGGAACTCACCAACCAGCGATCTGGATGGGCGACTATGGCCAGGTTAGTTTGATGCCGATAAGCAGTGAGCTCAAGATCGCCGGGAAGTTGCCGTTTCGCCATGCGGAAGAGATTTCCACGCCTTACTACTACGCCGTCAAGATGGATGACACGGGCCAACCGCTCAAGGCGGAATTAACCGCGACGACCCGCGCCGGATTCTTAAGATTTACATTTCCGGCTTCGGTCGCTTCTCACATCGTTGTTACTGCCAGTCGTTCCGAGCAGTTCAGAGGCTCTATCCAAATCAACCCGCAAGCCCAAGAGATCACTGGCTACAACCCCGATCGGCAGTCTTCTGAGTTAGGTCCACCGCTGCCCAATTTCAAAGGCTATTTTGTAATTCAATTCAGCAAGCCTTTTACGGCGTTTGGCACGTGGGAGAACAACGATATTCATCGTGGCAGCAAGCAAGAAAGCGGTCATCGGATGGGCGGGTACGCGAGCTTTGCCACAACTCAAGGTGAAGAAATCAAGGTCAGAATAGGGACATCGTTCATCAGTATTGACCAGGCCAGAGATAACCTGAGGAGGGAGATTTCCGATTGGGATTTCGACCACGTGAAAACGGAAGGCCGGCGTATTTGGAGTGAGGCTCTCGATCGGATCCGCATTCAAGGGGGCTCGAAAGCGGAGCGGGTTAACTTCTACACTGCGATGTACCACGTGCTGTTATTTCCGCGCACGTTCTCGGAGTATGGACGCTACTACAGCGCGTTCGACGACCGCCTACACAATGGCGTCTCTTACAATGACTATTCGCTCTGGGACACATTCAGGGCCGAGCACCCACTGCTCTTGTTGGTCCAACCCGAGAGAGTTCCCGACATGATTACGTCTCTCCTGCAAATGTACGATGAAGGCGGCTGGATGCCGAAGTGGCCGAATCCGACCTACACCAACATCATGATCGGCACACATGCCGACAGCGTTATTGCGGACGCTTACGTGAAAGGGTTCAGAGGATTCGATCTCAAGAAAGCCTACGCAGCGATGTACAAAAATGCCATGACGCCACCGGAGGGAGACACCCATAACCGATGGCTGGACCGGGCGCCCTGGACCGCATTTGAAGCCAGAGGGGGTCTAACCTGGTACAAGTCTCTCGGTTATGTTCCGCAGGACAAAACGGATGAGTCGGTTTCGCGTACACTTGAATTTGCTTACGACGATTTCTGCGTTGCACAAATCGCGAAAGCAGTCGGCAAAAACGATGACTACGAGATGTTGATGAACCGAAGTCGGAACTACAGGAATCTTTATGATTCGGCGCTGGGCTTCATGCGGCCGAAGAAGTCTGACGGAACCTGGGACGAGCAGAGCTGGGCTTCCCCCGAAGAGCGGAAGCCTGGGTTCACCGAAGGCAGCCCATGGACCTATCTATTCTGCGAGATGCAAGATATTCCCGGGATGATCGCCTTAATGGGTGGTAAACAAAAATTCGCCGCCAGACTCGATGAGAACTTCGCCGGCGGTCACTACCGGCACGGCAACGAACCGGGCCACCATTACACCTATTTGTATAACTATGTGGGTCAACCCTGGAAGACTCAGGAGCGAGTCAGAGAGGCGTTGATTGCAAATTATCACAATGGACCGGACGGTCTAAGCGGCAATGACGACTGCGGACAAATGTCTGCCTGGTATATTTTCAGCGCGCTGGGCTTTTACCCCGTGACTCCGGGTAGCACAGTTTACGCCATCAGCAGCCCGCTTTTCCCAAAGGCCACCATCATGTTGAAAGGTGGACCATACAAGAAGGGGACGTTCACTGTCATTGCCAGAAATCAATCACCGAGGAACAAATATATTCAGTCTGCTGCGCTGAACGGAAAGCCTTTGAATTCCCCGTTCATCAATCACAGTGACATCGCGAATGGTTCAACCCTGGTGTTTGTAATGGGTCCACGACCGAATAAGAAGTGGGGACTAGGAAAAACGCCACGCACAGAATAGCTGTCTCTTAGCCTGCGGAGCAGGCGACAGCGTAAAGCCTGGGGTGGAGCGTAGCGAAACCCAGGATAATGGGTCAAAAGAGTGTCAGCCCGCGGAGTGGGCGGCAGCACTTACGGAATATGAGGCTGTCGCCCGCCCCGCGGGCTCTTGGTCTTTTCAATTCACGATCCTGGGGTTCCGCTACGCTCCACCCCAGGCTCTATGCTGTCGCCTGCTCCGCAGGCTGGTTTGAATTTCGTCGCCGCACTACTCTTTGTGGCAAAGCGCTGTAGGACGGACCAGTCCGCTATCTAAACCGACATAAATCTGGGCTAAATTACGGAGAATTGGTTAGTGCAGTTTCCATTCAACATTCCGATCGAAAGAGAATTTGATGCTGCGGGTTTTGGCGTCAATGCCGTGGATCATCTCATCGTCGTTCCCGAATATCCACACAATGATTCCATTACGCAGTTAATCGAACACTCGCAGGGGGCGGGAGGCCAAACGGCGTCGGCGATCGTGGCGTTGCAACGTCTGGGTATGCGAACCGCTTACGCCGGTCGTTTTGGCTCGGACGCCGAAGGCGCCTTTGGTTTGCAATCGCTTCGGGATGAAGGGGTTGACGTCGCATTCGCGGAAGTCATAGAAGGCTCACGCACTCAAGTCGGTTATATCATCATCGAAGCGAAAGGAGGCGAGCGGACCGTTATCTGGGATCGCGACGAGCTCCTTGCTTACACGGCGGACGATGCGCCTGTAGAATTTGCCGGAAAAGCGCGTGTGATTCATCTTGACTCGCACGATCCACCGGCCTGCGCCCGCATGGCAATAGCAGCGCGAGCGGCGAGTACTATTGTTTCCGCCGACATAGACAATGTTTACGAAGGACTGCCGGAACTACTACCGTTAATCGATGTTCTCATCTCTTCCAAAGAATTCCCGCGCCTCTTGACCGGAATTGAGGAGCCACACGCCGCACTCCTTGAGATCAAATCGCGCTATGGCTGTGCACTGGTTGGATTGACAAAGGGTGGGCGCGGCGCGACCGTGTTGTGTGAAGGAGAATTCTTGGAAACGCCTGCTTTCCAGGTACCCGGCGGCTGCGTCGATACAACTGGAGCAGGCGACGCGTTTCATGCAGGCTTTCTTTACGGCTTATTGCAAGGCGCAGATATTGAGATGACTCTCAAAATGGGCTGTGCGGTCGCGGCGCTCGGGTGTAGAGCTTTAGGCGCACGCACGGGCTTGCCAACCCGCGAAGAGCTGGTTGCCTTTCTCAAGGAATAAACATGAGCCCGCGGAGCGGCGCGAGCGTATAGCCTGGGGTGAAGCGCAGCGGAGCCCGAGGAACCAGTCGTTGAAATAATCCATAGCCCGCGGAGCGGGCGGCAGCCCTGAAGCACCGAGGCTGTCGCCCGCTCCGCGGGCTGTAGAGATCTTTGGGACGTTAACCTGGGGTTCCGCTGCGCTTCACCCCAGGCTTTACGCTCCCGCCCGCTCTGCGGGCTCACGCGGAAACAAATCGGGATTGTCAGTGAACACCGCATCAACACCCAGGTCGTACAAGTAAAAGTTCATTTCTTCGCGCACGGTTTTGAAGCGTCCCGTGTTGCTGGAGCGGAAGGTGTAAGGAGTGACAGTCAAGCCGAGGGCATGAGCTTGCATAACCAGGGTCTTGTCAACCAGAGCTTTTGCCGGACCAATGCCGGTCGCAAACTGTTTCGCATCCGCGAGTCCAGCCTCCGTCAGCCAACGAGCGCGTGCTTCATCGCTGACTAGCAAGACTAATGGCAGTGCCGTCTTAAGTGCATTGAAGAGTTTTTTCAAGCTTTCGGGACTGAATGATTGAATAATCACCGGTGTGTTGCGCGCGTCACTCCCCGAAATCAGCCGATTTTTCTTGAGCAGATCGAACAGCAGGTGTTCCATATCAAATCCACGCGCGCCGTAAACTTCGGGAGCTTTTGTTTCGGGATAGAGGCCGGCTTTGCCTCGCACAAGATCAATCGCTTCCTGAAACGTCGGGACTCGCGTGCCTTTGAATTTCACGTCGAACCATGAACCGGCGTCGAGTTGCTTAGTCTCCCGTAAAGTGAAATCGGAGACGTACCAGTGCCGCACCGGTGTACCATTAACTGCTTCTTCTCGAAAGCGCGTCGGGAAAATCTCTTTGACGTTCGTGGTGCGTTCAAGCGTGAGATCATGTAAGCAGACGAGTATGCCGTCGCGAGTGATTTGTAAATCCTGCTCAACGAAATCTGCGCCTTGCTTAAGCGCAAGTTGATAAGATTCAAAAGTGTGTTCAGGCGCATATGCGGATGCACCACGATGTGCGACCAGAATCTTCCTTGAAACGGCAGGAGCTTTTGCTTTCCCTCCGCGCTGGGGGTACGACAGGTTTTTGGCAGTTATGATTCCGAGGCTTGAGCCGAAGAGCTTTAGAAAACTTCTGCGCTCGAGTGTCATAGGGGGTTTAGTCTCCTTCATGCGCCGCCGGGTAGCTTTACACAAAAAGTTGTGCGGCGACGAAATCCAAGTCAGCCCGCGGAGCTATGTTTTTTCAACATTGAATCCAATTCAGCGTGCGCTCGATCGCTTTTCGCCAGCCGGCGTGACCTGCTTCCCGCTGGTCCGCGCTCCAACGTGGTTCCCATCGCTTATCCGCTTGCCAGTTGCTGCGCATCTCTTCGGCGTCGCGCCAAAAACCGACAGCTAACCCGGCAGCATAGGCTGCTCCGAGCGCCGTGGTTTCGGCAACGACCGGACGCACGACGGGTACTCCCAGGATGTCGGCTTGCAGTTGCATCAACGTATCGTTGACCGTTGCGCCGCCATCCACTTTCAAGATTTCCAATCGAACGCCTGAGTCTTTCACCATCGCATCGAGCACGTCGCGCGTTTGATAGCAGATGGCTTCGAGCGTCGCCCGAGCGAGATGCCCTTTGTCGTTGAAACGCGAAAGTCCAACGATGCAGCCGCGCGCGTCGGCCCGCCAGTATGGAGCGTAGAGTCCTGAAAAGGCTGGCACGAAATAGACACCACCGTTATCGAGAACAGAGTTAGCGAGCGATTCGATGTCGCCGGCTTGTTTGATGATACCGAGTTGATCGCGCAGCCACTGGACGGCGGAACCCGTCACAGCGACCGAACCTTCGAGCGCATAGACTGGACGCGCGCCGCCGACCTGGTAACACACTGTTGTAAGCAATCCGGCGTGCGAAGGCACGATGTTCGTGCCAGTATTGAGCAGCATGAAGTTGCCCGTGCCGTAAGTGTTTTTAGCTTCGCCGGGCTCGAAGCAGACTTGTCCCACGGTCGCGGCTTGCTGATCGCCCAGGTCTGCACACAAAGGGACTTCACCCTTGAACGGGCCGCTCGGCTCCGTCAAGCCGTAGAACGTTGAATCCGAAGAAGGTCGAATAGCAGGCAGCATTTGGCGAGGAATATTAAAAAGACTGAGCAGTTCTTCGTCCCAGTCAAGCGTAGCAAGATTGAAGAGCATGGTGCGACTGGCGTTCGTCACATCCGTCACGTGAACCCCGCCCTTTGTGCCGCCGGTCAGGTTCCAGATCAGCCAGGTGTCTACGTTGCCGAAGATTGCGTCACCATGTTCGGCAGCCTCACGTGCTCCGTCGACATTATCGAGGATCCATTGGATCTTGCCTCCGGAAAAATAAGTTGCCGGCGGCAGTCCGGCTTTGCCGCGAATGGTTTCGCCTGCGCCGTCTGTTTCAAGTTTGCGCATGATGCGATCGGTTCGCGTGTCCTGCCAGACGATGGCGTTGTAGATTGGTTCGCCTGTCCTGGGATTCCAAACGACCGTAGTTTCACGCTGATTAGTAATACCGACGGCAGCGAGATCTTGCGCCGTGAGGTTGGCCTGGGAAAGCGCGCCCTCAATTGCCTCGCAAGTACGCCGGTAAATCTCCACGGCGTCGTGTTCCACCCAACCAGCTTGCGGCAATATTTGTCTGTGCTCCAGTTGGTGACGTGCGACTGCGAGTCCCGCGTGATCAAAAACCATAAAGCGCGTGCTTGTGGTGCCCTGATCAACTGCGCCGACGAATCGACTCATGCTTGGCGTTCCTCCGTGTCAGAATCCTACGATCACAAACAGACCCGCACCTATGACGCCGCCGATGAGAGGAGCTATGACTGGTATCCACGCGTATCCCCAGTCGCTTTTTCCCTTGCCGGCAATCGGCAGCAGAGCGTGAGCGAGACGCGGACCCAAATCGCGTGCCGGATTAATCGCATACCCGGTAGGGCCGCCGAGTGATAGACCGATCCCCCAAACGAGAAAGCCGACCAGAATCGGTTGGATGCCCTGGCTGAAGACCAGCGAAAGATCGATGCCGGTGGGCGTTGTTAATTTCTGTGCGTTAGCGGCAATCGCCAGAATACCGAAGAGCAGAATTGCGCTGCCGATTACTTCAGCGATGAAGTTTGAGACAGGACGCCGAATCGCAGGCGCGGTACAGAACACGGCGAGCTTGAGATCCTTGTCCTCCGTTTCGGCAAAATGCGGCAGGTACAGCACCCAGACGAGGACCGCGCCAAAAGACGCTCCGACGATTTGCGCGATTATGTAGCCGGGTACTTTGGCCCAGGGAAATGAACCGATGGCGGCTAGAGAGACTGTAACCGCCGGATTGAGGTGCGCGCCGCTGATGCGGCCGACGCAGAAGATGGCGATGATAACTGCCAACCCCCATGCCGTCGTTATCACCATCCAACCACCGTGCTGCCCTTTGGATTTGCTTAGCAACACATTCGCGACAACGCCATCTCCGAGAATCAAGAGAATCATCGTGCCGATGGCTTCTGCCAGGTAGACGTTCATTTAGCGAACTTTCTGTGAACGCAGGTTAGTTTCGAAGACCCGCCCGCTAACGCAGGTGGTTCAGACAATCGATCCGAAAGGCCCGCCCGTCAGCAGCGCACGGTTTTCAGCCTGGAAGGCTGAACCAAAAGCAAGAGAGCCAGTTATCTTAACGACCGAGCGATAATCTCTGCCCTGACGATAGCCTGGCTCTCAGACGTCTCAAGGAAAGTCGATAATCTGACGACCGGGTAAACACTGCGCGAAGATGAAAGCTCCCCTTTGCGCACGGCCACCTCTCCATCAGAAATTGAACTTCAACGCGAATTGCATCAAGCGCGGATC
>WNGF01002890.1_pt1 | contig 42607 bp, 31 predicted proteins | sample 5400641 | NCBI WGS metagenome assembly WNGF01 (sample SAMN13153371, study PRJNA577476) | soil metagenome | isolation source: 80 cm soil or saprolite under grassland replicate 2 | place: USA:California | collected 2016-06-15 | reverse complement strand
CTTTTGGCGCATGACCGAGAATTGCGGCTCCCCAACTGCCAACGTACTCGATGTATTCCTTTCCATCGACATCCCAAATTTTCGCGCCCTCCCCGCGCACTACGAAAAACGGAGTCCCATCAACGTTGCGAAACGCGCGAACAGGCGAGTTCACGCCGCCGGGAATGCGCTTTTGTGCAGCATGAAATAATTCCGAGGACCGAGAAGTCATTTTCAATGAAAACGTCCAACGCCCAGCGCCCAACGTCCAACGCTGAATTTCCGTGGACCTCCTCACCCAAATTGACACGGCCTCGGCGCGCTCGATAATCTTATCCTCCGTGCGTCTGGCGGGGTAGCCAAGTGGTAAGGTCGCGGTCTGCAAAACCGCTATTCGCGGGTTCGATTCCCGCCCCCGCCTTCACAACAAGCTCGGATTTTGTGGACAATGTGGCCCTTATCCACGGGCTGGTTCGATTGATTCGCTTTCTCCCGAAAGCTCACCCTAGCGGGCTTCGTCTATGTCGCTCGGCTCCCGCCGGCTCCATTCCCGCCCCCGCCTCAGCCATCTATTTTAGAGTCCCTTATGATGGCGCAAAGAATTTCAAAAATTCCATCGAATCGCGCGTTGAGCTTGCTTTGGAAAGATTTACGTGAGGAAGAGTGACGGGTTGCGTCATGTCTCTGGCGGTCATTGCGTGAAGATTTTATCTTGACGCGCGGCCGTGTAACTGGCAGTTTCAAAAGGCGCCGAGTTCGTTAGGCGTCTCCGGTTAGACACCCAACGCACTTTTCGCCGGGAGTCGCGAACAACGGGTGATTCGCATGACCTGAGGTGCTGACGTTGAGAATCGCGCGAACCTTTTTGAATTTGATTCTGCGCAATGTCGCAGTCAATCGCGCAAGTAAGGCATGCATCAATGATCTTGATGAGCAGATCGACACTCCCCGGCAACCTCTGCTCGCCCTGCGCGAAAGCCCAGAAGGATCTCTTGCGGTTCGCTCGGTCCTGGGCGGACTCGAAAAGTCGGTATTTATACGACAAGGTGATTACTGGACGATTCGTTATCAAGGGGAGGTTGCAATCCTCAAAGCCACGCGCGGTCTGGACTGCCTCTGTTATCTGTTGCGTCATCCGGCGCGCGATGTCCACGTCATCGAATTGCTCGCAACACCTGTCGACCTCCCAGTGCCGGCATTGCTTGGCAACTTGCGAGAAGTTGGCTGCGATGCAGTAACTGTCGGACTGCGGGACGCCGGGCCAACTCTAGATTCGCAGGCCAAGGCAGAATACAAGCGCCGGATTGACGAGTTGCGGAATGATCTGGAGGAGGCGGAGCGGTTTAACGATTTCTACCGTGTTGCCAGAACCCGCAGTGAGTTGGACGCCATATCCGAGCAACTAGCCGCTGCCGTCGGACTTGGCGGCAGGGACCGGCGCTTTTCGTCCGGAGCCGAGCGGGCGCGTTCGGCCGTCACCAAGCGGATCAAAGAGGCTATCAACAGAATCGGAAAGGTCATGCCTGCGCTCGGCGCCCACTTGGTAGCGAGAATCAAAACGGGATACTTCTGCTCCTACAATCCGCATCCGGATCGCTTCGTCGCGTGGAAGTTCTGATTTTTCGGGTTTTTCCCGCCGTTGTGACGCGAAAAGTCACAATGTGACGCGAAAAGTCACGCAAAACCGTTGCATCTTGCACTGCAGGGAATCGTCCCAAAGGCGTGAGAGTGGCCGCGACTTTGCGCTTAATCAAATAAGGAATGAATTATGCCAGCCAAAACACTTAAAAAAGAAATCCATGGGTTGGAAAAGGAACGGGGCGAGTTTCACAAACTACTCGCCGTAAACCCAAATTACTTTGGCAATCTCGCCGGAAGTTCGTTTAAACCGGTCAAGAAAATTATTGGCAACACCAAGTACGAACAACTTACGTGCATCGGTTTCAACCCCAACCTGAACCTATTGGAGGCGACGGTACAGATCAAACTCCCGACAGGCTACGGCACTGACCTGTGCCACGCGGGCTCGACGGAGTATGTGCGATTTTTCATCGATTACGGCAGCGGCTGGGAGGACGCCGGGTTAGTGGCGCTCAACGCGCACAACCTGCCAAATGTCAAGGATTGCGCTAACAAACCGGACAAGCCGCTCGTCTATGCGCTCACGCTACCGATCGAGCCGAAGCGCGACAGTTGCGGTCATCCGATGTTGCCGAAGGTGCGCGGCATCTTGTCGTGGAACAACCCACCGCCCGCTGGCGCCGCGAACGCGAATTGGCCACCGGTGTGGGGCAACGTGCTCGATCGCCATATCCAGATCAAGCCGCGCCGGCGGCTCATCGTTGATCTCGCTAGCTCGCTCGGCATCGACCCGAAACTCAAGCTGCCGCCGGATCTCGAAGTTATCAAATACGAGCCGATCCCGCTGCCCGATCCGCCGCCCTTCGAATTGAAGGAACTGGTGGAATTGTATGCTCTACCTATCGGGAAAGCCAGGCGCACCTTGGCCGAAGCAAGGGTTGAGCCGCACCGGTTCGCGCTAGCTACAGTCCTGCCCGCCCTCATGGCCGGAACCATCGATCAGCAAGTGCTCTCGGCCAAAATCTCCGAGTTCAAAGAGCTTGGCCTGGATTGGTCATCGATCGTTGGCGTGCTGGAAAAAACCAAGGGCAACGCCAGCTATGAAGAACTGAACTGCCTGGGCTTGGACTACAACCGGGATTGGCTGGTGGCGACGTTCGTCGTCAAGAAACCCAGCGGCTATTCTGGCGGACTTTGTAGCAAGGGGAGTACGGAATACGTCAGTTTCTGGGCAGACTGGGATGATACATGCCAGTGGACCTACGTTGGCACTGCCACGGTCCCGGTTTATGACATCACGTCAATCCCGGTCGACGGCTTGAACTACGCAGCGATTATGCCGGTGGACTTGAGCGCGCATCGCCGGCCTTGCGACAAGCCAAAGATCGGCCGCGTTCGCGCGGTGTTGTCGTGGAATGCACCGGCCTCAAACACGGACCCCAACGCCCTTCCGCATTGGGGCAACCGGCTTGATACTCACGTGCAGATCAAACCGGGCGAAGCGCCGGGTGAAATCGAGCCAAAGATCGGAATTCTCGGCGGGATCGGTGTCGCAAGTATCTTCACGAACACGACTGGCATGACCAAGCCGGGAGCGAAGTTCGCCGTTTATGACACGCCTGCTGACCCGTGGGATAACACGCGATCGTGTCCGTTTGGCGGGATTATCACGGTCCAAGCAGCCCCTGTTAAGGACCACAAGTATCGGCTCTTCGTGCAGGACGTGACAACGGGCGGTCCGGAAATCCAACTGACCGATCCGGTTTGGGTGACCGACGAGAACGGTGTCAGCAGCAACCACTTTGCCGTCGGCGGTTACTTCAACTACCTCCCGGTGAATCAAAACCTCTACAGCATGCTCTATAACCGCTGGGCACCGTCCGGCGATGATCTTTGGCAGATCCGGCTGGAGCTCTTCACCGGCGGCGGCATCTTCCTCGGCACCACGCCGTGGCACAAGATTCAGCTCGACAACACCGCGCCGAGCACCGTGGCAATTCCGCCTTCGCTCGATATCCACATCGACAGCGGCGGCGACTGCAAGGACTTCACGGTGGGCATCGTGGTGAACGGGCACTTCGTCGCGCGCGATATCCACTTTGGCCATTACGGCTTGGTCACGCTGCCGGCCAGCATGTCACCCAATAGCCCATCGCCGTCGTCGAGCAATTCACAGACCGCCCCGTCTCCGGGCGACCTCTGGACGGTGAACACCGCAGGCATGGAACCGTGCGGCTACGTGGTCGTGCTGGAAGCGTGGGACCGCACGATCGTCAATAGCGTGCCTGGCCAACACAACTACAACCAGGACGACGTGGGCTTCTGCTTAAGGGCGAGTTGAATAAAGTCACAGATATGGCGACGACAAGTGCAGCTTCAAAAGAAATGCCCACGGAACATGGCCAACCCGCAGCCGCTCCGGCTGGGCTGACCGTAAATCCCGCAACGAACGACCTGACCCTCAACCCAGGCGACACGCTGGACGAAACGATCTCCGTAACAATCCCAAAAGGTCAGAAATTCAAGAACGTTAGTCTTGTTGCCTCGGTGACGATCGCTCCATTTGTCGATTCGATCAATCCTCCCGGAGGCTACGGCCCGATTACCGGCAAGCAGGATCAGACCCTGGCCTTTCGCGTTCGATTCCATGGGATTCCCTGCAGGTCGGAGCCACAGGTGTTCACGGGCACGCTAGACGTCGTCGCCGACGGGAAAGTTGTCGCGAAAAAGGACGTTAAGGTCACTGTTCCGGCTTGCCCATCGGAGTTTGTCTACTCGGCAAAATTCATCTGCGGTGAGCAGCCGGATTGCGGTTGCGATTGCGTCCCAGTTCAGCCGGGTAGGTACGCCACCGAGATCAATATCCACAACTACGGGATCAAGGAAGTCGCGATTCAGAAGCGGTTCATTCCCGTCGTGCTGGCCGGCGCCCCCGCTGGACGCGAACCCAAGGTTGTTGCCGCCCGCGCGGACGACAAGATCGTCCTTCCGCCCCAGACCGCCACGATGGACGACTGCTGTCGGATTGCGGAGCTTCTTTTTGGCGGCGAGGCTGCATCACCCATGCCGATCACAATCGGATTCCTGGAGATCACAGCGAACGGCCCGATCGCCGTCACGGCTGTGTATTCCGCTGCCGGGTTAGATTCATCAGGCGTGTCCATTGAAGTCGAGCAGATAACGCCGAGACGCGCGTAAGGAGAGCCGCGATGTCGCACATCACAGGGACCCTTCAGGTGTTGAGCCCGCCCATGACGATCGGGCCGGGCACGACCACATTCAATCCTCCGGCGGCGCCCGGTGGCACGAAGCTGTTGATGCTTCACTTCACCAACCTGAACTTCAAGCCTGGAGATCAGCTTCAGGTGCAGCTTGGCTACGCGGTCGATACTTTCACGGCAGCGGATGGACCGGCGTTCTGGACCCGGCCGATTAACGTCTACGTCTTTCCGGGCGGCGTTCAGATCACGTACATCAAGGGTGGGGCGGCCAACGGCAGCGTGCAGCTCGACATGTACGGCCGCGGGGAAAGGCACGACGCAGTGCCGGATCCCGACGGATTTCACCACGGCAACTCCAACTGCGACCCCTTTTACACGACGCCTTCTTACGCCGAGCCCGACTACGACCCGTTCTGGTTCTGTACGCCTCCACCGCACTGGGATAACGCAGCCAAAATCACGAATCTGGCAGATGTTCGCGCGAAGGTGATGCGCAGCGTGGGGATGATCGTCACGCAGGATACCCAGAAAGGAGTCGCCGGTCTCTCCACCTGCTCGGTGACCCTCATCGATTCGGACAAGGTCATAACCGCCGGCCACTGCCACACTCCCGAAGAGGCGCTCACCAGCTCGGTCACCTTCGACTACGTCACCGATGAGTTTGGCAAACGCCCGGCCGGCTACAATCCGAAGTTCTACAAGGTGAAGGACGTCCTGTTCCATCAGTATGTTATTGGCGGCAATGACTACAGCATTCTTCTCCTGGCCGAGCCGGTTATCGGAGTGCCGATCATCCAGATGCGGCACGACCTGCCTGGCGCCGGCGAGCAGGTGTTCGGAATCCACCATCCGAATGGGGCGGTTAAGAAGCTCTCCCCTCCAGTTGCAGAGGGTTTCTCGACCGTAAAGGCCAGCGGTACGAACAGCATCACGGTTCCGTCCAGCTTCCACGTCTCAGGCGGGAGCTCCGGGTGCGGTCTGTTCGACATGGCCGGACGCATCGTCGGCGTCCTCTCGAATGGCGATCCCTGCCACCACTACTACCCAAACCTGGACCTCATCTACTTCCCAACCAAGGCGATCCTTGCTGCGATTGCTCCCGCTCCGCCGACGCCAACCACGCGCGATGTAATAGTCGTGTTCGACCGGTCGGGCAGCATGTCCGAAGACGACGGAACAGGCCGGCAGAAAGTAGAAGCTGCCCGCGACGCAGCCTCCCTCTTCTACCAGCTCATCAAGACGGTAGGCAACCGGGCCGGCCTTGTTTCTTTCAGCACAACGGCCAGTGTGGATCAGGGCCGGGCGAACGTCACGTCCTCTTTGAAGAACACGTTGATCGGCCCGGCTCCGTTTATCACCGGCAAGGTCGGAGCACTGGCGACGGGCGGCCGAACATCCATCGGGGGTGGCCTGGATTCGGCCAAGAACCAGCTCAGCCCTGCTGGAGCGAATCCCCGGGCAATCCTGTTGATGACCGATGGTCTTCAGAATGAAGGCCTCGCGCCGGGAGGCGTTGACCTGTCCGGACTGACAATACACGCGATCGGATTCGGCAACGAATCTAGTCTGGACGGCAACTTGCTGAACGACCTAGCGATGAGCCATGGCGGCCGGTACCTGCGCGCGGGCGGCGGGCTGACGCTGGAGAAGTTCTTCTCGGACGCGTTCGGCAACATCTTCGAGAACGGCATCATCCACGATCCTGAAGTCGATCTGCCCGCCAACCAATCGGGCGCAAAGACGCCGTTTCGAATCTGCGGAGAAGACGCGGTGACGATAGTCGCCGGCTGGAGCCGCACAGACGCTTCGCTGCTGCTGGAGGTAACCAGCCCCGGCGGGGCGGTGATCACCAGTTCCACGCCGGGTGTGCAATCGTCGTCCGGCCGGACATGGACCTTCCTGCGGTTCAACCTGCCCATCGGCGGCGAGCGGGACGGACTGTGGCACGTGCGCGTAGTCCGTCCGGGCGGGGGAGGCGAGTTCCCACCGCCAACTCCGGCGATGCGCTACTTCATAAACGTCATCGCGACAGGCGGCCCGGTTATGTCGCGCGTGCCGGACTCGAAGCCCTACTACACCGGCGACACCATCAATCCCCGCGTGATAGTGCGTTACAGCAATGGCGGTTGGCCGGAGGATATGAGCATCTCGTTGACGGTAACCCGGCCGGATGCCAGCGTGGGCAATGCTCTGAGCGCCGCCGGCCTCATGCCACCCGCACTGGTCGACGGTGACGTAATCCCGGCACGACAAGCGACTATGAAGTCGATCGAAGCATCAACCGGGAATCCGATCGCTCGCTACGTGGACACAACAGTTGCGCTCACGGACGAGCCGGGCATTAACGGCGGCTTCGAACCCGGTGGTCTCTTCGGACAGCTGCTGCCCGACCTGCTGAACGTGGAAGGTAACTACACGTTCCACGCGAAGGCGCAGTACACGCAGGACTGCACGGGCGCGAGGGAGCTGATCTGGTCGATCCACGTCGACGTGGGCATCGATCCGGGCAAGACGACGGTCTCTACGACCCCGTTGGGGGACGGGCCCGATGGCGGTCCATGCGTTCGGATGACCTTTACGCCGTGCGATAAGTACGGCAACATGCTTGGGCCCGGCCGGCTGGATGGATTCAAGGTCGTCGCTCAGCCCGGCAGTCACCCGGCCGGACCGGTGCACGATCTTGGAAACGGCAGCTATCAGGTGGACGTCTGCTCCGATCCGGACTCAGTGGAGCCGCCCTCGATCGGGATCGAGCAGCCTGGCAGGGATCCGGTCGTGGTCAGGTCTCCCGAGTTCCGGCTTTTCGTCTACAGCGTCAAGTTCGTCTGCGGCGAGCAGAAGGACGATTGCTGCCGCTGCGCGCCGGTGGTGCCGGGCCGATACTCGACCGAGATCAACATCCTGAACCCTCACGGCAAGCTGTCGGCGGTCCTCAAGAGGGTGATTCCGCTGGTACTGGTCGGCGCGGCGGCGGGTAGGGAGCCAAAAGTCGCGAAGCCCGCCTCCACGGAGGTCATCCGGCTGCCGGCCCACTCGGCGACAATGGACGACTGCTGCCGGATTCTGGAGATGGCGCTCGGCGAGCAGCCCGCCGGCCCGGTCCCGCTGACCGTCGGAATACTGGAGATCATCGCGACGGCCGAGATCGCCGTAACCGCCATCTACACGGCGTCTTCCGGAGAGAACGGTCTGCCATCGATGGAGGTGGAGCAGATCAGGCCGAATGTTTTGACCATTTAGCCGTCTATGTAAAACCGCGCGAGGTGGCGGTGGTCCTGCTCTATCGCCAGAGGAAGGCCCACGGCGAGCAGGTCCAAGAACTCGCTCGGCACCCGCAGTCTATTCGCGGGTTCGATTCCCGCCCCCGCCTCCTTTAAAATGTTATCCGGCGCTGTCGAGGGTTTCGCTCCGGAGTTGATTGCCAAGAGGCATTCGCATAGCCGTCGACCCATTTGAGTGCGTATGCCTTCGCGTCGATCTTTAGCGAGTATTGCTTCGCCAGTGGCTTGAGGCTGACGGAGAGGCTGCCGTAAAAGTCGAACACGGTGCCAATAATGTCGAATGTGAGACACTTGATGCCTTTTTTGATATGAATTTGCTTTTTAACGGTCAGCCGGAGGGTAGCCGTCCAGCTGCGCGGGGACAAAGAAAAGAAATGATAATTGATAGGTTCCGCGTTGCAGAAAGTTACATTCGCTGGCAAAATTTCTTCGCTCACGATTAGTCAGTCCGCTTCCGCCCGCAAGCTGTTCGGTGATCTCTGCGGCAACGGATGTGAATTTGAAATTGGCAGACCAATTTCTCAATCATGGCCTACCGCTACGTCATTTTCGCGAGTGCAGTTTTCCAAAATGCGACGACGAGGCCACAGTTTTTTATGAAAAGCCGAAACAACAACTCGGCCGAAGATAGCTAGGCAGAACAGCCTTCCACTCAACGAAATTTTGCAGCAACGAAGCTTGGGAACAGAGGTGCGAAAGCTCCTGTTACGCAGGCATGTGTGCGAATCGATCTTAAATGCCGCTAATTACTTCAAGCGAAGCCCTGCATCTTTTTGTATTCCTGCACCCGCTTGTAGCGCAGCTTTCCCGGCTCGTATTTCGCCAACCATTTATCATTCGAGACCAGGAATAGGCTGTCATCCTGCGGCGCGGACGGCTGGCCCGCACGCAGCTTTTCCATCACCGAGCGGAAGTAGTAATGATTGAACAAGCGATTGAACTCCGTGAAGTAGATGTCCGCCACCCGCTTGTCGCCACGGATAATTATCATGTTTTCGTCGTTCTCTTTTTGTGAATCATCACTGAAGTTCGCTGAACCCGTGACGACGATTGGGTCAAGCCCGAGAGGATCCTTCAACATGAACTTGGAGTGGATGTAGGCGACGTGTGTGTTGAACTCCAGCAAGCGATTGTTCGTTTCTTTCGCCCACTGATACAACTTGTCTTTCAAGTACGAGCCCCACGCCTTGTAAACGTTCTGCTTGGAGTTGATTTCGATGAATGCATCGAGGTTTTTCGGATTTGGCACATCCTTTTTCTCCAAAAGGAAGAAGGCGAGATGACTGAACGGTGTATTGTCCTTGAGCTGCTCTTTGAACTCTTTGTTGATACCGAACGCCAGCGTGATGCACGAGAGGTCCGTCGCCGCGTCCACCATCGTGGCGTACATCGTCAACACATCCGTGTCGTTCCGCGGACTAAAGGCCGGCGTAATGCCTTGAGGCGCGGTGCTCCAATCGGTTGGAACGTCGAATAGTGCTTCGACTGCTTTCCGAAAATCCTTGTTCTTCTGCCGACTGACCGCTGAAGTATCGGTGTCTTTGCCGCCGGGGTCATCCTTCAGCAGGCTCCAGTAAGCAGCAAATTGCGTTGCTAGATTTTGATCCCGGACCCAATGCCCAACGTTGGTCTGGCCGAAGATGCCGCCGAGCGAAATGTTCGTGGATCCCGTCCACACTTCTGCAGGCGTTTGCGCGGGTCCTTTCAACAGCACCATGAATTTGTTGTGAGCAATCGCGCTGGTTCTCGCTTCGCGGTAAATGACACTATTAGCGGGTAGCCCCACCGACCCAATCATTTCGATATTGTCTTCTCGCGGAAAACTCTTGTGAAATACGCCGTCTTTGTCGGTGTATTCGTTCACCTTCGCATCGACGATGATTTGTACATTCACGCCGTTGCCAATGGCGTCGCTGAGTGCCTGCACCACTGGCTTGTAGTGAAATTCGTAGAAGCAGCACAAAAGCGTGTCCCCGTCTTGCGCCGCGCTAATGAATTTCAAGATGGCTTCATCCAACTCGCGGCTCAACCAGTCATACGCTTCCTGGCGTTTGGCCGGTGTTGGTTGGTCGTCAGGCTTTAGGTTACCGAACCGTCGCACGTACGCCTGGCTGCTGGCCACGCCACGATTGAAAAACAGCTGATGTGTTACGGCATTGTCGAAAAGAGGTTCCGTCTCGACGTTGATCTCGATCGGCGACTCGCTGCGATCCAGATTCTTTGGCCGTCCCTTGAGCGGATGAAAAATATACTTGTATTTGCGCGCCGGCTTGGCCGTGAAGTCATCCCACACAAAGCTCTGCACCGGATGGTCGAACGTGCTCACGACTGTCTCCGGCGTCGGATGAGGAATAACGGACCGGAACACTTTGAAGCCGTACACGTAGTACTGCTCATGCTCCGTCGGATCCGCTCGTTCAACAGCGAAGCCCAACAGCCCGGCCTTATTTGCCCCGGCCGCATCGATGGCGAAGGAGATCGTGTTTACGCCGCTGACGGCGAAGATTTGGTAGCCATTCGTGAGTTGTGATTTGAAGCGCATAATAGTGGAGGTGGAGGGTTCATATTTTCGGCAGGCGCATTGTAAAATCGCCTGAATCGCCCATCCATGCAACGAACCACTGCGGCTCTAAAGCTTTAGGAGCAGAGGTGAGAATGCTCCTGTCACGCAGGCGAGATTGCCTGCGTCTCGCGGCTGATACAGTCCTTACTTCGGCGCTGTAGCAGGCGGTTGTTTTGCAGAATGTTGGATCAAACCGTTTCCTGTCACGATCGCTTCAGCGCCAAACGGCGGGCCCGCTTTCGCTGGGAACAGCGGTCGTAACACCGCGAACGCTTGCGAAGCGATCGCAATGGAAACAACTATCGTCACTGCTGCACACTTCATGGTCGGCGCTCTTATCAGAATCCGACGGCATGACAAGTAAAATTTTTACCTAGGTGAGTCGGGGCTCGTTAAACAGTGCGGCGTAGCAGAGCGAAGCCGGGCTCATTCATGATGCGTTAAACGCTACGTCGTGAGCAAGCCCACGTGACTCGTGATTCGTCAAAACGTTGCATTGTTCAGAGGCGAAACCAGATTCCAGTTTGCGATTTACGGTTTCCGGATAATTTTCCACGGCGATGCCACAGTTTGCTTACCGTGCCCGCAACGCGCAGGGCGGCCTTGTTGAGGGCGTGCTCGATTGCGCAGATCGAGCAGTTGCGATCCGGCAAATCGAATCGCAGCAATGCATTCCGGTCCGGATCGAGTTAGTCGAGCCAGAGCCCAAGGCGATCCAACGAGACGGTGCGGCCGGACCCATTTTTATGCAGCGGATCTGGGGCGGCCGGAAACCCGAAACGCAATTCGGAAAGAAATCGCCGCCCGATTCGCCGGCGGCGCCCACGAAGAACCTAAAAATTCCGCACGGGCAATTGCTCATTTTCACCGAGCAGCTCGCCCATTTGCTGCAAGCGGGGATGACACTCGACGAAGCGTTGTCGGTTTTGGAAAAGCGCTTGAAGCAGCCCCGTGTTCAACAAATGACTCATACGTTGCATCAGGGCCTGGTCGACGGTCGCAGTTTTTCACAGGCTTTGAGCGAGCTACCGCGAATTTTCCCGCCGCTGTATGTAAATTTGGTGGCAGCGGGTGAGGCCAGCGGTGCGTTGCCGCAAATTCTGCTTCGGGTGGTCAAACATCTGACACAGGCAAAAGAACTGCGAGATCGCGTGCAACAGGCCTTGATTTATCCGGCATTTCTCGCGCTGGCTGGCGCCATTCTCGTTACAATTTTTATCACATTCATGGTGCCGCAGTTATCGGGTTTCATGGCGCAAACTGGCGGCGCGCTTCCATTGCCTACGCGGATTCTGCTGCAAATTCACCATGCGATCACGGGCTATTGGTGGGTGGGCCTGCTGGTACTGGTCGGGGCCATCATTGGTTTCCGCGCCTTGGTCCGCAGTGAGGAAGGGCGCATCGGATGGGACCGTTTTCGGTTGCTAGTCCCTGGATATGGACGGGTCATTCGTCACCGTTACTACGCGCAATTCTCGCGAACACTGGGAACTTTGATCGAAAATGGAATTCCGCTCCTTCGCGCGCTTGATCTGGTGACTGAAATTGCCGGAAACCGTTTTCTCGAACTTAAGCTCCGGGAGGTGCGCAGGGCAGTCATCGATGGAGCCACACTCTCCGCTGCTCTGCAAGAGCAAAAAATGTTTCCAGATTTGTTTACCGACATGATGGCGGTAGGAGAACAAACCGGGCATTTCGCCGAGACCATGCAAGCTATTGCTGACGTTTATGAGCGCGAACTTGACCGGAGCGTTGGCGTAATCTCGCAATTGATTCCACCAATCATCATCGTGATAATTGCCGTTCTCGTTGGGCTCGTTGTTTTCAGCATCCTGTCGGCGGTGTTTGAAATGACACACAGTTTGCAATTCAGGCCGCATTGAAAACTGAAAGCTTGCAAAGCAGGTTGTGCGCGAATAACCTCGCGAGCTCAATGTTAGTTCGCGTTGCTCTTGCGATCTTCTTTGCGGCGGTTTGCCGCGTAGGCGCGCAGGAAGCTTTGAGCGAGGCCCTGCCCTCTCCCGCTGAAATCACTCCGCAACCTCTGCCCGAAAGCGCCTGGCTTGATTTGCGCCAAAATGCGCCTCGAAATTCAAAAACCCAAAATGCACCGGCATGGGTCGAAGCGCTCACTCTTTTGCCGGGCGAGGCGACGGAAGGCGGTGGTACTTCGAAGAGCATCTTTCGCATTCGCGTGGCGCAGCCAAGTCCCGATTATCACGTTCTTTTTTTCCGTTTGTTCTTCGATGACAAACCAAATCAGCAGCCTGAACTAATCGCGTGGGATGAATCTGGCACACACATTTTGCGTTCAGGCGCTCTGGGTGTGGGAATGAATCTGCCTAGTTCAGATTCAGTTCTGATCCCGATAACCGGGGCCTCCGCTATCGATATCGAGGTGCCCGGTGATGGAAAGACGATCCGGGCAGCTTATCTTGATTGGATGACAACCAGTGAAGTAGTGCATCCGGTGAACGCGGAACATCGCGATGTGATTCCCGAACCGTTCTCATCGGCGCCGGCGCTACACGCGCCCCCCGAGGACGTCGAGAACTTTGGAACCGTCACTGCAACTCTCGCCCCTGACCCAATCCGGATTGATGGAGAAACTCGGGAAAACGCCGTGTTTCAATTTCCAATTGAAGCGCAACCGCTGACAGCGCTGCTCACTTTCGAAATCGCCAATCCTGCCATTGATGCTGCACCGGAAATTTTTGTTAATGGCCAGGATATTGGGCCGGTTTCTCTAACGCTGCCGGAGCTGGCGGACCCGGGTTACCGCGGCGAAATGGAACCGCTTACGACGCAAATGCGTTTTCATTATACCGGGTGGCTGCGCGCCCAGAAAATTTTGCCGGCCACAGCCTTGAAAGTAGGGCCGAATGATCTGGTTATCGCCAACGGAGTTGGCAGCGGGTCATCCGCCATCCGCGCGACGCAGATTCAATTAAAGTATATTTGGGACAAGTCGGATTATCTTTTGCGCACCAGTCGCTAGCAATTCTTGAAGACCCGGGTAGTGTAATCGCGCACAGGAGGGAGGGTTACTCCTTTATTTAAATGAGAAGGAAAAGAAAACAACAGGGCTTCACGCTACTGGAGATCATGCTCGTGGTGAGCATCATTGTGATCATACTAGGAGTAGCGATTTCAAAACTCGGCAATACAACTGCAATCGCCAAAAGCATGCGCGTGCAAGCCGACGTTCAGGCGATCAAGACACAGCTGCAACTCTACGAAAGCATGAACGGTTTTTATCCAACGACGGAACAGGGTTTGCAGGCGCTGGTGACCCAACCGCAGAACGACCCGCGACCTGCTCGCTGGTACCAGTTGTTTAGAGAACTGCCAACAGATCCCTGGGGTAACGGTTATATTTATCGCGATCCTGGTCTGAAAAACCCGGGCGGCTACGATTTATTTTCGGCAGGACCCGACCGGCAAGCGGACACCGGAGATGACGATTGGGGTGGCGGTTAGCCGCTGTGCAGCCCTTGAACTCTAGTTCTTCGCGGGCTGTGCCCGAGAAGGCACCTTGGATGACGCTCCTGGCATTCCTGGGTTCCGCTGAATCAAGCCACGCGAACGGGGCCGAGCGGCGTCTCGAGAGGGCATCAACTGTTGTATTTCCGCGGGCACGCCAGCAGGTAACTTCGGTGAGACTGGGTTAGGCACGCTAGCAGGGTTAGTGACCATCGGTGCAGGCATGGGCGGCGTTAATGCTCTGGACGCAACACCTGCATTCGGCGCGGGCTGCGACAAGAGCGCCTGATTAAATGTGATAGTCGCAAAATTTCCATCCTTGCTAATTGTCACCTTGGTCGCGCCCACTTTGTCCGACCATTCGATATTGGCGATGCTATATCCATCCACTGCTTCCCTGGTCGTAAGATATTTTTTGAAATTGTGGTCGGAGCTAGAAGCGAGCGTCACCATATCGCCGTCGGGTGAACGCGCGGCGTTCGCGATGTAAAGATCTTTTGCAAAATCGGGTGTAGCCGCAGGCGCCGCCATCGCCGTAGCGATTGCGAACGGCGAATGATCCACCATCTTTGAGTAGCGATCGAAATTAAACTGTGGCGGCAAAACTTCCTCAGCCTGACTGTGGATCAACCCGAGAAGAGCGAGAATCAACGTTAGGGTAATGGAATATTTCATAAGTCTATTGCTTATTATTACTTGGTTCGTTGCGCCGGTGCAAACCAGCGGGCGATTTTAAATTTGCCGCGCATCATTGTAGGATCGCTACCATCGATGGCCAGATTAACATTTTCGAATACGACGAAAGCGTCCGGTCGTTGCACATCGTAAAGGAAATGTACGAGCGGCGGCCACGGACTTTTAGTTTCAATCGAAGCAAAAACCGTTTGATGATAGGGAGTGGTCTCCCCCGAACCAATTGCTGGATTCTCGATGAGGACGTTGTATTTGCCAGCCACCTCCCTTAGTTGATCAAGCAGGGCGGAGGCTTCTGCCGGATTATTGAGGACGGGTTGATGCTTCCGGATCCATTCCTCGCGTTTCGTCCAGAGATCCCGTTCTTTCACGTAGAGAGCTTGCTCTGCTAACTTGGCTCGACGTTCCACCCCTTCCTTGTGCGCGCCTCCGAGTGCGCCCAGGACCCGACTCAAAATCCAAAGATTGAGCAGCACGAAGACAGTGCCGGCAACTATCCATGAGAGCACACGCTCGCGTGGATTCATTCGGTGGTACCACGCCGGCATCATTTTGCTCTTCCTTCTATTCGAAACTGCGCGTGGTTATTGGACAAAATGCGAGGCGCAGCCATGTCAAATTGAAACGCTCGCAAGTCTGGATTTTTCTTTATCTTCTCAATGAATTGGTACGCCAGAGCAGCCGTGTTCGCTTCGCCATCGACGGAAATCTGCCGCGCCGACTGGTTGTACGCCGTGATGCGCACATCGGCGGAGGGCAGGCTTTCAAAAAGATGCAGCAGGATTTCAACTGGATAGTAATGCCCGTCTATCGCCGGTGCGAGCGCTTTCCACTTTGCCTCTGTCGCGCGCACGAACTCAGTCCCAGGCGCGTCCTGCGCTATCCGCCTGTCAAGGCGGGCTATCTGAAACCGCAATAGGCCGAGATACGCGAGCAAGAGTAAGAGAAGCGCGCCATAAGCTCCGCCTACCCAAAGAAGCCGTCTTCGCCATTCGGCTTGCCTTATCAATTGCAACCGGCGCCGTCGCCAGCTTTCCGGTAGAAGGTTCAGTTTGACCGGCGCGGGTGGCAGCTCGATGCCAACTATCTCGGTCGGACTGGATAAAATTCCCTGTACGGTGTCGCGCATTTCATAACAGGTCTCATCCAACAACACATTCGGAGAGGAGGCGTCTATCCCCTGTAGTTCGGCACTCAATCGCAGCTGCGGCAATTCAATTTGTAGCTGCTCGCCGTTGCCGCCTTCAAATACCCGAGCAAGGCTTAGCTTGCCATTCTCTGTCACTACGTAAACGAGCGTCTCGCCTTCTGGATAAATAAAAACAGCACTGCCACTGGGGGCATGGGTGCTCGCGCGCTGTGCGGCATACACTGTAACTTGTCGCGGGATGTAACCGCGCTCCAATAACGGAGAAGCCATCTCAGCAAGTTGTTCGTTCCTTATTGCGACGGCTGAAACCACACTCTCGCTCTCCTTTTGCTCGATCAGCTCGAAATCGGTTGTCACTTCATTAGCCGCGAACGGCAGCAGCTTCTCGATCTGGATGCGAATCATTTCCGGAAACTCCGCCGGATCGGCGCTCGGCAGACGAAATCGCTGGGCAAGCACGGCTGAAACAGGCAAGCCAAGCACAAAATCGTCAGTCGCAGCAAGTAGCGGCGCTGCTTCTTCCAACGTTTGCAGCTTGCGGACGTTCCACGAGCCGTTTTGCTCAGCCGCGCGGAGAAAATTCCAGCCGTGTGCGGTTGGGATTATGAAAATAGATGGCATCCCGGACTCGATATCAAAGCTCCTTCCAACTGAATACTTGAGGACGACCGATTCCTATTACTTGTTTTTGTACTACCATCTCCACGGAGCGCGTAACACCGCGTGATTTTCCCGCGCTCAAGATCCGGAAGACAGCGTTGGGACTTTTGAAAACGATTGGGGTTTGAATTCCACCGAGCCGCAACTGCGCGTTGTTGAGGCCAAGCATAGCAAACGCCGCTTGTTGATCCAACTGGCCGTCGTCGGCTGTTCCATCGATTCCATCCGGCCCCTGGCGCAATTGCAGGAAGCGATCGACAAAATCATCTGGTATGCCTAAAGCGCGTAACACGTCGCGTGAGGCATAGGCGAGATCGATGGCGCCACAAGTGGGTGCGATGGTAAAATCATTGTCCCAACCGGGCTTCGAAGTGAATTCGGTCCATCCACAAATTTTCTTGAGCTCTTCCACGGAAGTCAGCGGCGCGTGCGCGGGATGGTAATCGTCGCCCTCTGGGCATGCGTTCAAATGCTGAAGCCCTTTCGTTGGCGACACCCAATCGAGCAGGGAATCTATCATGACGTCGAGGTCGTTTAGGTCTATGCCTTTGAGGTTGAGATATTGACGGAGAATTGCCAGCTTGTTCGGGTCTTCCCCTTGGGTGAAGAAGTTCAAGTTTAGGCGACCACATTCCCCGGTGATCTGCACGTCGTAACTTTCCCCGTCGCCAATTTGTCTGTGCAAGTTTGGCGAGCTCGGCGAGATCTCCCGACTTAGAGCAACGTCGGCCCCCGAACACGCCATTGCTTCAGCTTCCAACACACGATTTGCATTGCTTGAAACCGCAAGGCGCGAATTGATGTTGAGCGCCCATGCAATCACCATCGCGCTAAGCAAAAATAACGCCCAAAGCGCCAACAGCAGCGCCGCGCCCTCATCTGATTTCAAGCTTCCAAATGGCCTTGTCATAGAATCGACAGCGCTTAATACGGTGTTCGTCTCAGGGGGATAATTGCTTCCCATGGCGCGGCTGCATCGGTACGTTCCACCTTAATCTTGATTAGCCAGGGCAACCCATGACTTGGCCATCGCGGCGACCAAGTATTCATCCCTGCATTGAAGTAGTTGATTTCAAGGCTGGTCACATTTTTGATCAATGGCACCCAGGTTTCGTGTCCTTCTCCGATGTCGGAATCGTTCTTAGGTTTTCGCAAAAAACCAAGATCCAGCCGGCCGCTCTTGTCGTTTCCCGGTTGCAACCGCAGGGCAACGGTAAAGTCATTCGGCGCATAGCGTGTAAGCAGTCCGGGGCCCGCGCCACAGCTCCATCGTATTTCGTCGCGCTCGCGATCGCCCAACTTGAATGGCTCTCCAATCATGTTGGCTCGGAAGGGACTCAAGCTTTGCCACTCCGCTGTGAGCAGGTCACGCAATCCGTCATATTGCGCGTCCGCGGCAGCCGTATCCGATGAGACATACAGCGCAGTCATGCTCGATTGCACAAAGCGAAAAATCGCCACCGACATGATTCCCAAGATCCCCACTGCCAGCATGATCTCGATCAATGTGAACCCAAAGGAATTTTGAATATTCAGTCTGCTTTTATCCGGGTCGGTAAACATAAAACTGAATCTGCTTCGACCGCGGGAGCGCGGCGTGCTGCCACTGGGCGGTCAACGTCACAAGATTAATACCGCTGAGGAGTGTGTTGTCAGGTTCGGTCAGCCCAGCGGGAGCGCTTTTCTGGATCAACTTTACCATGCCATAACTGCTATTGACCTTGAATTCTTTTTGGGCATCGGGCAGAACCGGCGCAGCTTGAATTTCCGCCATGCGGTCAGCCAAAATCTGCCGCACGGCGCTTTCTTCCGCGCTGATCGAGCTTGCGTTGAGACAATTCTCCACAGCGCGTCCGAGCGCGATGACGCCGATGGCAAAAATCGCTACGCCGAGCAAAACCTCGTATAGGGCGAAAGCCCGATAAACATTTCGGATTGTTGATTTCGAATTTCGAACTTTGTTTTTGTTACCTTGCTGCATACTGCGTAACCTCCGGCTGCGCCGTCAGAGGCGAGTAGTTCGCCGTCCACAAACCAGCGGGGCTTTTGAACTGGACAATCGCCGGCTCGCAGTTCCCCGATGGCCAGAATATCCACTCTGCCGGATGCTTTTCGGCCAATGCTGCTGGCAACGAGAGGCTCAGCAACATTCCCTTGCTGAGACGAAATTCCGCTGCCGGTTTGACTTCCTCGTCCTCTGCAAAAACTTCCGGACGCAACAGAACGCTGTTTTTGCTCCAAACAATTAGGTAAGGGCGACGTTCAGTCACACTTCGCTCGTGTGCCTGGCGCACAAGGTCGTTGAACCCATTGAGGGATTGGTTCAGTCGCCTGCTTGCGACCACGCCGGTCATGCTGGGCACCGCCAGCATAAGCAGGAGCATCAGTATGAAAATGGCCAGGGCAATCTCGACCAAAGTAAACGCCCGAAAACGTTGCACCGCCGAAGTTACTCGATCGACGCAAAATCACAACAACCCACCCTGTGTGCCCAGTTCGCTCAGGCACCGGGCGAGCGGCCTGACACCGCCGTAAAGGCAACGGTCTGCGTCCACCAATTTGAGTTGTCGCAATGATTAAGAAATGTGTCCACCAACGCGACGTTGAGTTTGCCGGAACCTACCAGATCATCGCGAAGTTCGCTGATCGTCAGTGTCCAGTAATTAGCCCATGTCGAGACGCCGTTGTAGATGGCCGTCTCCGCGGTGCCGCTTATTTGCGTCAAACCTCGCGCTGCGAGTCGTGGCGCCACAGTGCGGCCGATGCGGTAATCGATCCCGCGTTCGCGCGACCACGCCAGCCACCCCTCCCAGAACGCTCGCACCTCCGGCGGCTCGGCGATACTTACAGGAAGAAAATCAGGCTCAATGAGTAGAAGCACTCCACCGGTTCTGAGGCTTGCAACCAAATTCGTGATTGCCACTTCAGCATCCGCAACATGATGCAACACGGCGCGGGCGGTCACGAGATCGAAAGTCCCCGGTGCCACCGGGCCAGCAAGGATGTCGCCTTGGCGCAACTCAAGATTCGGCGCGCGCACTTCGATTAGCGACAGATCGAGATCGAACGCCACTGCTGTTCCGCCAGGACTCACGCGTTCCGCGAGCCAAGCGGAAATCGATGCGTTGCCACATCCAACTTCAAGCGTTCGCGCCCCCGGCCTTACAATGTTAAGCGCGTCGATATACCGGCGATGCATCGGATCAAGCAATTCTGACATCAACGCCAAACGCTTGCCCTCGCCTTTCAAATAATGACCCAAAACGTATTGCGGCATTCCCGGTACGATCCTAGTGGACTCTCATGGCACCGGCAATCGTGGCTCTATGAGAATGACAAACCGGCGTGCCTTTCGCAGCAGCAAACAGCCGCTAAAAAAAAGCAATCAATCGGCAGCAGTCACCTTGTCCCTGTGATAAGCTCCAAGCGCAAAATGAAGCCTGCTCTGCGCATCGGCGTTATCGTTGCCGCGCTTTTTGTGATCGCGATGCTGGTTTGGCAGGGGGTCACGGCACACGGTGCGCCCGATCCGACGCGCCCGAACACGAGCCCGACAGTCGCGTTCCTCGACATCGGCATTCTTGTTTTTCGAGAGGGATTGGAATGCATTCTTGTATTGGCTGCCATCACCGCCAGTATGACGGGGGCCAGACGCGCGCATCGGCGGCCGGTCGCTCTTGGTGCAGGCTTCGCGTTTGTCGCCACGTTAATCACGTGGTTTATCGCAGTGCGCATCGTCGGTTCGCTCAGCGACAACATGTCGGCCCTCGATTTGCAGGCCGCCACCGGCCTCTTGGCCGTGATTGTTCTGCTTGTGATCATGAATTGGTTCTTCCACAAGATTTACTGGGGCGGATGGATTCGCGCGCATAATCGCCGCCGCAAAGCGTTACTCGAAAATGCGCGCGTCGCTGAGATTTCGCAGCGGCGTCTGTGGTTTGGATTAATCCTGCTCGGATTCACTTCGTTGTATCGGGAAGGATTCGAGGTCGTCCTGTTTTTACAGAGTTATCACCTGAGGCTGCGCGGCGGAGTGGTGCTGAAAGGGGCGCTACTCGGACTGATGCTGACGGGAATGGTAGCCGTGCTGACATTTGTTCTTCAGCAGCGTCTGCCGTACCGCAAAATGCTAATCACTACTGGCATTCTCCTCGGAGTCGTGTTGCTGGTGATGGTAGGCGAGCAAGCACAGGAAATGCAGCTGGCACATTGGATTTCTACTACTCCAATCAATTCGCTGAAAGATTACATGCCGCCTTGGATGGGCCTGTGGTTTGCAGTGTTCCCGACAGTTGAAACGCTCGTTGCGCAGCTCATTGCAGCAGTTCTGGTGATCGGCTCGTATTACGCCGCACGGCACTTCGGGGGCGGCTCAGCCAGCGGGGTCGCGCCTGAAACCCACGCGCCTGAAATGGCTGCGATTAAAGTGTAATAAAGTTTTTCGGGACGCGATCGGAGGCGGAGCTACCGCGACATTTGAAATTTCGCCTTAGAACCCTCGCGGGTGACGGAGAAAGTCTACCAGCCATCTCAGAATGTCATTCTGAGCAAAGCGAAGAATCTCGGATCAGTTTTGGACTGAGCTTTCAAAAGAGGAAAATAGACCAGAGATGTTTCGCTTCGCTAAACATGACAGCGCCATTTATGAGGTCACGTCTAGCCAGCGTCGCCGGGTTTAGTGCAATTCCAGTTGAACGGAATCGCAAGCTTTTCAGTGTAGGCGGATGATTACGCCGAATTACCGTTCTCTTAAACTGGTTCAACTCGTTTTCGCTCTTTCTGTATTGCTTTTTCCGACGTCTCTTCAGTCCGCTCCATCCCCTACCCCAACGCCGCCTGGAGTAATCGATGAGAAGCTGTTTAATGGAATGCGTTGGAGACAAATCGGTCCGTTTCGCGGCGGCCGTGCACTCGCGATTGAAGGCGTCACCGGCGAGCCAGACACTTATTATTTTGGGGCAGTCGCGGGTGGAGTTTGGAAAAGCACCGATGGCGGAGCAAACTGGATTCCGCTTTTCGATAAACAACCGATTTCTTCGATTGGCGCGATCGCAGTCGCGCCATCTGATCACAATGTGATTTACGCCGGTACGGGCGAAGCGGCCATCCGCGGTAACACAACGTACGGAACTGGCGTCTTCAAATCGATCGACGCCGGAAAAACCTGGGAGAACGTCGGCTTGAAAGATACGCGGCAGATTGGTGCGCTCATCGTAGATCCACGAAATGAGAACGTGGTTCTCGTGGCTGCGTTAGGTCATGCCTTTGGCCCAAATCAGGAGCGTGGAATCTTTCGCACGACAGACGGCGGAAAGACGTGGACCAAAGTGCTGTCGAAAGATGAAAACACCGGCGGCATCGACATTGTTTTCGATCCGCATAATCCGAACATCGTCTTTGCATCACTTTGGCAGGCGCGACGGCAGCCATGGTTTTTCTCCAGTGGCGGCCCTGGCAGTGGACTTTATCGGTCAGAAGACAACGGCGTCACGTGGAAACGTCTCGAGGGCAACGGACTTCCTAGCGGCATCCTCGGCAAAATCGGCATCGCCGTTTCCGGCGCGGATTCTAACCGCATCTATGCAATCATCGAGGCGAAGGAAGGCGGTCTCTACCGCTCCGACGATGCAGGCCAGCATTGGACCCGAGTTAATGAAGATGGGCGGTTTCGTCAGCGCGCCTGGTATTTCAGTAAAGTCTATGCTGACCCAAAATCGGCGGACACGGTTTACCTCTTAAACACGGGGCTCTTTCGTTCGGTTGACGGCGGAAAAACTTTCAATTTACTGGCAGCGCGTAGCGGCGATCATCACGGACTCTGGATCGATCCGCAAAATCCCAATCGGATCGCGAACGCCAATGACGGTGGGGCGAGTGTCTCAATCGACGGCGGAAAAACCTGGACCACCCAAAATAACCAGCCGACCGCGCAGTTTTACCATGTTGCCGTGGATAATGCTTTCCCTTATCACATCTACGGCGCTCAACAGGACAGTACGAGTGTCGGTATCGCGAGCCGGACAGATTGGGGCGCGATTGGACCCGCAGATTGGTTCGTGGTCGGCAGCGGCGAGTGCGGTTTTGTTGTGCCCGACCCGCGGGATTGGCATATCATTTATTCAAACAGCGAAAGCTCCATCGATCGTTACGACAAAACCAAAGAAGAAACGCGGGACGTCAGCGTCTTGCCTCTGGACAATTACGGACACGACGCCGCGGATCTTGTTCATCGTTTTCAGTGGGTGACGCCGCTTACCCTTTCGCCGCATAACCCGGATGTCCTCTACACTGCAGCGGAGTGCGTTTTCAAATCCAGCGATCACGGGCAGAGCTGGACACAGATCAGCGGCGATCTGACGCGCAACGATAAATCCAAACAGCAGCCCAGCGGCGGACCGCTGACCAACGACATCACTTCAGTTGAATATTACGACACGGTTTTTGCGCTCGCGGAATCACCGGTGAAAAAAGGAACGCTCTGGGCCGGCACAGACGATGGACTGATTCACGTCACAACGGATGACGGCCAGCATTGGTCGAAGGTCACGCCAAAGATGCCCGAGTGGAGCACCGTCAGCCTTATCGATCCGTCTCCCCATGACAGCAATACTGCGTACGTCGCAGTGGATCGCCATAAACTCGACGACTTCAAGCCATACATTTTCAAAACGACCGATTTGGGGAAGAGCTGGAGCGCAATTGTAAATGGAATTCCAGATGGCGCGTATGTTCATGCCGTGCGCGAAGACCCGAAAAAACGCGGAATGCTTTACGCGGGCACAGAGCTCGGTGTTTTCGTTTCGCTAGATAACGGCGCGCATTGGCAACCCCTGCAATTGAATCTGGCCTTGCGCCTGCATTACCCAACGGAATTCGATAAGCGCCAGCCAGTCGGCGAGAACCCGCCTCCAGGGGCAATCATCAATTATTATTTTAAGACCGCGCCCAAGGAGGAGGTCTCACTGGATATCCTCGACAGTTCAAGCAAGGTCGTCAGGCATCTTTCCAGTAAAGAGAAAAAAGAAGGAGAGCAGCCACCGGAATGGCCGGATCGGGTCGAGCGCGTGAAGACAATTCCAGCAAACGAAGGGATGAACCGCTTCGCGTGGGACCTACGCTACGAGGATCCCATTCAGATACCAGGTGCATTTTACTCCGGCGTCGGACCGCGAGGACCGCTCGCTCCGCCTGGTGATTATCAAGTCAAACTAACTGTCGGCGGCAAGTCGCAAACCGCGCCGTTGCATCTGGCGATCGATCCAAGAACCAAGGGTGCAGAGGCTGCCGTGCAAAGGCAATTTGCTCTGGCGGCACAGGTAAATGATTCCATGTCGCGATTGCATCAGGCCGTCAACGAAATCCGCGATCTCAGATCGCAGATTCAAACGTTGCACAAACGTTTCGGAGACGATCCTAAGTTAAAAGCGGCATTCACGGCAGCGGACGATCTTGACCACAAAATGTCAGAGATCGAACAGAAACTTATTCAAGTGAACATGAAAGGTTCCGAAGGAAACCTGGCCTTCCCCGATATGCTGAACGAACGTTTTGAAACGTTCAGTCACACAATCGAGTCTGGTGACACAGGGCCGACTCAGGGACAGCTGAAGGTTTTCCAAATGTTGAGCAACCAATTGGAAGAACAGTTGAAGAAATGGACACAACTGAAAGCCGAAGACGTGCCGAAAGTGAGCGAACTAATCAAGCAAGCTAATTTGCCGGCGCTAATCATCACCGAAAAGAAGAAGAGTGAATAGTGGCAGTGCGGAAAAGCGACGCGGGGACGCGTGCGCACTCCCAAAGCTCCGCAAAACCGAATGCGCTGTCCGCGGATTTCGCACGAAGTGCTATGGAGTGCGATGAGTCCTCGCATCGCTTTCATGGTCTCGATGTCACGGTGTCATGCGAACTTCAATCGACATACGTGTTCAGATCCGAACTGGCCCAAGAAGTTGAATGAAGATCGACCACGCGGTCGTGCTTCCAGCCGGGACCCGGCAGCCGAATGCGCGAGCTCACCAATGAGCTTCCGAGGCGTGTTGCTTGCGGAAGAATGATAGCAGTGCTATCATCCTGAATATGCCACAGATTCTTATTCGCCGGCTGGATCAACATATCGTCCGCAGACTGCGCGCCAAGGCTGCCAGTGATGGAATCTCTGCTGAGGAGGAGGCGCGCCGGATCTTGCGCCGTTCGCTCGTCGGCGAGGTGCCCGTCATGCCACTGATGGATTTCCTGCGCACGATGCCTGATGCAGGCGATGATCGAATATTTAGGAGGCCAAAGCGGAGGCCGCGCAAGGTGAAATTGTGAACGGCTTTTTGCTCGACACCAATGTCGTTTCCGAACTCAGGAAACGCGAGCGGTGTGCGCCAAAAGTTAATGGATGGGCGCAAAGCGTTGCGCCGAATCAAGATTACCTCAGCGTACTGGTCGTTGGCGAGCTGAGACGCGGCGCGATTTTAAAGCGACGCACCGATCGCGCCGCAGCCGATGCGCTTGAACAATGGATCGCGCGCCTGACACATTTGTATAGCGATCGCATCTTGCCAATTACGCTAGAAATCGCGCAAGAGTGGGGCCGGCTTAGCACACTGCGACCAATCCCCCCGGAAGACGGTTTGCTTGCAGCTACCGCCAACGTTCACCGGCTGACCTTCGTCACGCGGAACACCAGAAACGTGCAAGGCCTTGGCGTAGCCGTCCTGAATCCGTGGATCTGAAACCATGACTCCCATCGAGAAAGCCGTAATCCTCGCAGCGGGACGCGGTACGCGCATGCGCGAACTCACGGCCGAAGTTCCTAAACCGATGATCAAGGTGCGCGGCAAACCAGTTTTGCAGCACATCATCGAAGGATTGCGCGACGCGGGAATTCGGAAGTCTCTTATTGTCGTTGGCTATCGCGCGGATGCTGTGCGCGATTTTTTCGGCGACGGTTCACGCCACAATATCTCCATTCAGTATGCGACGCAGACCGTGCAGGATGGAACCGGGCGCGTTGTCGATCTCGCTTGCGATTTTGTCGGAGATAATCCGTTTATCTTGAGCTATGGAGATATCTTGGTCGATCCGGCAAATTACAAACGCGTGATCGATCTTCCTGAAGATGTTGAAGGAATGCTGACAGTCACGCGTGGCGAAGACGTGAGTAAAGGCGGTGCGGTTTTTGTAAACGAGCAGATGGAGCTCGTCGATCTTCGCGAAAAACCAAAGCCGGGCGAAGCGCAAAGGTGGAGCGAGCTGTCCCAGCACGCTGTTCCGTTTTACAACGCCGGGCTCTACGCATTTCGTCCGAGCATTTTTGAATTTAGTGCCAAATTGAAGCTTTCGCCGCGCGGGGAATACGAGCTTACCGATGCAATCCGCGATCTCGCGCATTCGGGCAACAAAGTAAAAGCTGTGGAACTGACCGGCGAATGGGCGGATGTCCGCGATCCGGAGGTTCTCGCTCGCTTGAATCAATAGGAACATAGGCATCCTGCCTGTGCGGCAAACAGGCTTCCAGCCTGTTGTTCTACTTTTTCTCTCTCGAGGATTGTGAATGGCAATGTGCGATCGAAGATTCTCGTCTCCCTTGGACTAACGTCTCGTAATGGAGGGAGTGTCCAGCCTCCTCAGTAAGAGCAAAATCATGGGCTGGTCGATGTCCGCGTCCCAAATACCGTTTCGTATTATTCCTTAACAGTTCCCTTACAGGGAGAGAGCGGCGTGTCAAAGGGAGCGAAGTTCCAAATACGTAATCGCGCTCAATTTGATTAACAAAGGCGCTTCTACGGAACTGCTCGATAGTCAGATTCTTTATCTGCACCAATGCGCCGAAATGGTAGACACAACGGACTTAAAATTGAAGTTTTGGCGGTTTCTTTGCTTTTCGTTGCACATCAATTCAACCGCGTTTTCCCAGGTAAATTGCGCGAATTTGCGATTTAGCAGCTCGCACGCTGGATAAAGCAGAAAGGTCGCCACTCTTGCACAAATTCTTGCACACGGACTCGACGTCGCCTGAGTTCTGCCGAACTACTCGAAAATGCGCTGGCTGCGTGCTTAAAAATCTCGTGAGATCTCCCAACTTTGACCCATGCAAAGCTTTTGGCATCCGCCCCGAAAACTGTTGACGCGGCATGCGTCTGCGCGACATCCTTGCGGTGCTGAACAGTTGCAGTTATGGCCGAAGAACCGGCATCGTTAACGTTGGAGAAACAACCGAAACCGGAGATGGCTCATGTGCTGTTCACTGATGTCGTGGGCTACTCGAAGCTTCCATCCGATGAACAACCGCGGCTGATCCAGCAACTACGCCAAGCAGTGCGCAATTCTGTGGAATACAATCGCGCGCACAACGATCACTCGTTAATCTGTCTTCCGACTGGCGACGGAATGGCGCTAGTCTTCTTCGAAAGTGACGTCTGTGCGCCAGTGCGTGCGGCCATCGAGATCTCCGCAACACTGCATACCGGATCTAGTATCGCGGTGCGCATGGGATTGCACACGGGTTTAGTATATCGCGTGCCCGATATCAACGGGGCGGAAAACGTCTCCGGCGCCGGCATCAACTTCGCGCAACGCGTGATGGATTGCGGTGACGCCGGACACATCTTGATGTCGCAGGTCCATGCGAGCTTCCTCTGCGAGTTCGACACGTTACGCCCACACCTTCACGACCTTGGTGAAGCGGAAGTCAAGCACGGCGTCCGGCTGCAGCTCGTAAACTATTTCGATGGCACCGCAGGCCGAGCCTCGCCCCCGGCAAAATTGTCCGGCTTTCGTAAAGCAGCGTCGCGACCAACCGACGAAAAGGCACCGGTTTCATGTGCAGGCGCTAAGGTTGTGGTGCTCTATAAACGCAATGTCGAGCCCGATGAGACGCTCTTGTTGAGCCTCGAAGCGGAGCTCACTAGGTGTGGCTGCGAGGTTTTTATCGACCGCCACATGCAGGTGGGTCTGAACTGGGCACGGGAAATCGAGCGGGCGCTGCGAGCTGCCGACGCCGTCATCCCACTTCTCTCGCCCCGGGCAGTGACGAGCGAGATGCTAGCTTTTGAGCTCGAGATTGCGGACGACGCGAGGCAGCAGCAAGGGGGACGCCCACGGCTTCTCCCGGTGCGAGTGAATTGGGAAGGCCCGCTGCCAGAGAATCTGACCACGATCCTCAACTCGATCCAATACGTCGTCTGGCGTGGCCCGGAGGACACGGCCACCGTCGTTGCCGAGCTCACTGCGGCCGTCGCCGAGCCTGCCCTTGGTCCAATCCCCGCCACTCGCGCACTGGAGCCCCCGGGCGGAGCCATGCCTCTTGATTCGCAATATTACGTCGAGCGTCCGACCGATGCCGAATTCCACGCGGCAATTGCGCGCCGGGACAGCATTGTGCTGGTGGAGGGCGCGCGGCAGATGGGCAAGACGTCCCTGCTCTCGCGCGGACTGCAACGCGCACGAGCAAGTGGGGCCAAAGTCACCTGTACGGATTTCCAAAAATTAAATGCGAGCGATCTTACCTCGCTAGAATCTTTCTTCATCACGCTCGGCACAGCACTTGCAACCCAGCTTGACCTCGAAAAATTCCCCGAGGACACCTGGCGGCCGAAGAGCGGGCCTAACCAAAACTTCGAGAGCTACCTCAGGCGTGAGGTACTAGGCCGTATGCGCGGCCCACTTATTTGGGCGCTCGACGAGGTCGACCGGCTCTTTACCTGCCCATTTGGTAGCGAGGTGTTCGGGCTTTTCCGTTCGTGGCATAACGCGCGCGCTCTGGATCCGGAAAGCCCGTGGCATGGGCTCACCATGGTGATCTGCTACGCGACGGAAGCGCATCTTTTTATCACAGACCTCAATCAGTCGCCATTCAACGTCGGCACGCGGGTTCGGTTGCACGATTTCGGCCCAACCGAGATGCGCCAGCTCAATGAGCTTTACGGCCAGCCACTGGCGGGACCCGTCGAGTATGAGCGCTTCGTCCGGCTGCTCGGCGGCCAGCCGTACTTGGTGCGCCGTGGTCTGCACGAGATGGTCGTGCACCGGATCTCGTTGGCCGAGTTGGAACGGCTCGCGGCCACGGAAGAAGGTCCCTTTGCCGACCATCTCAAACGCTACCTAGTGCTGGTTTCGGGTAACGACTCTGCGTTGCAATTTCTGCGTGCAATATTGTCCGGCAAGCAAAGCAATGACGCGAAACTCTTTTATCGTCTACGCGCTGCCGGCCTCTTGCGCGGAGAGAGCCCAGCGCACGCGGCGTTTCGTTGCGAACTATACGCCCAATATCTGCGACGGCATCTGGTATGAGCCCGCCGGATTTCTTCGTCACTGGCGGTGCGCTGCAAGCTGACGCTGGTTGTTACGTCGCGCGTGCGGCGGACAACCAACTGCTCGAGGCTTTGCGCAAAAGTGAATTCTGCTATGTCCTCACGTCACGACAAATGGGGAAGTCCTCGCTGATGGTGCGCGCCGCGGTGCAGTTGCGCCAAGAAGGCTGCGCTGTCGTCATCTTGGATCTCACCGCCATCGGACAAAACCTCGTTGTCGACCAATGGTATTTCAGCATGCTCTGTCACGTCGGCGAGAAACTCAATCTTGAAGGAGAGATGGAGGCGTATTGGGACGCAAATGAGCGCCGCGCTCCACTCGAACGGTTCATGGGCGCGATTCGCGATGTATATCTCGAACGCAAACGCAAGCCGCTCGTTATCTTCGTCGATGAGATCGATGCCGTCCGCAGCCTTCGGCAATTCAGCGCCGACGAGTTCTTCGCCGGAATCCGCGAGTGCTACAATCGTCGACCCGAGGACGCAAAACTCGAGCGCTTAACTTTCTGCCTGCTCGGAGTAGCTACCCCTAGCGACCTCATCCAAGACCAGCGCATTACTCCGTTCAATATCGGCCATGCTATTGAACTCGGTGATTTCACGCCCTCCGATGCGTTAGTCCTCGCCGGAGGGTTGAGTCCGCATCGGGACACAGCGCGCGCGTTATTAGCGCGTGTGCTGTCGTGGACAAGCGGCCAGCCCTACCTCACCCAGAAGCTTTGCGCCGAGGTAGCAAAAGCCGATGTTCATACGGCGAAAGACGTAGATTTCGTGTGCTCCCGCATCTTCCTCTCCCCAGAGGCTCCCGAACGCGACGACAACCTGCACTTTGTCCGCGATCGCCTGCTGCGCAGCGAACAGGAACGCGCCGCGTTGCTCGACGCCTACGCTAAGGTCTGCCGAGGCGAACGACTCGGCGATGACCATCTCAATCCCATCATCAATGAGCTGCGCCTCTCCGGTATTGTGCGTGTTGTGGACGGCTATCTCCAGCGGCGCAACCGCATTTACTCACAGGTCTTCGATCTCAAATGGGTCCAGAAGAATCTGCCGGACGCTGAAAGCCGACGCCAACGAGCTGCCTTTTACCGGGGCGTTCGTCAGGTAGCGGGTGTGGCTATCGTCGTATTGGCCATCATGGGAGGCTTGGCCTTTCAGGCTTGGCGTAGCGCCCACGCAGAGAAAGCCGCGAGCGAGCGGGCCACGCAGGCCGCCGAGAGTAAACACAAGGCAGACGAAGATCTCCTGCGGGAAGCGCAGCGCACGAAGGACGCGCTGAATCGGCTCGTCGAAACGCAGTCGAAAGTCGAAGCGTTGCTCGAAGCGCTGACACCGCTCGTCGGCGATAAATCCGGCAAACTCATTCTCGAACGGGCCGAAGACGTCGTCCGCAGTGTCAGCAGCCAAACGGCGGACGATCCACGCGTGATTCTCGGCCTCGCCGGACTGCGCCGGGTCTGCGGCCGACTCTATTTGCGGCTGGGTAATGATGAAACTGCGCTCAAGCAAGCCCAAGAAGCTCGTCGCCTCGTCGAAGCACAATTAGAAATGGGAAACGCCGATCCTGTCCTCAAAAAGCAGCTGCACGATTGCCTGACCTTGGTAGGCGATTCAATACTCGGCGGACCGACGCCAGACACAGCCGACCGTAAAACTGACGAAGACTACTCCCGAGCCATCGCAACCTATCGCGAAGCATTAGAACTCGCCCGAATTGAAAGCACTGCCCACCCGGGGGACGCCGTCTGGCGTGGGCTTTATTTTGCCGATCTGATCAACCTCGGCGATACGGCGCAGCTTTTCGGGCCAGCAAAGATGAAAGACGCCGAAGCCCACTATCAAGATGCGCTCAAGGTGTTGACGGAGCTGCGCGCACGGACTCCAACTTCTGCGGATCTCAATAGGATCGAGGCATCAATCCACGACCGGCTCGGAACGGTCTTTCTTGACCGCGGCCGGAAAGCCGAAGCACGGACACAGGTTGATCTAAGCCTGAGATTACGCCAAGCGGGATCAAATGATGAACTTGCCGAAAAACCGGAGCAGCAGAGTGATCTAGCAATGAGCTATAATAAGCTCGGTAACTTTTTCAACGGTCAGGATCAGTGGAAAGAGGCTCTCGACTACTACGAGCGTGGCCTCAGCATTCGACGGAAGCTTTGCGAACAAGACAAACGACGTGACTGGCAGCGCGACCTCGGATTTAGTCTGTACAACGTCTCTCGCGTGCAGTGGATGCTAGGAGAAAAATCGAAGAATTCGGTGATGAAGGCACACGCAATCGAGTTATCCCGAGAGCGTCTCAGACGTGCCGAGGCGCTACGGGCAGAAGATCCCTCGGATCCCTACCTCAAGCTAGATCACGCAAATGCGCTCTACGCCTACGCCGACATTCTGCTCAATGTCTCCGATAACACCCTTAAAGATTGGCCGCTGGCGCTCGAACTCGCGCAAGAGGCCGTCAGCCTTACCGAGCGGCAGGACCCACATCCGCTTGTTCTCCTGGCTCAAGCGCTGCGTTTTGCCAAACGCTCCCCTGAAGCCCGACAGGTTGCTGAGGAAGCGGCTAAACTGCTACCGCCGGAGGAGAAACGCACACCGGACGAAAAGCATGTCGCCAAAGAAATCGCTTATGAGTTAAGCAAGGACAAGAACACAAACGCGGGTGAGATTTCGCCTCAGGACCGTCGAAGGCGCGGTCCTTGAGTTAAGTCTTCTCGCGCTGAAGGTCGCTAAACCGCTGTACGAAAGGGATCGAGCATAAAGGAGTCTTTGTCCGCTGCGTCTGTGGAGATCTTTATCAGCTACTCTTTACAGATTGGCCACTTTGTGAGGAGTCGGTAATATCCGCCGCGGGAAAACCAACTTCGTACCGCGTGCCGCAACATAAAGAGTCATCCAGTCGATCCTGGTTCTGCGCAGGTAGCTCAGCGGTTAGAGCAGGGGACTCATAAATAAGGCGTTCCGGATTTCAGCGCGGAAATTGATGTGTCACAATGTTTCGCTCGTTGTGCGCGCGGCTGTCGATTTATCGCTTTTGAAACGAAATTTCTCGATGGGTAGAGTCAGGATTCATCTGAATCTTGCACGACTTCTTGCACCATTGCGCCAGAGGTCGCCGTTTAAGGTCTATTTGCCTTGCGCTGGGTCCTCGGTCGCGCGCATCCACCGCTCAACACCCCTATTCACCCGTCGTCGAGTCTCGTGGAACGTTTCGTTTTCTCTTCCCGGGTCAATATAAGGCTCAACGTGCGTCCACAAACTCTGCAATTTTTGCCGCGATGTGCGATTGTCTTTCCGCATAATTTGAAGTGCAAGAAGTTCCGGTTGAGAAACACCTTCTCGCAAACACCAGGCTGCTGTGGCCAGTGAAACTGGCATTTCACCACTACCCTCCTCTTCAATCTGTCGCCGCCGCACCCGAGGGGCAAGACCGATCGCAAATGCAAGCTCGGGTACGAGTCTTAAGATGAATTTTCGAGCCGCAAGGCACCGACCTGGCTTATCGCGTTTGCCGCCTAACCGAGTATCAAGTTGTAATAAAGTTTCCCCGCACATCCACGCCCAAACAATTTCGGTCAATTTGCCACCGAACAATTGTTTTTGGTTCATGTCGCTCAAGCCGGGCGGTAAACGATGACCCAGAACTGTAATCACACGATCGTTTTGGCCTAACCAATCAAAAAACCATTTCACCCAACCTTGTGTGCTATCCGGCGGATTCTCAAAAACGCGAAGTAGTTCGCTGTGCAATGCTTCAATGAAGTCGACCGCAATGCCCGTGCGATAAGCGAGATTATCTCGCCAAGTTTCAACAACAGGACCGGCTAACAACTGGGTCCGCCGCTGCAACGCGTTATCAATGAGTTTTTCAAAACGGAGACTCTCCCCACGTTGTTTCGCGTGATAGGCTGCGAGACTTGAGCGAAGAAATTTCCTTGGTGCGTCCGGATCATTTTGTGAGGGGGGCGGTATGCGACGAAGAAAATAAACCACCTCCGGGTCTGAATTGTTTTTCGCATCTTGGATAAGATCAAGAACATGGCCTATTGGATCTCGGAGCGGAAGGCACTGATCCCCTTGCGAAAACACGGCCTGTTGAAGACGCATCCATCCCTGGCCAACAGTATTCGTGGAAACATCGAAACCTACGGGAACATGCGGCAGAACTACAACGATACCCTGGGCAACATGGCCAGCTCGTCCGGCGCGGCCAGCAGCATTCAGTATCTCGTGTGCTTCAAGCGGCGAAGACTCTTGAGAAGTCGAATCAAATCTCTCGTCACCGACAACAAAAACGATATCAGCTGGGAAATTCATCCCTTGCGCCAACGTGGGGGTAGCAGCAATAGCATCCACGTAAGACGGCTCCCGAAACAAGAATTCCGTCACTTCCCGCTCTGCAGGCAGCATCAGCCCATGGTGACACGCAGCGCGGCCTGTCGGTACCAGAAGGACATCCTTGCTGCCCGCTTCATCCAACAATAGCCCGATCAACTTTTTGCAGCGGTCAGGAAGTTTATTCTCGTCTAGTTTTTCGTCGAGGAGGTTATTAATCTTATCTGATATTGCCATTACGAAACGCGTGTCTTGCGCAAACAGCAAGACTTTCATTCCGATCCGAACACATTGCGCCGCCAAGTGGGCCGCGACTTCATTCTTGTTGGCATTCGGATACCATCGGCGCTTATCGTGTGTGCGCCCGACCGACAGCGGAACCGAAACGTCAAGCAGACGCAAAAGCTTGTAGTCTCGAACGTCTACGGACTGCCAAGTCTGCTTCAAACAAAACAGGCAAAATGGTGGCGCTTTAAGTTTATCCTGAACATTTTTGGCTGGCTGCATCGGGAGTGTATGATCCGTTTTGCGCTGTTCGCGCTGAGCTGCGGACAAGACCGTTCCGATTTTGGCCAAGTCCTGTTGATCGTAGACCAAACATCCGCGCGCCTGGCGCGTGGGTTTCCAATCGAGGTCCAAGGACAGACACATTCGACCTGTGATTTTACCAAGCCATCCTGCAAGTTCATTTGCGTTGGACATCATCGCTGACATCAACAACCAATCCGATCGAGGAGAGGCGTTGTTTAGATAAAGGATAACTAGCATCGCATCGAGACTGCGGCGGTTTTGCCCAGCTTCTTTGGGATGGATAAGATGGCATTCGTCGAAGATGACTAGTTGTACAGAAGAAAAATCTCCGCTATCGCCGGACAACAATGTTAAGCAACGCTCTGGCGTCATTACCGCGATCTGTCCAGCCGGCACAGAGACGAGCTCATCACCCTCGGCATAAAAATCGTCCAACAAAAGCGACTCCCGTACTAGAGTCTTTGGAAACGTTTTGCGTAACGACGCCTTCGTTTGATTTACCAGAGCATTCGTAGGAGCGAGGTAAATCACCGCTCCTCCAGCTGCGAGAATTGCCGCGATTTTCAATTCGGACATCGCCGTCTTTCCAGCCCCGGTCGGAAAACTTGCCACCGCGGAAATTCCCGGATTCAGAACGCCGTTACGAATCCCTTCAGCGTGGTTGGGCCACAAAAAAGGCCGAACTTCAATGATTTTAGCGAGTAGGTCGCGCCAAATTGTTGGATCCGTTCCAGTCGGTGTTGGAACCAACGCAAGCGCCGACTCGCTCAAGTAATCAGCGGCAGCAGACAACAACAATGAAAGATGGTGAGGACCCGCGAAGACCGTCCGCGCCGGAATTAACTCCGGTCCGGCTCGGTTTCCGTCAGGCCACTCTAGCGGTTGGATAGCCAATGCCTGAACCGCCTGAAAAGCCGCGAGAGCATCTTCGTTGGTTTCTTCAAGGCGATCTGCATCAGTCAAATAACGTGCTAAAAGAGCAAGCCCCTCAAGAAGCCGCCTGTATAACGCGGATGCTGCGACATTATACAAAATATTTTCCGCTGGCTCTGTTAATTGCGCGACCAAACCCGGAATGATTGTTAAACGTCCCATCGCAAGGGCGACAAGTGCATCAATCAAAAGAGCTTCAACACTCGCTCCCTCGGGCCGCGCTTGCATTACGGACTTTGCGATGTCCATCGCGTCGGTTGGCTGATTGGCTATCAGGAAAAGCAGCATCGCGGACACCTCTGAAGATATTGCCTCAGGTCGAAGGGGATTGCGCTGATCCGACCTTGGCGATCTGATATCGCGCGCCAGATCAAGGAGGTGATAAGCGTGGGCAGCCACGAATGCTGCCGCGACGCGATCCTCGCGGTTTGGCTCTAGTACAACCCATTGTTTCCAACGTCGTAGCCAACCGTCGGAATTGTTCGAGCTGACGCTCCAATTCAGATGGCAACGCTGCGGCTGCTGCCTGACCAAGGCGCACGCGAAACGACACGATAGATGCGAATGCGGCGGTTAAGTCCTCGGGTAGCCGTTCGCGATCTAATCCCGGAAGATCGGGAACTGTCTGAATCAGTTGGCTCGTAAGCGGGTCGAACATGACTCGTTTAACTGTGTGAAATTGCTGCCGTCACGAGCTCGCAAAAATGATCCATCCAATTCCTTAGATGCGGGAGGCAAATTGTCTCGGCTCGTCGGCGGTCCGTATTTGGTCCAGGTGCGCATTCGTCGTATCCTCGAAACAGCGCGCGTCGAGGGTCATCTGGATCATGTTGTGAATCAATCGTGATGCTAACGCGATACGCTTTGTGGTTCGCCCAATTCGCGTCGGCAATAAACTGGTCGAGATTTGTTACCCTGTAGCTACTCAGAACTGCACTCAGCTCATTATTCAGCTCTGCATCGCGCTCGCCTGCTTCAACCCTTCGAATATCGGGCCACACACCATCTCTTATCTGGTCGCGCGGACGATCAGTCGCCTTTTCTTCGCAGATAACGATCCCCTGAATTGCAGTATTGTTTTGCTCGATGGGTACGAACAGCGCGTCAAAACCTTTATCTGCTGCTCGCGGATGGGGCAATGAGGCGGCTATTTGACCCGGTGCGGAGACATGCGCCGCAATCCAAGCTATGTGTTGAAATATCAACCCATCGCGATGCCAACGGGGTGTGACGTTTCCAGTTCTCGGCGGTAGAGCCAGCATCTGAATTGCTTGATTCTTGACGGTCTCCGGGGGAACTGGCTGGACAGGATCAAGATTCGCGAGAATGCGCGCGGCGTGGAAACCGTATCCTTGCAGTGTCCAGGCCACGAGCTCGGCAAGTGCGTTTTCATCCCGAATATGCCAACGGTAACCGCAACAAAGGGGATCATGATCACAAGCCGCGAGGTGAATGCATTCTCTGAGTTGCGCGGCAGTCATCGATCAGCTCGATATTTATGGATCGCTTGCAAGGAAAGCAACGATGTAAAATCCCGCGGGAGTCTCAGTCCCTCGATTTTGCGTGTTCCGGTAGATTTTAAAGCCGTTGGTCGCGCGGTTTGTGCACGCACCTGTACAAATCAGAGGTCCGAGTCCTACCGACACAGGGCAAAATCCACGAGAATCGTGAAAGGCACGGAGATCTCAGCGACTCAGCTTGTAAAGCCACGTTGCGATCCAATAAGATTCGCTGATTCTGATGCCTTCCCCCTGAAGACCCTTGCAACGGATTGAGGCGAAGTTGGCAAAAAATTCTGTGAGTCGCTCACTTCCAGGCGACTAGTTAGGCGGTTGGCGTTGCTATTGCCTTGTATGTTTGCCAGGATTCTGCCTGGGTGCCATTCGTTCGTGCGAACGAGTTCGCGAATCATGCTGATATTTCTACGAACGCTGCGTTTCGCAACACTGGGCTGGAAAAATCAACCTCAATCATGCCCACGTTTTTGCAGGCGTTGAAACCAGTCGTTGTCGAGCTCAAAATTTATAACTCGCGCGCGATTCCCATCGGTATGGATTGCTTGGAAAAAGGCCATGAATTCCGCTTTCATCGCCAACGCGCGCTCACGCGACAGATTTCCTTCTTCCTCGTAAAGTTCGAGCAATTTCGTCGGCAGATCGAACGAGAATAAAAATTCGTCGTTTTCATCTCGAAGATACCATCCGGCGTCATCCCAAGAGATTCTTACTCTGAAATATTCGGGAATATCCCTATGACGCATGCCAGGCGCTGGCGCGAGTAAAATAGGAAATTTACCGCCTAAAACGCCTAGCAATGCAAAATTGACCTCTCGACATGCATTGAAGAAGCGGGTTAGGTCCACTCGCCGGCGATTTCCCGGCTGAGACTGCTCATCGGTTATTGTTTCATCCAACAGATTGCTTCGCACTCTCTGTCGCATATGTGAGAGTGACGCATCTGGTATCGAAACTTCCTGATTCGGGTAATAACCCCGGACGCTTTGTCGGATCGCTTCGATGATCGGCCTAAAGAACTGCGATTCTCGAACCGGAACAAGATAGATGTCGTGAGCGAAAGCATACCGTTGAGCATCAGCGGAGAAGGGCGAGGCTGAAAAGAGAACGTACTGATAATGGAATCTGTGGCTTAGATTCCCGTCTTCGCTCGGAACCCAATATTCCGTCACGTCCTTGAGAACTCCAACAGCGTTACGAATCTCTAGTATTGTAACGTCGCGATTGTAGAACTTGGCTTCCGCGAGCAATCTATGCGGATTACTGAATGGCTGATAAATGAGAAAGTCTGCGATTGCATCGATTTGGTGTTTTCCTCCGCGGCCTTTGACACAGATGCCTGCGCCAGACAGCGCCAACGTCGTATCTGAAGCCACATTCTGGACAGTGCGATAACCGCCCTTCCGCAACAGATGCAGGATTGCCTCTTCCAGCAACATGCCCCTTATCTGGCCTGGACGTGCCATCTTGTGTGCATTGTACATTAGGGGGGCCGCCCTCCTGAATAGAATTTTAAGCTCAGGGTCAGATCGGCTTATGATTCGCGTTTGCCCACAGTAGCAGCCAGGTGGTTGCGAGTTCTCAGGAGTCTTTGTCCGCCGCGTCCGCCGGAGGCCCGCCTAGGTGATGCATCAGTGCCTCGGCACTTTGTGCATGTGTTTGTGCAAGAATCCCCTCAGATCTGAGGCACTCGGTGCTCGCGACAAGTTATCCTGATCGCTCTGCTCTCGCTCTAGCTGTGCTCTCCGTTCACTCTCATTTCTTGTAAGGCCCCGTGCGGCTAAGCAGCCGGTTCCATGAGGAGGACCTGAGTTGTTATACCCAGATCACGGGGACCTAGCAGCTCACCGGCGGCTCGCTCGGAGCGAGCCGCGAAGGAACTACCAGAGGAACAGGGACGGCGAGCCCTGACGGGTGGCTGGTCGCAAGCTACGTGGGGCCGCTGGACTAAACTAATCAAGGGCCAAGTCGGCGCCGTTGAACGCGTGCAATGTCGCCGAACCCGTCTGGAACCGACGGCTTCACACTGTCCACAGCCAGATGGATTGAGCTTACCGGCCGTGCGTAATAGCAGCCATTTGACCGTTGCAGAGCTTGTAACTACTCAGCGGTTTCGACTGGCTCCTCGCCGATTTCTTCTTCGATTCCGCGTCGCCATTCGCGGGAGAGCCAGGGACGAAGCACTCCGTAGAGCAAATAGGAAAGAAACAGTACCGCTGGCATCCACTCGTAATTCATCACTGTGAAAATCAGGATAAGGATGATGACAAGAAAACGCGGGATGGATTTCTTCGTCTTCCAATTGACCGCCTTGAAGCTCGGATATTCGAACCGGCTGAACATCATGAAGGAGAGAAAGAGCAACAATGGCGGAAGAACGAATTTCCAGTTTCCGAGGTGATGTTCACCTTCGGCGAGCCAAAGCAGGAATAACGTGATCGACGCAATCAGACCTGCCGCGGCGGGAATGGGAAAACCCGTGAATGTGTTTTGATGATTGGCTGCGTCTTGTTTTGCGTCGGAGTTGAAACGGGCCAGGCGCAGCGCGCCGCAAGCGAGGTAAATGAATGCGATAATCCAGCACGCGCGCGGAAACTCCTGCAACACGACGCGATAAACCATCAGCGCGGGAGCGAGCCCGAATGAAACAATATCCGCAAGCGAATCGAACTCGCGCCCGAACGGACTCTCGTGTCCACCCAAACGTGCAAGGCGTCCATCCAGAAAATCAAAGACGAATGCGCCGAGAACTAACCAGATGGCAGTGTGAAAAAGATCACCAGCCGCATCGGGATTGGATGCTTGAAGCAGTGCGCCCTCAAGAATTTTGAGTGTGGCGGTGAACCCGCAAAAGAGATTGCCTGCCGTCATTAGATTGGGCAGCAGATAAATCTTCGAAGGATGTTCGTTCATGAATTGGTCGAACTCCTGTCAGCTTCGCATTCCCGTGGCGCCCCCATCGCCTCTCCCTTCCCAAGGGAGAGGGTAGGGTGGGGGTTCTGCCGCTGTAAGGATATTGCAAATGCCCTCACCTCAGTCCTCTCCCCTTCACGAAGGAGCGAGGCGGATTCCGCGCTAGCTCGCTCTCCGGCTTTCCTCACAGATTCGGCCAGCCGCGCGATGATTGTCGACCCACCGAAAACGTGATCGCCTACTTTCACAAGAACTTCAGCGTTGAGCGGTAAATATAATTCCGTTCGTGAACCGAAGCGAATCATTCCGAACCGCTCACCTTTTTTCAACTCGTCTCCGATTTGCGCCCAAGCCACGATGCGTCTGGCAATAGCTCCCGTGATCTGCCGCACCACGATCGTGCCCCGCGAATTCTCAAAAGCCCATGTCATTGACTCGTTTTTCTCGGAACAGTCGGAGCTGCGCGCATCGAGACAAAGGCCCTTTTGATGCTGGCAGTAAATAACGCTGCCATCAATTGGCGCACGATTCGTGTGAACGTCGAAGATCGATAAAAAGATTCCGATACGTCGCGTTTTCGCTTTGAGAACCTGATTCTCATCCGATTCGATGATGTCTATCACGGTGCCATCGGCAGCGGCGACGATTAAATTTGGATCTGCCGGCGCTGTGCGCTCCGGGTCGCGGAAGAAAGCAACAGTGCAAAAAAACAGCAGCAAAAAAAGCAATGACAGCCAGCCTGAAACAAACCAGCTAGCAGCAGCAAGCAGCGCAAAAAACGCCAAAATCCAGCGTGCTTCCAAGGTCGTTTGAAGGCGCATAAATGAAGTCTATTTTCTGAGCCCGAAAGAGCTCGGTCAAGCCGCCAAAAATCGCTACCGGGCCCTTGAGTACTGAACCACAATATCGTGGGCTTTGAGGTTGGGACTCCTCCAACCGGTAGCGGAAATAATCCGCTCAGAACCACGAGATTATAGTTGTTTCCAAGCCGTTTGTGGCTATCGTCTTTCATGTGGGGCGTCTGGCCCCACTTTTATGGCGCAAGTTCAAGAAGAAATTCCGGTCGAAAAATTATCTCGCAGCTCGACCGGAATCGCCGCCAGCCAAAAATACGACGCGGCGCAAATCGACAAATTAGAAGGCCTCGAAGCGGTCCGGAAACGGCCGGGGATGTTCATTGGAGATCCGGATGAGCGTGGGCTGCATCACTTGGTTTACGAAGTCGTCGACAATTCCATTGACGAACACCTCGCCGGATTTTGCACGAAGATAGAAGTAACCATTCACGTCGATGGATCGATCTCAGTTCGTGATAATGGTCGGGGAATCCCTACCGACATTCATCCCAAATGGAAAATGCCGGCAATTGAGCTGGTCCTCACGAACCTGCATGCAGGCGGAAAGTTTGGGCAGGGCGCATACAAATATTCCGGCGGATTGCATGGCGTAGGCGCGAAATGCACGAACGCGCTTTCGGAATGGTTCAAGGCCGAGGTATCTCGTGACGGCAAGGTCTATCACATGGCGTTCGCCAAAGGGAAAACGACCGACAACCGGTACGCTTATCACGTTCTTGCCTGATCCGACCATTTTTACAATTACGATCGAGTTTAAGTTCGAACGTCTCGCTACGCGGTTGCGCGAGCTGGCATTTCTTAATCCCGGCCTCGAAATCACACTTACAGACGAGCGTGCCGACCCGGCAAAGAAGGAGACGTTTTTTTACAAACACGGCATCGAAGAATTCGTAAAGCAGCTTGGCGAGAACAAACAGGTTCTGCATCCCAAGCCGATCGTTATCTCCCGCCAGCGTGATGAAGTCTTTATCGATGTTGTCTTGCAATACAACGACAGCTACAACGATCAGATTTTGCCGTTTGCGAATTCAATCCCGAACCCGGATGGCGGCACGCATCTGACCGGCTTCCGCACGGCGCTAACGAAGGCAATCAACCAATATGCGCGGCAAAACAACCTTTTGAAGGAGAAGGATCCTTCCCTTTCTGGAGACGATGTCCGCGAAGGATTGACTTGCGTGCTCAGCGTTAAGCTGCCCAATCCACGTTTCGAGTCACAGACCAAGGTGAAGCTCGTGAACACCGAGATCGACGGCATCGTAAATTCCGTTGTCTATGACGGGCTAATGACCTTCTTCGATAAGACTCCGCCGGTTGCCCGACGAATTTTCGACAAAGTGCTCACAGCGGCCCGGGCGCGTGAAGCTGCGCGAAAAGCGAGAGAAACAATTCGCAAGGGCGCTCTTACTGGCGGTGGACTGCCTGGGAAACTGGCAGATTGCTCGGAACGCGATCCGGAATTGACCGAGCTCTACATCGTCGAGGGCGACTCCGCCGGCGGCTCCGCCAAGCAGGGTCGCGACCGGCGTTATCAAGCGATTTTGCCGATCCGCGGCAAGTTGATCAACGTCGAGAAAGCGCGCGAAGATCAATTTCTCAAAAACACTGAGATCCAGGCGATGATCACAGCGATCGGCGCCGGCATTGGCAAACCGAAGGAAGAGGCCAATGGTAAGGACGAAGGTCGATTCGATATCTCAAAGCTACGCTACGGTCGCATCATCATCATGACTGACGCAGATGTAGATGGCTCGCACATTCGCACTCTGTTACTCACGTTCTTCTTTCGGCAGATGACGGAGCTCGTGCGCGCCGGGAAAATTTACATCGCGCAACCGCCGCTGTACCAGATCAAGCGCAAGAAACGGGAAGAATACGTAGACGATGACGCGCGGCTAAACAAAATCCTTATCTCACTGGGCGCCGAGGATGTCCGGCTGAAAAACCTGGCCGATGACAAAGAAATCACCGCGACACAACTGAAGGACATTCTCGAGTCACTCGAGAAACTCGCGAAGCTAAGCGAAGCGGTGCGCCGCCACGGCGGCGATTTTGAAACGTATCTCTCTCATCGTAATTCCAAGTCGGGCAAGCTTCCAACGTACCTGGTAAAGGTGCGTGACGGAAATGAGGAGACCGCACATTATTTTCATGATGAAAAAGCGGTTCGAAAATTTCATCAGGAAAACCTCGACCTTAATTTGTTCGATACGCAGATCGGTCAGGAATTGCTTCCACTCAGCGATACGCCGGCGCGGACCGATGGAAGCCGGCGGCGTGGCAGACTGGTCGAGCTACACGAATCTGCTGCAATCGAAAAGATTATTGCCGAACTGGCTCGCAAAGGTTTGAAAGTCGGCCATTACGCGACCAGTGACCGGCCGATCTTCGAGTTGATTGAAGGCGACGGCGACAAAGCCGTCTCGCATCCTCTGTTTTCGATTCCGGAAATCCTAGAAAAGATTTTGGAGATCGGCCGCCGCGGAGTGCAGATCAAGCGCTTCAAAGGTCTGGGTGAAATGAATGCCAAGGAGTTGTTTGAGACCACGATGAATCCAGAAAAACGCAAGCTCCTGAAAGTGGATCTGAACGACGACAATGCTGTCGA
>WNGF01001116.1_pt1 | contig 42657 bp, 34 predicted proteins | sample 5400641 | NCBI WGS metagenome assembly WNGF01 (sample SAMN13153371, study PRJNA577476) | soil metagenome | isolation source: 80 cm soil or saprolite under grassland replicate 2 | place: USA:California | collected 2016-06-15 | reverse complement strand
CCGCCACTTGCCGGCACACGTCAGAGAAGAGTGCATTTTCAATTTCGATGATTCGATCTTCGGCGCCCAACACTTTCTTTTCCCAGTCACGCAGCTCAGGGGTTGTAAACCGTTCGGCGTTAGTGAGCGTTTGTCTTCGCTCATAGTCGGCGGGCACGCGCGCCGCGTTTCCCTTTGAGACCTCAATGAAGTAACCGAAGACGTTGTTGAACTTGATGCGCAGGTTGTTAATTCCGCTGCGCGTGCGCTCAGTGGCTTCGAGGGTGGCAATAATCTGTTTCGCGTTACGGCTAATCGACCGCAGCTCATCGAGTTCAACTGAATAACCCTCGCGAATGGTGTCGCCCTCACTTATTTTCGCCGGCGGATCATCGCTAATTGCTTTGACCAGCAACGCGCAAATTTCCGGCACTTCGTCGGCGCTTTCAGACAATATCTCCAGGAGCGATGACTGCATCGCTGCCAGGTTTTCGCGAATTGCCGGCACCTGATATAGCGAACGCAGGATAGCGTTCAAATCTCGCGGCGACGCCGAACCAAAACTGATGCGTCCGATTAAGCGTTCAAGGTCAGAGACTTCCTTCAGTAACGAACGCAGCTTGTCTCTCGTGATTTGCGATGCAAACAGATCCTGAACCGCGGCTAACCTCACTTCAACCTCGCCTCGCTTCACGCAGGGTCGTAATAACCACGACCGCAGCAAGCGCGCGCCCATCCCCGTGACGGTTTCATCGATAACGCTCAGAAGTGTACGCCCGCTCGCGCCTCCCAAAGATTCAACCAACTCAAGATTGCGGACGGTTACGTTGTCGAGGACCAAATGATCCTGTGGTTCGAAATAGATCAGGTCGGTAACGTGCGCCGCTGCAGCGCGTTGTGTCTCCTGCGCATAACGCAGACAGGCGCCGGCCGCACGCACTGCCTCGTCCTTACGCTCAATCCCATAACCTTCAAGCGATCGTGTCCCGAAGTGATTTAGTAACAGTTCCGCGCAGTCTTTCTTCTGCCAGAGCCAGTCTTCCAGCGGAGTGAAGGCGGCGTCGATAAACTGACTATTTTGAGAGTCGCCAGGAGAAGATTTGGGAAAAGTATTTGGAGAGGTGGTGGAGGACGACGACAGACTTGAGTTGATCGGTTGGTTCTCTAAATTCGCTGCCTCGCCGAGCGGCAGAGGGGCAGTCTGCGGTTTTCCCGAAAGCCCAGCCCTTATTAATGGAGCGAGTGAAACGGGGAATAGGAGCTCTCGCGGCGCATACGACTCGAGGTCGGCGCGGATCTTTTCCCAGGCACTTGGTCCGCTCTCCTCCGTAGCACGAAATTCCCCCGTGGAGATATCAAGAAAGGCTGCGCCGATTGTCTCTCCCGAGCTGCACACAGCGGCGAGGAAAACTGCTTCACGGGCGTCCAGAAGTTGCGGATCGATGGGGGTGCCCGGAGTTACAATTCTTACCACCTCGCGCCGTACGAGCTTCTTCAGCTTTGAGGCTTCTTCGGTCTGCTCGCAGATAGCAACGCGGTAACCTTTGCGCACCAGGCGCGCAATGTAGTTTGCTGCCGAGTGGTGGGGAACGCCGCACATCGGCACGGGATCGCCACGTTCTTTATGCCGCGCCGTAAGCGTTATCTGTAATTCGCGAGAGCCGATTACAGCATCATCAAAGAACAGCTCGTAAAAGTCGCCCAGGCGAAAAAATAATAGTGTTCCGGGATGCTGCTGCTTCAGCTCCTGATACTGGCGCAGCATAGGCGTTTGAGTGGAAATCATAAAGTGACGGCTAATTTATCCGAATGAAGCGGAAGGCGAAGACTACATCCGGGACTGAGATTTGTGCAAGGCTGTATAACAATCAGATTAACGAAAGGTCTGCAAAAAAACCCGCAATGGAGTCCTGGTGAACAGCGGTTTGCTTAAGGGTTGCACATTGCCTGCAAGTGGCATGTTCGAATCAGAATTGCAAGCGGTAGAGGCTCTGTAAAAACTGGTGGTACGCCGAAGGCGTTGAATAATTCCAGCCCAGGGTAACTGCCTAGGGAAACGCGCAAACACCCCCTTCCTACCCTTAAACGGTTAAATACGATTTTGTCGTTCGTTTATTTCACCCCTTCAGGGTGATGAATCAGTGGTTGAGTCGTTCACCCAGGGTGTTACCCTGGGCTGAAATTATTCAACGCCTTCGGCGTAAGAGTTGGAGTTTTCACCCGGGTGCTACCGAGGCCGCTACAGAACCGAGTACAGAACCGAGCGCGGTAGCGCCGGATGTGAGAGTCATCTTCAGATAAGCGGGCAGACTACATACTGCCTAATACTGAAGTTGAATGTGGCATCCGGCGCTACTGCTCTCGGTTCTGTAAGGGACCCGTCGCCACAGCTTCCGATTCTGGATATGAACCTTAACCGCCACGCTTCAGTGTCATAGGAAACTGTGGTAATTTCCAACTCCAAAGTCTTATCGGACATCGACAACAGGCATCGGGACCGAGGTTGGCGAGCTTCATAGTGGCAAATAATCCCCTGATATCAGAAAATTCAATCAACGTCCTGCTGACTCGCTCTCTCGAGGAGCACCTGGCCGCAATGCAAGCAGTGCTCAACTCGAGACTCGCCGAGATTGCCGCTGCCGGCAGCGTCATCTGCGAAGCACTTCGCGCCGGCAATAAGGTTCTTCTCTGTGGAAACGGTGGCAGCGCCGCTGATGCACAGCACATTGCGGCAGAGCTGGTCGGCCGTTATGAACAACAAAGGCGGGCTTTCCCCGCCATTTCCCTTACCACCGACACTTCAGCACTTACTGCCCTAAGCAATGACTACGGCTACGAGGAGGTCTTCACGCGTCAAGTGCAGGCCTTGGCCGTGGCGGGCGATGTCTTGATTGCAATCAGCACCAGCGGGAAATCTCCTAACGTGATCAGAGCAGCGGAAATGGCGCGGGCAATTGGTTGCAAGATTATTGCGTTGACGGGCTGTTCCGGCGAACCATTGGTGTCGCATTGTGACCTATCCGTAATTATTCCTTCGGAGCGGACCTCAAGAGTCCAGGAGGCTCATATCACTGTTGGCCACCTTTGGTGTGAAATGGTCGACGTGATGTTTAGCACGTGGATTCAAGTTTGAAATGCAACTTTGAGATTGATGGTAAGGGCAAGCTGCGATATCACGGGTTAGGCTTCTTGCATTTCTCCCTCTCCTATCAGAACCGAGCGCGGTAGCGCCGGATGCTAAAGGCAAACTGAGTATTAAAAGTAGGCCCAGCTTATGGCCAATGTGCCTTTAGCATCCGGCGCTACCGCGCTCGGTTCTGTAATGGTTCTGCATAGTTCCCGAAGTTGACACAGTCGCGCGACCTGCTGCCAACATTCTGTAAAGTTCGAACCCTCGTGCCGATTCCAAACGGAACTAGTACCCTTCGGGGAAATTACTTGACATAGATTATCGATGCATTTAGGCTCTGGGCGCATTCAATCAGGCAATCTGTATGCTTCGGTGATTTCCCGGCAGTCAGTCCACTTAACAAATTGTATTGAAAACCACGAGGCCGTTGCGCGTGGCTGCACGCCGAAACTAGCTTTGCACCAATTTGTCCACTTAAGTTTGCCGCTCTACAACGCACGAAGGCCCCAGGAACTTCGAGAACAAGATCTCGCCGCAATATCTCTCTGAGACAATTAAATGTTCCCCCAAAAAAGCCAAATCAGCGCCAAGGTCGGTCCAAAAACCTACCCTTTAGGTGAGAAGATCGAACAATCCGCCGATGGCCCAACGATAGCGCTGGTGGCTTTAAGTCATACGCCCGTGGAGCGACGTCTGTATGCCGCGATGTTAGCAGCGATGAATCAGCGAACCGACCAATCGATGACTCAACCGGATGTTTTCACTGTGCGAGCTCTGATGGAACTGACCGGTATCGTCAGCTTGAGCACGATCAGAAGGGGACTTGAAGGTCTGGTAGCGAAGTTTAGTGTAGATCGCGAAGGCCGATCTAACGGTAATGGAGCGCGCGATCACACTGCTGCCTACCGCGTCTTCACTCCTGAGGAAGTTATCGCCCGGCGTGAGGCGAGGGGAATCAAATCCTATGCGAAGGGAATTGAGAGCAGCGCGGGCGATCGGTCCTTTGAGCGAGTTATCCAGAGAATTGTAGACAATAAAAACCTGAGCCGCCGCGAAGCGCAGGTGGCGTTGTGTTGCGTTGAGGGATTGACTAACGCGGAGATTGGTTTGCGCTTGATAGTGGGCGAGCAGACGGTGAAGTTCCATCTTCGTCATATCTTCATCAAGTTTGGCGTAAAACGACGAGCCGAATTGATATCTCGATTACTACTTTGACTTTGCAGTGCGCTGACCAGTCAGCGCTTTGGTCGGTCGCGAGCTGTCGCGGCCACGGTTCGCTTGAATTTAGGGTAAGACCGCGGCGTCAAGCCGCCGAAGACCAAAGCGGTGACAAGTCATCGCACTCCAAATTGAAAACCTGATGCCGCCTCGCATGAGAGGTTTCCCTTCGGGGTACCATGTGTTTACGATTTTACACGTAGGTCAGTGTGAAATTAATTAAACACATCAGGGCACCAGTGTCTCCAGTCGTCGCGCGAAAAAGATGAGCACAAACAAAGACAAGAAAAAGAAGAAGAAAAAGAAAACGGCTCTCGTAATTTGCCGGGATCGCAAAGAGTTTTGGACAACCCAGACGCAGTTTTGGCAATGGGTAAGAGAGGGTATTGTGACCAAGACCCACGATAGCCCCTTGACCGGCACATTCAACCGCGAGCACGAAGAGTTACTAGTTCTTTTGAGCAACACCGTCTTAAACCTAGCCCACCCTAATCATATGCGCGAAGCATTGATGTCCCGCAGAGTTGGGCTGGCGAGAAAGTGAATCAATTCCTATGAGAAGACGCAATATGGTTAGTTACCCGATCACCTTGATCGCGGTGGCTGTACTTTGCTTTGCAGTTTCGCTTTCGGCCTCGGGTCAAGAACCCGCCGAAAATACCACCCCGGACAAAGCCGTGTCTACCAATCGGAGTGTGGCGCAGGTGTTGGCGATGGCCGACGACGATCGCTACCGCATCGGTCCCGGCGACGTGCTCGACATAAGGATCCTTAATCGGCCCAACCTCTCACGCGAAGCAGTTCGCGTGGAGGGCAGTGGCATGATTCGGATGCCTTTGATCGAAACTGAGATACAGGCGGCCTGCAAAACCGAGGGCGAATTGGCGGGCGACATTAAGGACAGGTACACGAAGTTTTACCGCAACCCGCAGGTTGATGTCTTTATCAAGGAGTATCACTCAAGGCAGGTGGCGATTATCGGAGCGGTAAACGAACAAAGCCGCTTTGAACTTCAGCGTCGCATTCGTTTGCTTGATCTTTTGACCTACGCTAAAGGGCCGACGCCGAAGGCTGGTCAGACAATTAACATCGTCCACTCGCCGCCAACGTTGATTTGTCAAAAAGAGGAAACGGCGGACACCGCAGCGCTTTCAAGTTATAGACTGAGTGATACACTCCAGGGATATCCTCAAGCCAATCCTTTTATCGAGCCTGGCGACATTGTCACGCTTCCTGAAGCCAACCAGGTCTACGTCGTAGGTAACGTCTTCACGCCGGTGACCATTCCACTCAGGGAACCACTCACGCTTTCGCGCGCGGTTGCCATGGCCGGCGGCGTCAAGCAGGATAGCAAGAAAGACAAAGTGAGAATTGTGAGGCAGCAGCCCGGCACCGCCACCAGCCAGGAAATCGTGGTGGATTTGACTTCGATTGAAAAGAAGCGCGCCGAGGATATTGCGCTGCTGCCGAATGACATCATCGATGTTCCGACGTCCGGGAGTAAGACCTTTTTGCGCAGTTTACTCGGCACAATTGCTCCTTCCATAACGCAACTTCCAGTGCGCGTGATCCCTTAGCACGTAAATCTGCCGCGGATTTACGCAGATAAACGCGGATATGAATAACAAGCGTTACTGAAATGCGAAGTCTTCTCCTGCGGGTCCCAATTTTTTTGTCTGCTGATCCGCGCAATCAGCGTTTATCCGCGGCTAATCACTTTGTGGCTGATTCGAATTTCGCAATCCGAAATTTTGACAGGTGAATAATGAAACCATCTCGTGAACTGATTAAGACAGAGGCTGGTCTCACAGCGATCGAAAGATCAAGTGACTCTAACGGCGGCTCGCAGTCGTACAACTACGGCGTTGATCCGGAGGCGGAAACCGAAGTTAATTTGCTTGATTACTGGCGTGCCGTACGAAAACGTTTGTGGCTGGTAGTCAGTATCGTTGTGCTGGTCGCGATGCTTTCCGTCATCTACGTGGCGCGCAAGCCGGATATCTATCAGGCGGGCGCTCGTGTACAGGTTGATTTGGAAAACAATGCTGCACTGGTGGGCAAGACACCTTACGTCTTCGGACCTACGAACGATCCGGTTTACTTCAACACGCAGCTGCAAATTCTCGTAAGTCCCGGCCTGATGCGGCGCGTAGTAAAAACGCTCGACCTCGAACACAATCCCGAGTTCTTCAAGGGAAACTCAACTCAGAATAGATCGACCTGGCGAACGATTAAGCGCATGGTGGGCCTCGGCGGCAGCGATAAAGCCGATATCAATGCGAAACCAAAAGATGAATTGCAACTGCGTAACACAGTCGCGGCTGCCACTTCGCACGAGGACCTTGCTGAAGCTAAACGTCTCGCGCCTTATGTAAACGCAATTCTCGCCGGTCTCAAGGTCGAGCCTGTAAAGGAAACGCGTGGCTTATATAAGGAAACTCGCCTGATCGATATTAGTTTCACTCATACCGATCCGGAGGTTGCTTCCAAGGTAGTCAACGCCATAGCGGAAACTTATGTTTACAACAATCTCGAAAAGAAGAGTGAAACTAATGCGACTACCGGAGACTTTTTGCAGAAACGCATCGCTGAATTGCAGCAGCAGATCCGCGGCGATGAAGAGCGTCTCGTCAATTATTCAAAAAACAACCAGATAATTTCACTCGATGCCAGCCAGAACACCGTTGTCGAGCGGCTTAACGGGCTGAACAGGCAACTGCTGGATGCCGAAAACGCCCGAATACTCGCTGAGTCTCAATATAACGCCGCCAGAGTGCCGGGCAAGGCAAGTGCTCTTGCAGAGGCCGACGAAAAACTGGCTAACGATTCCGAATCGAAAGCTGCCGACCTGCGCCAGAAGCGCGCACTCCTGCTGGTGGATGCCACTGAAGAAGCTCCGGAAGTGAAAGAGATCGATCAGCAGATCGCAGAGCTCGATCGCCAGGTCAAAGAAATTCGCGGCCACAAGGGCAATACGCTTCTAACTAACCTGGAGACGCAATACCGTCAGACGCTTGCGCGCGAGCAAGCTTTGCGCAAATCGTTTGAGCAACAGCGCTCTGAAACAGTTACTCAAAATGAAGCGGCGATAAACTACCGGATCATTCAACAGGAGATTGAGACGAATAAAACCCTACTCGACAATTTGTTGCAGCGCTCAAAAGAGAACGACGTGATCATGGCCAGCAAGCCAAACAATATTTCGATCGTTGATTACGCGATCGCTCCCGATGGACCGATTGGACCAAATCGCCCGCGCACAGTTTTTGTTGCAATCTTTCTTTCGTTGGGCTTGGGCGTGGGTCTGGCCCTGCTACTGGAATATCTCGACGATACAGTCCACTCCACTGATGAAGTTGAACGGCTGCTGCATCTCCCGGCGCTTGCCGTTATTCCTTCAGCCTTCGGTAATGGCAGGCGTCGCTTGTTGGCTGGTCCGGGTGCGCTGCAAAAGCGAAAAGGGAATCCGTCAGACAACCCGGAATTGCTGATGAATGTCGACAGCCGTTCGCCTCTGGCTGAATCCTATCGCCATCTCCGCACCTCAGTGCTTCTTTCAACGGCAGGTCGCGCGCCGCGATCGCTATTGGTGACATCGAGTCTGCCGGGTGAGGGTAAGACTACGACGGCCGTAAATACAGCCGTTAGTTTGGCGCAAACGGGAGCCACAGTTGTCATTATTGATGCTGACATGCGGCGGCCGCGCCTGCGATCTATTTTCGGGTTGCCTGATCGCGCCGGCTTGAGTTCGATTCTATCGAGCGAAATGCCGGAAGCTGAGGTGTTGGCAATGGTTTCTAAAGAGGAGGGCACAGGCTTGCATGTGTTGACGGCGGGTCCGATACCGCCTAACCCGGCGGAACTCCTGGGTTCTGATCAAATGCGCCGGCTTCTGGTTACACTGCAGTCACGGTTTAACCACGTCGTCGTTGATTCACCGCCGGTCAGCTCGTTTACTGATGGCGTTCTGATTTCATCCATGGTTGACGGCGTCTTGCTGGTGGTTCATGGCGGCAAGAGTTCGCGACACATCGTGAAGCGTTCGCGACAGCTACTCCACGACGTCGGCGCAAAGATCTTTGGTGTCGTGCTCAACAACGTCAATGTTCAAGCACATGACTACTACTACTATCAGCGTTATTACGGCTCTCACTACTACAAGAACGACGGGGACGAGGAGAATGAGACTGCCGCCGCCCCTGCGAGCACGTTGGATCTGAGATAGGGTTGCGCGATTGAATGATATGAAGGGTCTCTCACATCCGGCAGCAACCATGAGGTGTTAATCGGCTGATAGAAACTGAACCTACCAAGCCAGGCTTAGAATCGTCGTTGGTGCGCGATCGTTTATACGAAAGGTACCGCTCCTTTCAAAGCGCGGGAAATCCGGACGACGAAAGAAGACAGCGCGCGCCTTACATTCGCCGTTTGATCAGCGCACATTTTCCCTCAGACAGGAGCGCGAGAATTCTGGACCTTGGCTGCGGGAGTGGAGCTCTTCTCTACTTTCTGCGTGAAGCTGGTTATCAGAATATTTCGGGCATTGATAGCTCGCCTGAGCAGATTGGGCAGGCGCGGCAGCTTGGCTTCGCGAACGTTCGAGAGGCGGATGCTTTTACGTTTCTTGAAAGCGCGGCGGATGATTCGTATGACGCGATTGCAGCATTTGACATTATCGAGCATTTGACGAAACCGGAACTGCTGCACCTGGCTGACGAGATCTATCGGACACTCGCACCCGGCGGAGTCTGGATTATCCATGCTCCCAACGCTGAAGGATTGCTTGGCAGCCGCGTGCGTTATGCAGACCTTACACATGAGCAGGCGTTTACGCCCGCGAGCGTAGAACAATTAACTCGTGCAGCCGGGTTTCGGTCTTCGGAATGCTTCGAAGATGCACCGATCGCTCACGGGCTCAAAAGCATGGTGCGATTGCTCATCTGGAAAACGGGTCGAGGTTTGCTTCGCCTCTTCTTCATGGCTGAGACTGGCGATACGGGCCGAAACGCCATCTTCAGTCAAAACCTTTTGGCGCTCGCGCGAAAATAGGAGAGGTAGACTTTAATATAATGCTGCGGTCATGGAGCCTTAACCGAATTGCATGGTCTTTGCGGAAGATTTCCCTGCCGATCAAGCGTTCCGATCTTGTTCTTGATGTTGGTTCGGGCGGCAGCCCGCATCCCGCGGCGGATGTACTGCTGGAGCGTTACCCGGATCCTAAACATCGATATAGCGCGATGGTGATCGACAGGCCCACGGTATTAGCGGACGCTTGCAAGATGCCGTTCCGGGATAAAGCCTTCGACTTTGTAATAGCGTTTCATGTCCTTGAGCATGTCTCAGATCCAGCTTCGTTCTTGAAAGAACTACAGCGAGTTGGCAAGGCCGGATACATTGAAACGCCCAACGCTATCTTCGAACGATTGATTCCTTACGATGTTCACCTGATCGAGATAATGAACATTAATGACCGGCTGTTAATCAATAAGAAGGTATCTGGCAGGCCAGACAATTTTCTCAATGAGCTGGAGTTGATCAAACATTCTCCAAAATGGAATCGCTTCTTTTACGGAAATCCAAACCTGTTCCATGTACGGTATTTGTGGAAGGGAGAAATCAACTTCGAGATACTGAATCCGAATGTCTCTTCCAAGTGGTTTGTCGAACCGCGAACTCCGAAGCTCGAGGTGCATGGGTTTGTTAGGAACACCCGGTCAAACGGAGTGAGGAGTGCGGGTCTCGCAGCGATCAGAAAGTGGCATCGACTGACGAAGAGAAAGCTTACGAACCTCAGCGAGTTGTTGGTTTGTCCGGAATGTCATGGTTCGCTTGCTATTACCGCCGAAGTGGCAAGTTGCGATGAATGCCGAGTGTCCTACCAGTTACTTCCAGTGCCTGATTTCAATCGACCGGTGAGCCTTGAGCGTAAGGGTGGTTTACTGAAGCGTGTCGCACAATGCTGATCTCTATTTGTATCCCCCAGTATAACCGTTCCAGATATTTACTGGCGGTGCTGGAGTCGATTCGAATTCAGGATTATCCGGAAGTGGAGGTTGTCATTTCCGATGATTGCTCTACCGACGACTCACTGGAAGTGATTCCGAAATACATCGCTGAAGTCCGGGAAACAACGCACGTTCGTTTTAATTACATTCGCCAGCCGAAGAACCTGGGCTACGACGGCAACCTGAGGGCAGCGTTGGGCGCCGGACAGGGCGAATACTTATTTGTTCTCGGAAACGACGATGCTCTACCCAATAAGGATACTCTGTCCAAACTCGTTGGTATTCTGGCAGAACTTAATTATCCCGATGTTGCCTTCACGAACTTTCAATTCTTCGGAACGCCGGGTGAGGTACAGCGTCGCGCCAAAGATACTGCCGTCATTGGCTCTGGACCGGAAGTAGCTTTGAAGACTTTTCGGTCCTTTAGCTTTGTCGGCGGTTTGGTGATCAAGAGCTCTGCTTTCAAACAACACAACACTGACAAATACGACGGCTCAGTTTATGTGCAGATCTATCTGGCCGCGCGAACGATCGCCTCGGGTGGCAGCGCCGCCTCGATCTCCGAGTCAATGGTGGCTAAGGACGTGAGTTTTCCCGGCGAAAAGGTCAATAGTTATTTGGACACGCTGGCTCAGAACAATCGTACCCTGCACCGTGAGCTAGGAGGTCTGGACCAGGTTGGTCGCGTGGGCTGCGACGCGATTTTGCCTTATGTGCCCAACGGCTCTCGTCAGAGCTATATCCTGAAAATCTATGCGCAGCTGCTCTTGCTTACCTATCCTTACTGGCTACTCAATTATCGCCGGAATGGAGTATATCGGGCGGCAGTAAATCTTGCCCTGGGCTGCTCGCCTTCTAATCTCATTAAGGTTCCCGACGTAGCTCTTTTCGTTCGGCTGTGTTTGCTTGTCTTGTTCGCGGCTGCGACAGCCATTGGTCTTATTGTCCCATTGAGATTCCTTGGGAGAATGGCGAGCTGGACGCAATACCTCTTCCAGCGTTTTCAATCCCGACATACAAGTGTTTTGGAAACGGGGGCAGAACTGTCGGCTTCGTAAAGCTCCTCCTTATTCGACCTGACTAAGTGCGTATCCTCATTCCAGCCTTCGGTTTCGAAGATTGTTTTGTTGACAACGTTGAAAAAACACTCGTTGAAATGGGCCACGAGGTTCGTACGCTTGGATACATATCGCCCAAAAAGTATTGGGCGTTGCCGAGGTATGCAACTCGAGTTGCTCGGGAAATGATGCTGGGCGATAGGCCGGATCGGATAGGTCAAAAAATTATCAAGTTGGCCAGGGAGTTTAAGCCCGATGTCGTCCTATCGGTCACCGGTCTATTGCATCCCCTGGTGTTGGAAGAACTCGGTAAGTTTACCTCTGGGCGACGTGTTCTCTGGTGGGGAGACCCACCGGCCAATAGTCATAAGTGGGGAATACTCGACCCCGGCTGGGATTGGATCTATGTCAAAGATCGGGCGGCGCAAAACAAATTGCGCCTGGTTGGACGCAATGCGCATCTGCTTCACGAGGCAATGAATCCCAGATGGCATAAGCCTGTTGCTGACCAAAGAAACGGCTCTGTCGTAGTGGCTGGAAATTATTATGCTTTTCGCCAGGCGATCATTCTTAAACTGACTGGTGACGGAGTGGCATTCGAGCTTTATGGCGCTCGGCCACCGAGATGGGCGCACCCTGAAATAAAGAGATTGCATACCGGGAAGTATGTTACCGGTGAGGAAAAGAGCCGCGTTTTTGGCGAGGGTTTGGCATGCCTGAACACTTTTAGTCTCGCCGAAGGTAACTCGTTAAATTGTCGCGCTTTTGAAGTGGCCGGAGCAGGTGGGTTACAGATTATTGAATACAGACCGGCTATTGAAGAGTGCTTCGAGCCCGGTAAAGAACTGCTGACTTTTGCTACTTACGAAGAACTCCTCGAACATCTCAAGCGAGCTCGTAACGATCCCGAGCACATGAAGCCTATTCGCCGCGCGGGTGCAAAGCGTGCTCTATCCGATCATACATATCGACACCGGTTGCAAGTCATCTTGAACAACCTTTAGTTCCGATGGAAATACCTCTTTCAAGATTGGAGCATTCTGAGGACGCAAGGCACGCGAGAGATCGATCGATGTCAAAAACGCTTCTTCTCAGGATGGCTAAGACAGTTTTTCCCGATCGACAGTTTGTATCGATCCTGAAGTATGAACTGTCGTTGTTGACGATTTCGATTTATTCGAAGTTGTCGCCGATCGAGTGGTTTAAGACTTTACAAAGAAAAAACTCAACTGACCTGAAGGTCAATATTGGCAATGGCCCTTTTAAGCATGAAGGATGGATTAACCTGGATTGTTGCATCAGTCTTAAGAAAGACGTAGTGGCTTGTGATCTCAGAAGGAAGTGGCCGCTGCAGGGCGGTAGCGCGAAGTATATCTTTTCTGAGCATGTCTTCGAGCACTTTGGTTATCCCGATGAAATTGGCCATGTGCTAAGGGAATGTTATCGCGTTCTTAAACCGGGCGGCGTACTTCGCGTGATCGTGCCCAACGCCAAGCGTTACCTACAAGCCTATGCGGATGACGATGAATGCTTTATCAGAGAAGTTGGTGGAGATTTAGCTTCGAAGCTTTCCGTGATCAACGTCATGATGCGAGAAAACGGGTTTCACAAGTATGCCTACGATTATGACGAACTTGAACGCGTTCTAAGGTGCGTGGGTTTCAGGAGCGTCAACCGTTCATCTTTGAATGGCAGCCCACACGAGGGACTTAACCTCGATTTTGATGATGCCCAGCGAGAACTGGTGTCGCTGTATGCGGAAGCGGTGAAATAAAGTCTGCTGGTAACAGCTAGCCAATGGTGAGCAACATCTCATTGCGAGAAAATCCGGTCTGGACCAGCAGAATTCGGCCGCGCTTCAGGGGCCTGCGAGACTACGCTAATAATGTCTGGATTGAGATGATTCTCACTGGACTTGGTTTTGTCAGCGGCATTTTTCTGGCGCGTTGGCTCGGCCCAACCGGGAGAGGCCAGCTTGCAGCTGCAATGTTGTGGCCGGGAGTGATTGGAATCGTTATTAGTCTCGGACTTCAACACGCCTTTGTTTACGCGGTCGGCGTCGGGTGGGCTAAGCCTGATCGATTACAGCGCCTCGGCCTTAAATTCACTTTGCTGGTGGCCGTGCCCGCAATGGTTATCTACTGGTGGGCTTGCCCATGGATCCTGGGAAAACAATTTCCGAATGAGCATTGGATACCTGGGATCTTCGCTCTTTATATTCCGCTGGCAGTTTATGCAGGTTTTCTGCTGCCAATCTACCAGGGGAGTGGAGACTTTACGCGCTGGAATATCGCGCGAGTTTTTCGCAGCGGTGGCTGGACGTTAGCTGTTGTCATATTCGCGTTTCTGGCGTGGCTCACAGTATTAAGCTTACTCGTCATTCAGCTTCTTATCCTGGTCATCCTATGTGTCTATCTCTATTCACGCCTTGGTTATCTTGAGGGGTGCAATAAGGGAGAAGGCAAGAAGCCACTCAGGCTTATCTTCAAATATGGTTTCGCAATCTATCTGAGCGGGCTCGCCTACACAGTAAATCAGCAACTAGACCAGTTGCTGTTGTCGATTTGGGTAACGCCTTCCGACCTGGGGCAGTACGCAGCAGCCGTCACTCTGGCAGGCGCGATTCTCGTGATCCCGACCGCTATGGGTCCGATTGGATTCAGTAAAGTTGCCCGAGCCAGCGACGATCCTTCTGAGCAGCGACGACATGTAAGGATCGCGTTCGCCTGGACCGCCGCCCTGTTAGTGCCGGCTGGACTATCTGTGGCGATTCTCGCCCCGTGGGTTACCAGGATCCTTTACGGCGACGCTTATGGGCACACCGCGGAGCTGTTGCGGGTTTTGGCTCCCGCGGCGGTTTCTCTCGGCATGGGAATCATGCTGGCTGATGTCCTGCGAGGGATGGGCAAACCAATGTATGCAACGTATGGAGCCATCGCCGGCGCCGTGATCACTATTGTTGGTTTGGCGCTCACGCTGCAGCGCTTTGGTACGTGGGGAGCAGCCTGGATCTCTTTCACTGCTTACACAGCCATGATGCTCATACAGTGCTACTTTCTTTGGAAACTGATGGCTAAGGCTCCTATTGAACATACCCCGGTGGCGAGTTGAGTTGTGTTAGTTAGCTTTGAGGAAGCTCTGAACAAGTTAATCCGGACTTACCCTTCCAAAAACCCGCGCAGCGGGTGGAAGCCCCGCTTCGCGGGCTCAATGCAAACTCTTCACCAACTTATTCAGAGTTTCCTTAAGTATGAATCAGGATGATGAGGAAGCTGCAGGAAGTTAAGAAACATACGGTGCGAGCTATTCTTCCTCGATGGGATCATGTGGCAGAGATCTACTATCCGACCGTATCGGCTTTTCCGATGTCGTATTCTGTGGGTCGATCAATTGTTGAGTTTTGCGAGGAAATGAACATCAGGCCGGGAGAGAGCCGAATTCTGATCGTAGGAGCTCACGGGGGCAGAGACTATCACTGGCTCACAGGATTCGGGCATCAAGTCGACGTGCTCGATCTTGGAGACCATGAGTGGGGAAAGAGTAAGTATGTTGGAGACGCCTGCCGCGCGGAAACCTGGGAAAAGATCAATGAGGCTTACGATCTGATCGTGATGCATGATGTTCTTGAACATCTGCCGGAGGATTTTGCAGCACTGCGTCATGCCAGAACCGTCCTGAAAAGTGATGGGTTCCTTTTCCTCTCAGTTCCTTACAAGCACGATCCGGAGATCACACACGTCCGTAGCTATTCTGAGGCGACGCTCACCAGGTTGCTCGGCCTCGCTGGTTACAGTTCGATTTGGAAGCGCGATCGTCCCGGCCTGCTCGAGGCCTTCCCGCGGTTAGTGAACGGTCTTAATTATGGATTGGCTATTCTCATGCCTTCGCCACGTCTGGGCGGGCTCTTCCTCCGGGGTTTGTTAGGGACAGAGTATTCAATAAACGACAAGACGCGTCGTCTCTATCGCTTGTTGGGACGGTCATCACAAAAAGGTGTGACCCTGGCTGCGACGCCAAGCCCTGATGAATCGGTAAGAAGTCATGTGGACCTTAACAAGGAAATGTTCATTGCTTGAAGATTGTCCTAAGTGAGGCGTGACGCGAGCAATATGGAAATAGGTCTACAACTGGATCAGGTTAGACGCAGAGCAGTCGTCTCAATGACCACGCGCGCGTTGCGTGGGCGCTGGCTGTACTATGGAGTTGCAGCGACGGGTCTGGTCTTGCATCTGGCGTTGGCCCTTCCTCTTTACCAATGGTACGACCGTCTGTTGGCGTGGATTCCACTGGTTATTTTTCTCTATCTACTGCGCCAGTATGTGCAGCAGCCATACAAGAGTATTCCGATACTGGTCCTTGTTGCCCTGCAGATCTACATCTTCTTTAGCGTGCCGCAATTTAGTCAGGAAGACTTGAATCTGAACATGGGAGAAGTCTATGCGCCGTCTATGAATGGCGTGACCCTGGCGATGGTGCTTACTGTCGGCGGCGAGTTGGTTTTTATTTTTGCCTATCACGTCGCCGCCATTCTTACAAAAAGACTGTCAGGCGCGCTTTATCAAATCACCGAGACCCCAAACCTCAACTGGATCTGGGTAACGAAGATTTATAGTGTTCTGGCCCTCATTGTTTACATGACGGCAGCCTTAACGGTTAGTTACTTTCCCGTGAGCATCCGCTACCTGATGACGCAGCTCTTCAATGTTTATCTGGCGTTGGCGGTCTTGTTGTACATCGGGCATTCCTTTAACAGAAGACGACTAATTGTAATTGCCTATTTGCTCGCTATCGGCATGGCATTCGTGGGACTGATACAAGGAATGCTGACCGCCATCGTCGGACCTTTCGTGCTGCTCTTCCTGGCGCGCTGGGTATGGGGAAAAGTCTTTGATTTTCGTTGGGCAGTACTGGCCGTATTGGCAATCCTATTTATCAACCCGGTAAAGAATGAATTTCGTTTGCTTCCGTCCTGGCTTAACCAGGATGTGTCGTCGATGGATCTGGTACAGGACCGATTAAGAGACTGGTCTCTTTCGTTTGAGAAGGTGTGGGTCGAGGGGAAGGCAGATCGCTCTGTCTATATGTCGACTGCCAGTAGAGCCAGTGATTTATTGTCTTTCACGCAAACCATCGACCTGGTACCCAGCGTCATTCCCTACAACGAAGGCGACGGCATGGATGACGCGATGTTGTTTTGGATTCCGAGAATTCTCTGGCCCTCGAAGGGAAGCACGACTGATCTAATCTACAACCGCTATGCACTGACCTTTGGTTATCTTGCTCCTGAAGATGTCGGAAAGACGGCCGTGGGTATATCCGTCTTCGCTGAAGGGTACTGGAACTATGGCACTTACGGTGTCTTCGCTTTTCTGTTTGTGGCCGGATTCATTCTGGGCACTCTTTTTGGCAACAACGGAAGAACAGGGCAGGTATCGACCCTGGTTTGTATGGTCTATGTGGCACCCACAATTTTGGTTCTACAGGCCCTGAGTGTGACCCTGGCTTCACTGCCTTCATTTCTCATTGGGATCACCATAGCGTTGCGCGGACTTTCGCTTGCTTCGCGCGCAGTCAAGCCTGGAGTTTTTCTAACGAGAGTCCGTGCCCGGCATAGGTAGCGGACGTTCGAGTAAAGCCGAGCATGTCCACATCCAAACTTAAAAGCGGAGTTCCCACCGGGTTCGATAACCCCATAGCGCTGCCGTCCACTCCGGCAGAAGCACACGCGTGGCAGGAAGCTAATCGTGAATGGTGGGAGCAGCATCCTATGCGTTACGACTTTAGCGAGATGCTTGAAGTGGAGGAATTCTCCAGGGAATTCTACGACGAGATAGACAGGCGATTCTTTGCTGATGCCGCGGCAATGATCCCGCCGCGCAGATTACCCTTCGATCCGCTCATAGATTTTGAATCATTGAAGGACAAGGATGTGCTTGAAATTGGCTGTGGCAACGGCAGTCATGCGCAGTTGCTCGTGCAACACGCGCATTCCTACACCGGAATCGACCTGACCTCGTATGCAGTGAAGAGCACAACGAAAAGACTGCGCTACTTAGGCGGGAACGGCAATATTCGGCAGATGGATGCAGAGCGCATGGAATTTCCTGACAAGTCTTTTGATCTCATCTGGAGTTGGGGAGTGATTCATCACTCTGCGAACACACGCCAGATCATGAAGGAAATGCATCGTGTACTGCGACCTGGTGGAGAAGCACGGATCATGGTTTACCACCGCAGCTTTTGGCACTATCGAGTGTTCTCGGGATTAATAGCTGGAATTACTCATGGTTATCTGCTGAAGATGAAATCATTTCATAAGACTTCACAATTGATGACAGACGGCGCGATAGCGCGGTTCTATACCGGCGCTGACTGGACGAACCTTGTTTCAGATCTGTTTGAAGTAAGAAGCATTCGGATCCTAGGAAGCAAGACCGGGCTCGTACCCTTACCGCCGGGTCCCGTGAAAAGGGCCGTTATGTTCTTAATTCCAAACTCTTTAAGTCAATTTCTCAATCATCGAATGAAGTTTGGTACGTTTCTTTTTTCCATCTTAAGAAAACACGCGTGATTCTTAGTCTACAGACTGACAGTTTCGGTAAGTACGGTGGAATACCGACCTACAACAGGCTGGTTTGCCGCGCGCTCAATGAGATCGATTCGCCTTCCAGAAGTCATGTTCTCATCGCCATGGACAAGGAGGAATGTGTGGGGCGAGAGGCTCAGCTCCATCCAAATCTGCACCTTACGGCATTCGCCGGCAATCGTATTCGCTTCGTCATGACTGCCTTGCGCTGTGTTGTTCGCAACCGCATTAACCTGACACTCGCGGGACACCTCAATTACGCTCCCTTATGTTTGCTGCTAAAAGTTTTACGACCGCGAATGCGATTCGGCGTTCTTATTTATGGCTGGGATGCCTGGGTTAGGCTCTCACGACTGCGTCGCTGGGCCTTGCAAAAGGCCGACTTCATCATCTCAATTAGTGAGTACACCAAGCGACAAGCAGTGGCCATTAACGGATTAAACGAGACGCGGATATTTGTGTTGCCTAATGCTTTGGATTGGAAGTCTAGGGAGACTACTGGTCAAGCAAGTGTCTCCTCGCTACCGCTGGGAACAAGACTGCTTTCGGTAGGACGCCTCGAGAAAGCTGAACAGCAAAAGGGATTTGATACGGTTATCAGAGCCTTGCCCGCAATTGCCGGGAAAGTTGCCGATGTGCAATACGTCATCATTGGCAGTGGAACCGATCTGGACCGGCATAAAAATCTGGCGCGGGAAGTGGGCGTCTCCGACCGGGTGCACTTTTTGGGTACCGTAGATCAACAAACCCTGCGTCAATGTTATGAGTCATGCGATATTTTTGTCATGCCTAGCGCTCAGGAAGGGTTTGGGTTTGTATACCTGGAAGCAATGCAGTATGCGAAGGTGGTTGTGGGCGCCAGGAGCGGCGGCGTGCCGGAGGTTGTGGAAGATCAAGTCACCGGGCGTCTGGTTGAGTATGGCAATGAAGACGAACTTGGGCAGGCCTTGATAGAGCTCAGTCTCGATCCGGAAAACCGGAGAAGAATGGGCTCGGCCGGCTACCAGCGTCTACAGGATAAATTTAGGTTCCCGCATTTCAAACGGAAGTTGACTGAAATTCTTGTGGCTGAGTTACCGTCGAAGATGGCATCAGATACACAATTTCCTGTCGTTCAAAGTACGCCTGAAACTCCTTAAGGCGGCAGTAGCATCGCATCCTGCAAATGAAGGTCCTCCAGGTAATTCCCTCAATTTCCGGCCGCTCAGGTGGGCCCAGCCAGGCCATCTTCCCGATGTGCCGGGCTCTAAGTGAGCGGGGCGTTGATCTCTTACTGGCGACAACCGACGAGGGTTTGTCAGGCAAGAATGGAAATGGAAAGCCTCAGTATGGGCAAATTAGTAATTACAAGGGGCAGCCGACCATATTCTTCCCGAGCCAAATCGGCAGTTCTTTCAAATACTCGCGACCATTTGCAAAGTGGCTAAACAGCAACGTTGCAAAATACGACCTGGTTCACATCCATGCTGTTTTTAATCATGCTTGTATAGCAGCGGCTCGTGCCTGTCGAAAGCGCGACGTCCCTTATATCGTTCGCCCGCTGGGCTCGCTCGATCCCTGGAGCATGAAACAGAAGAGCTGGCGGAAAAAGATTTTCTGGCATGGTGAAATCAAGCGAATGCTGAACTCTGCCGCCGCCGTTCAATACACGGCGAAAGCTGAACAAGAGGCGACAGAAGGGTTGCTGGGTTTGAATCACGGTATCGTCGTTCCTCTCGGTGTAGACCCGAACTTTGCCAGCGATGCGGCCTCTACCGAGGACTTTTCCCAGAAGTCTTCATCTTCACATCGCTATGTACTTGTGCTTTCGAGACTGCTACCGACAAAAGGACTGGATGTTCTGCTGGAAGCATTTTTATCAGTGCTGGATCAGAAGCAGCTGGAGAATTGGAGTTTGGTGCTGGCTGGAGAAGGACCTGTTGAATTTGTTGCCAGACTAAAGCAGATGACCGCCGCGGCGAACGCTTCAAAACAAGTCTTATTTCCAGGGTGGCTCCAAGGTGATAGGAAGAGAGCGGCCTTACACCAGGCATCGCTTCTGGCGCTGCCCTCGTATCATGAGAATTTTGGTCTTTGTGTGCTGGAGGCTCTCGCTTGCGGAGTGCCGGTATTGGTTAGTCCGCAGGTAAACCTCACGTCTCAGGTCCAGGCAGCTGGTGCCGGTTGGGTTTCGGCAATAGATAAGACCTCGCTCGCAGCGGCACTAGCAAGTGCGTTGACTTCCGAAGAAGAGCTATTGCTACGGGGAGAAGCCGGAAGGATTCTGTCGCGCAAGTTTACGTGGCCGGCTGTTGCTGGAATGCTCAAGGGTGTGTACGAAGAAATCCTGGAGTCAAAGAACTGTTGAACGAGAGAACACCCCACCTCTATAAAAACAGCGCCTATCATGAAGACCAATCGATATATCGATAGCGACTTACAAAGAGTTCGAATGATTGGCAGCGAGCTTTGCAACAACACTGACCTCGGCAAATTTGACCTCGTCGTTTCCAGCGATGTAATTGAACACTTATACCGTCCTTCTGATCTCATTGAAGTGGCGCGATCACTACTTCATCCACAGGGTCGGCTACTGATCGGGACGCCTTATCACGGCTATCTAAAGAACCTGGCTCTCAGCCTGACAGGAAAAATGGATTCTCATTTCCCAGTCCTTAGTGACGGGGGACATATTAAGTTCTTTAGCGTCGAAACACTTTCGCAGTTGCTTAAAGGACATGGATTCTCCGAGCTGGAATTCACCTACTACGGACGAACGCCATGGTTATGGAAAAATATGATTTGCCACGCGCGAAAGCGTAACTGAGTTGTTGTTAGAAAACATCACACCGCTGATTTTGACTTACAACGAGGCGCCGAACATCGCGCGTACGCTGAAGCAGCTCCGTTGGGCAGGTGACATAGTCGTCGTCGACAGTTTCAGCGATGACGATACCATTGAGATCGTTTCGCGCTTTCCGCAGGTGAGGGTCTATCAGAGAGAGTTTGATTCACACGCGCAACAATGGACTTTTGGCCTTAGAGAAACGGCTATTAGCTCGGAATGGGTCCTGGCTCTGGATGCTGATTACGTTTTGACCGAACAGTTTCTAGCTGAACTAGAGTCGCTCTCCCCGGGCCCCGATACTAAATCTTTCCGAGCAAGGTTTATCTACTGTGTAAACGGTAAGCGTCTTATCAGTGGCGTCTATCCGCCCGTGTCTGTGCTCTATCGGCGTAGTGATGCTTTTTACCGTCAGGACGGGCACACGCAAACTATCGTCGTCGAAGGCAGAATAGAGAATCTCAATGCTCCAATCCTGCACGACGATCGCAAATCGCTGACTCGTTGGCTTCAGGCGCAGTCGCGTTACACCAGGCTCGAAGCAGATAAACTCCTTATCACAGCCTCTGAGAATTTGAGTTGGGCTGATCGCGTCAGGCGATGGCGCATAGTGGCTCCGCCAGCTATGCTGCTTTACTGTTTGATAATTCGCGGCGGAATTTTAGACGGTTGGGCCGGGCTTTATTACGCGTTTCAGCGGGCTCTGGCAGAACTGATGTTGTCGCTGCATCTGCTCGATCACGATCTGAGCCGATCGCAAGAACCAACACCGCAGAGACACAAAGAACACAGAGGGGGCACCGAGAAGAAAGTCCCCGATCCGCAGTCAGAAATCGCAAACTCTTAAATCATGTGTGGCATTTGTGGAGTAATTGACTGGTCTGATTCTCCAGACCCGGCGACGCTCGTGCGGCGTATGACGCCGACAATGACGCATCGCGGGCCGGATGACGAAGGCTATCTCGAGAGCGGACCGCATGGCGGTCGGGGTTCGCGTCTTTCATTGGGGATGCGGCGTTTGAGTATCATCGACCTGGCTGGCGGACACCAACCAATCTTCAATGAAGATGGAACAGTTGGCGCCATACTCAACGGGGAGATTTATAACTTTCGAGAGTTGCGCCAACAGCTCCAGGATTGCGGCCACAGTTTTCGCACTCGCTCCGATTCTGAAGTAGTGGCCCATGCTTACAAAGAGTGGGGAGCGGAATGCGTCGAGCGTTTTCAGGGAATGTTTGCGCTCGCCGTTTATGACCGCCGAGGAACCGCAGGGCGGAGTTTCGAGTTTCAAGTTCCGAGTTTCGAGTCGAGCACGAGCGGCGACTGCGGCACCTTGTTTCTGGCGCGCGATCGGCTGGGAATTAAGCCACTGTATTACGCAGTAAACAGTGGACAGCAAACAGTAGCCAGCAATTATTTCTTGTTCGCTTCCGAGGTGAGGACGTTGTTAGCGAGCGGCGTTGTGCCGCGCCGCCTTTCTCGAGACGCGCTTGAGAGTTATTTGCTCTTTGGATCGGTAAGTGAGCCGATGACCTTGCTTGATGGAGTGTTTTCGCTACCGCCGGGCCACTGGATGACTATAGAGATCGGTTCCTCCACTACGGCGCCCAAGCCTGAGTGCTACTGGAATGTTGCCGCCCGGATCGCCCACGCATCGCGCAACGGCAATGCGAAGCGACCCGATACCAGTGCACCAGCGGCGCGCGTGCGCAGTTTGCTGGAGGAAAGCGTCCGGAAACATCTTATTGCCGACGTGCCCGTTGGCCTTTTCTTGAGCAGCGGTATTGATTCAACTTCACTTGCCGCGCTCGCTGCTCGGGAAGTATCGGGAGTTCATACATTCACCGTTGCCTTTCCGGAAGAGGAGTTCAGCGAAGCCGCACTGGCGCGCCGGACAGCCGAAAAGCTGGGTACAACGCATCAGGAAATGATCTTGAGTGGCAGCGAGATGCTCGGAAGATTGGGCGAAGCGCTTACCGCGCTGGATCAGCCGAGCATCGACGGCATCAATACTTATTTTGTGTCCTGGAGCGCCAGGCAAGCAGGCCTCAAGGTGGCTCTTTCAGGGTTGGGTGGCGATGAGATTTTCGGTGGGTACAGCACGTTTTGGCGAACTCTGCAGTACCAGCGCCTGGCGACTTTTAGTAATCGCATTCCCGGCGCTGCAAGATCGCCGGCGGCGTCGGTAGCCGGAGCTGCAGCTGGACGCTTTATCTCGGGAGATGGCGTCCGGAAGATCGCGGCACTATGGAAGAGCCCGAACTCCCTGCCGGATCCCTTCTACTTCGGGCGAGCGCTTTTTACTCCCGCCCAGGTTTCAGAGTTGATGAATGGTGCAGCGGCCGCCCAAGCCAGGCCACCCTGGTGGAACTGGCTTTCGCAGAGCGCGTCGCAAGCGAGCAACCTGGATTCTTTCGCGGCGGTATCATGCATGGAGCTGCAATCGTATCTCGTAAGCACGCTGCTGCGAGATACCGATTCAATGAGTATGGCCCACTCGCTGGAGGTGCGGGTTCCGTTTCTGGATCATCCGCTGGTCGAGTTTGTCACACAGCTCCCGCAGGAATTGAAAGCAGGGAAAGGGATACCGAAAGCTCTTCTCATTACCGCCCTAAGTGATCTTTTGCCGTCAGAAGTGATCAATCAAAAGAAGCGCGGCTTTACTTTTCCCTGGGCCACCTGGTTGCGTGGACCATTGAAGACAAACGTTGAGCGCGGACTTTGTGAATTGTCGCCGGCTCTGGAACAAGCCCTACACGTTGAAGCCACAGGAAATGTCTGGCGAAGCTATCTGGAAGGGAAGACAACTTGGTCACGACCGTGGAGCCTTTACGTGTTGAATGAATGGACGAAAAACCATCTCCATAATTAGCCGCAGATAAACGCGGATCACGCGAATCTGAAAAAGCGATGACCTCAAACCAAGTTGCCGTTTGCAGTTTTACCCTATCGGCGTAAATCCGCGTAAATCCGCGGCCAATTTGGCCCGAACTCGAAACTCGGAACTTGGAACCCGAAACTGCAAACCAATGTACATTCTTGGCATCAACGCATACCACGGCGACGCCGCCGCGGCACTAATCAAAGAGGGACGAATTGTGGCAGCGGTTGAGGAAGAACGGTTCAATCGCGTGAAGCATTGTGCCGGCTTTCCGGCGCAATCAGTCCGTTACTGTTTACAGGCTGCCGGCATTGACATTCGAGAAGTAGAGCATATCGGTGTATCGCGCGATCCATCTGCCCATCTACATAAGAAAATTCTGTTTGCCGCATCGCGAGCAGCGAAGCGCAGTGAGCAGTGGGCAGTGGGCGGTAGGCAGATGCCAGAGGCCCGACAGTCGGCAGGAAGCAGGGGCAGACTGCAGGAGGCGTTCAACACGATTGAGAGTGGGCTTTCGAATAAAGGACAACAAGGAAATGGAAGTGCCGAAGAAGGGAATGGAAGCAATGGGCGTAAGGGTGGCTTGGGAATATTCGCCCAGGTAAAAGACCGGCTGAACAATGCCGTGAAAGTTCGCGACCTCAAGGATGATCTGGCCCGCGCGTTGAAAGTCTCAAAAGGAAGTTTGCGCGCTCAGTTTCATAATATCGAACACCATCGCGCCCATCTGGCCAGCTCGTTTTATGTTTCGCCCTTCGATAAAGCCGCCTTGCTTTCAATTGATGGTTTCGGCGACTTCGTCTCGACTATGTGGGCCGTCGCAGAAGGGAACTCGATCAAGGTATTGGATCAGGTCGAGTATCCCCACTCGACCGGAATTGTTTACACGGCCACAACGCAGTTCATCGGCTTCCCACATTACGGCGACGAAGGCAAAGTGATGGGCTTGGCGCCTTACGGCAAGCCGCGCTACATCGAAGAGTTTCGGGACATCATCCGCACGGCGGCACGCGGGCAGTTTCGTTTGAACCTTGATTACTTTCGTCATCACGCGGAAGGCGTGGATATGACCTGGGATTCGGGTTCGCCGGTTATTGGCCGCATTTTTTCTGACGAGTTTGTGCGGACGTTTGGCGCGGCGCGCGAGCCTGGCGAGCCTTTAACCGATCGCGAACAGGATATTGCTGCAAGCCTGCAACTGCGTTTGGAGGAAGTTGGGTTTCACATCTTGAATCACCTTCACGCGCAGACGGGTCTAACCGACCTCGGTCTCTCCGGCGGCGTGGCCTACAACTCGGTTATGAACGGAAAGATTCTGCTCAACACGCCATTTCGACGCGTGTATGTCCAGCCTGCCGCCGGCGATAGCGGTACAGCGTTGGGTGTTTGCTACGAGATTCACAACCGTGTAAACCGACCTGTTAGTTCGCGAAAGACAGCCGCGAAGGAAAACGCTCAAACTAACAGTTTGCGTTACAACGAAGACGCGCAAACTGACCGCTCGCGTTACGTGATGCTGGGAGCTTACACGGGTCCGGAGTTTACGAATGATGAAATTCGCGGCGAGCTTGAGAACAGCAAACTGGTCTTTGAGACACTAAGCGATGAGGAACTAACGAGACGGGCGGCGCAGCACATAGCTGACGGATTGGTTGTCGGATGGTTTCAGGGAAGAATGGAGTTTGGGCCACGAGCGCTGGGTAATCGCTCCATCGTCGTCGATCCACGCCGGGAGGAGATGAAAGAGATCCTCAACGACCGGATTAAGAAACGCGAGCCGTTTCGTCCATTTGCCCCATCGATACTCGAAGAACGCACCCCAGATTATTTTGAACAGACTCATCCAGCGCCGACGATGTTGATGGTCTATCAGGTTCGGCCGGAACGCCGCGCTGAAATTCCGGCAGTCACCCACGTTGATGGCTCGGGACGTTTGCAGACAGTTTCGCGCGAAGTCAATCCGCGCTATTACCAGCTAATTTCTGACTTCAACGAATTGACCGGCGTGCCTGTATTGCTGAATACATCGTTCAACGAAAACGAGCCGATCGTTTGTACTCCACGACATGCTATTGATTGTTTCATGAAGACGCGGATGGATGTTTTGTATCTGGGAAATCATGTAGTGCGGCGTAATTGAGCCGTCAAGATACAAGTAACTATCCGCAGATTACGCCGATTTCACAGATTCAATAAGAACAAGAAAGAGTTTACGGCAAAGATTGAAATGGTTATCAGAATAGAAAATTTTTCTAAATCGGGTTGTTATCTGTGTAATCTGCGAAATCTGCGGACTCAAATCTTTGCTTCCTGAACTCTTGGCGGTCCATAAACTTCGAGGAAACGGGTTTAAGCGATGAGGATACTCGTAACCGGCGGCGCTGGTTTTATTGGTTCGCATCTCTGTGAACGTCTGCTGGCTGACGGCCACGATGTTCTGTGTTTGGACAACCTCTTCACCGGACGTCGCATGAATATTGTGAAGCTGTTGGACGACCACCGCTTCGAACTGATTCGTCATGATGTGACTGAACCGATCCTCCTGGAGGTGGATCAGATTTATAACCTCGCCTGTCCAGCCTCGCCGATTCACTACCAGTACAACCCGGTTAAGACGGTAAAGACCAGTGTGATGGGCATGATAAACATGCTCGGCCTGGCCAAGCGCGTTCGTGCGCGAATACTGCAGGCATCGACGTCCGAAGTTTATGGCGACCCTCTGGTTCATCCGCAGCCTGAGGAGTATTGGGGTAATGTCAATCCGATCGGCCTACGCTCATGCTACGACGAAGGGAAACGCATTGCGGAAACCTTGATGATGGATTATCACCGCCAGAACCACGTTGACACGCGCATTGCGCGGATATTCAACACCTATGGCCCGCGCATGCTCGAAAACGATGGCCGCGTCGTTTCGAACTTTATTGTGCAGGCATTGCGCGGCGAGGCTCTTACGCTTTATGGCGACGGAGACCAAACGCGCTCGTTTTGCTATGTCGATGATCTGGTGGAGGCATTGATCAGACTAATGAATGTGGCTGACGTGCATGAGCCGGTTAACCTTGGTAACCCGGGCGAGTTTACGATCAAAGAACTGGCAGAGGAGGTAGTAAGAGTTTGCGAGTCGTGTTCAGGAGTGAAATACCTGCCGCTGCCACAAGACGATCCGAAGCAACGCAAGCCTGACATCTCGCGCGCCCAGAGGCTACTCGACTGGAATCCAACCATCCCATTGCACGAAGGTCTCAAGAAGACGGTTGCTTACTTTAAGGAACGAGTCAACAGTGAACAGTCAACAGTCAATAGCAGGAAGTGATCTGTAGCTAATCATGACTCTCACGCAGATGCTATTCCACATACTTACTATTTGACTGTTTACTGTTGACTGTTCACTGTTGACTAATTTCATGAAAGTCCTGCTACTCAACCAGTGCTTCTATCCTGATGTGATGGCGACAGCTCAACAGCTGACCGATCTGGCAGTCGGGCTTGCCAAAGAAGGGCATGACGTCACGGTAATCGCGAGCGATCGCGGCTATGATGATCCATCCCAAAGATTTCCTCGCCGCGAGAGCTGGAATGGTGTCAAGATCATTCGCATCTCATCATTGACTCTCGGAAAACAAACCAGATGGCGCCGGGCCGCAACCTTTGCAACTTTTCTGGTCAACTGCGCCTTGAGATTATTGGTAAGCCCGCGTTACGACGTGGTGGTGGCCTTAACTTCGCCACCACTAATCTCCTCTCTAGGCTCTTTGTTCGTCCGATTGAAGGGTGGCAAGTTTTTCTTCTGGGTAATGGATCTGAATCCGGATGAGGCGATAGCCGCCGGTTGGCTGAAAGCAGATTCACTGCCCGCGAGAATTCTCAGCTACTTATTGCGTTACAGTTTGTTGCAGGCCGAACGGGTGATAGTGCTCGATCGATTCATGCAGCGCCGGATCGTCGAAAAAATGGTTCCTGAAGAGCGGACAACGGTCTTGCCTCCGTGGGCCCAGGACGACACTGTCAGGTTTGACCCGCGAGGGAGAGAAGAATTCCGCCGGCAACATAAGTGGGAAGATAGTTTTGTGGTGATGTATGCGGGGAATCACAGTCCCTGCCACCCACTGGATAGTTTAGTTGAGGCCGCGCATTTTTTGTCTGGTCACAAGGAAATAATTTTCTGTTTTGTTGGCGGAGGCAGTGAGCAAGGGAAGGTGCAAGCGTTTGCAGCACTACATAATCTGGAAAATATACACTGCCTTCCCTATCAACCCTTCGACATGCTGTCAGCAACCCTTTCGGCCGCTGACCTGCATGTAGTCGTGATGGGTAATGAGTTTGTTGGAATAGTTCACCCCTGCAAGCTCTATAATATTTTGACCACTGGTAGTCCTTTCCTTTATATCGGGCCCAAAGAAAGTCATATCACCGAAATTGCGGCGCAAGGCGGCGGACGCTACCGCGTCTATGCGGCAACGAATGGCGATGTGGATAGCGTAGTTGCTTACATTGAGGAGGAGGCAAAACGCCTTCCCAATGCAGAACAAGTTCGGGCTCCCGAGATTGCTGCAATATTTTCGCGCAAGGTCTTGCTACCGCGCCTGCTGAAGTTACTGGAATGCCAGGCTGAATCGGCGAGCCAGGTTTCCAGCCAGTCAGAAAGAGCCAGTTACATTTCGGCGACCCGCTGATTATTCAGAAGCGATCAGTTAGAACCCATTTGGGAGGTAACGCCCCTTGAAGACCTATTTCGCCTTGTTCTTGATTGCGACGATTGCATCGCTGATCATCACGCCGCTGATTCGCCGCTTATGTGAACGCTTCCAGTTACTTGACGTACCTGCAGACGGACGAAGGGTCCATACGAGCGCGATACCGCGCTTGGGCGGCGTTGCAATCTACCTATCGCTGTTGCTGGCATTGTCAAGTCTCTTGTTCGTGTCAAATCTGGTGACGGAGTCGCTTCATTTTTACACTCCAGTTCTCTTCAAAGTATTGATTCCCACGTCCCTGGTGCTTCTCCTCGGAATTTACGACGATTTGCATGGAACAAATGCAGTGGTGAAGTTTGTGAGTTTGGGACTGATCGCATCACTGTTCTACGCGATGGGCGGAAGAATTGAAGTCTTGGCAGTACCGTTTGTGGGAATCGTGCATTTGCCAATGGTCATCGGATTTGTGCTAACGGTCTTCTGGCTGGTAGGAATTTCCAACGCTTTCAATCTCATTGACGGAATGGACGGGCTTGCCACGGGAGCGGCTCTGTTTTCATCAATTGTTATTTTGGTTGTCGCCCTGTCGGGAGGCCACCTTGTAATGAGCGTAGTCACAATAGTTATCTGTGGCACTCTCGCCGGCTTTCTTCGTTATAACTTCAATCCCGCCTCGATATTTCTGGGAGACTCAGGGGCGCTGTTTGTAGGATTCCTGCTAGCGGCTTTATCACTAATGGGCGCGCAGAAGGCAACGACGGCAATCGCAGTGATTACTCCGATATTGGCTTTTGGTTTGCCGGTGGTGGACACCACCGTAACCATGGCCCGCCGGCTAATTGGTCGCAGACCGATCTTCCAGGGCGACGGCGAGCACATCCATCACATGTTGCTCGCGCGGGGCTGGTCCCAACGTCGAGTAGTGTTAATACTTTATTCAGTCTGCGCAATTTTTGGTCTACTGGCGGCCCTGTCAACCAAGACTTCGTCACCGCTGACGGGCTTTGTATTGTTTGTTATTGCCGCCGCGGTGATGGTGGCCGTCGGTCAGCTCCGTTATCACGAAGTGGATGAATTGCGGGCGGGCGTAAAGCGCACCGTTGGTGATCGACGTCTTCGAGTCGCCAACAATATTCGGATGCGTCGTGCTTGTTTAGCCCTCTCTAAAGCGGCAAGTCTTAATGAAATTTTTGAGGCTGTTAGACTGATGCTGGACTTTGAAGAGTTTGCTTATGCCAAACTACAGCTGGGCCAGGCGGGACGTGCGGATATCAACGAACGCGCGTTCCAGGCCAGCGAGCAGCGACGTCCGCTGCAAGGGATCCACTTTAGTAATGGGCGAGTGGTTTGGTCCTGGAAACGTAATGGCATAGACGATACGGAGGTCGTCGGCTCCGGCAACTATTGGTGTTTTCGTTTGCCTCTCTCCACGCAAAGAGGCGAATGGGGCTGGATGGATCTTTACCGCCCGCTCTCCGGGCCTCCTTTTCTCCTTGACATGGACTATCTGTCCGGGTTTTTGCGGAGCCAACTTTCCGAAGCTACAGAACGAGTGCTGTGCTCATTTGAAGAACCGCTGAGCTCGGAGCAACTACCTCTGGCGATGACTGCTGGAAAACTCGCAGGTTGATGTCGCAGATCACTACGGCTGAAATAGACGCGCACTCGGTGGCCCATGCCGGGGCTCGCAGGCTGAGCGTAAACGCCATCCTGAGTAAGATAATCTTCAGCTCACTGGTAAGTCTGATTGTCTTAACTGCTATTCCCTATGGCACCTCACAAGCCTGGTGGAAGGCGTTGTTCGTATGCGTTCTTTTCACGCTCGCCATTCTCTGGCTGGTCGAAGGCTTGATCAGCGATTCATGGTTTAAAGATAGTTGGCCCCTGGCTCTTCCATTGGCCTGCCTGGCGCTCTTTGCTTTTCTTCAAACGTTGCCGTTTGGAACGCAAACCGGCAATGCCGCGCACATCAACTTCGCGCCCTGGAACGCTATCAGCGCGGATCCTTATCAAACTCGCTTTTTTGCACTCGAGCTTCTGGCGCTAACGATTGCAGGAGTGCTTCTGTTTCGCTATGCCGCCACAGAATGGCGCCTGCGAATCATGATCAATGTCGTGATCGGCGTCGCAGTTGCAAGCGCCATCTTCGGCATCCTCAGACAAACAACGCAGCACAGCGCCGGATTTGGATTGCCGCTTCTCGTTCCGAATGCGGGGTATGCGCAGTTCATAAACTATAACCACTTCGCTTACCTGATGGAGATGGCCTTCGGTTTAATACTAGGCCTGGTCCTGGGTGGCGGAGTGAAACGTGAACAGGCGCTCATTTACATTGCAGCTCTCCTGCCGCTTTGGACGGCCCTGGTGCTTTGCGGCTCGCGGGGCGGTCTCATCGCCATGTTGGCTCAACTGATCATCACTACACTGCTGCTCGGCATCGTCGCTCCAAAAATGAACTCAAGTGAATCTCGATCAAGGATACTGAGAACTGCCAGCTCATTGCCGGTGCGAATCATTTTGATTGTCGTGCTGATCGCGGGAGTCGTTTTCGGAACTGTATGGCTCGGCGGAGATCGATTGGCGTCGAGGATCGAATCAACCCGCGCCGAACTCAATGGTGATGACTCTGAGTTACGCCAGGGTGTAAGTAGAAGTGAGATATGGCAAGCTACGTGGAAACTCTTTGTGGCCCATCCGGTTCTGGGCGTAGGAATGGGTGGCTACTGGGCGGCCGTTCCCGCAACGCACAATGCGTCGGGAACTATGACTCCACAAGAGGCACATAACGATTATCTCGAACTGCTCGCGAGCGGCGGTTTGGTTGGGCTTGCCCTCGGCGCCTGGTTTGCAATAGTCGTGTTAAAGCGGATGCGCAAAAAGCTGGCTTCGCCAGGTCGTTTCGATCGAGCTGCGTGTTTCGGAGCTACGATCGGGATTGCGGGAGTTGCCGTTCATAGCCTGGTGGATTTTGGTCTACACATGATGGTCAATGCTTTGGTTTTTACAACCCTAATAGTGATTGCCACGTCCAGGGCGTCGCGGGGAAATGAACGCGGCATAACACTATGACTAAATCGCTTCATGTGAATCGAGCTGTCGCGATATTCATCGCGCTCTCACTCGCGGGGGCGATGGTGACCGCCTTAACGCCGCAACTCTCGGGCGGCGCTAGCGCTTTTCAAGGGCAGGACATCATGGGTGGCGCCGCAATCGTTTTCAAACGGCCGGAACGAATACGCGATATTCTTGGTGGTGCGGCAATGTTGGTGGTGAAACGGCAGGCCAGACCACCCATCCGGCCATCTGAAGTTGCCAGAAATAATTCTCCCGATCGACGAAGGCCACGGCCAAGGCCGGGTGAGCCTGAAGTGGTTGAAGTCAAACTTTCCGACGCAGATAAGGGCGAGGCATTCAAGAATCAGGGAAACACTTACTACGACCTGGGCGACTTCCCCAAGGCCATCGAAGCTTATCTCAACGCGCTGAAACATACGCCGAAGGATCCAGTCGTCTACAACAATCTCGGTGCGGCCTATTTCAGTAGTGGTAAGAACAATGAAGCGGCTGAGGCATTTAAGAAATCACTCGCCCTCAAGGCGAATGATGTGGACGCGTTTTTCAACCTCGGCATTGCTTACAGCTCGATGGAAAACTATGCAGAGGCAGTCGACGCATTTAAAGAAGCCGTTCGTGTCAAACCAGATTGGCCCGAGGCTCATAACGCTCTTGCGGATAGCTATCTGAGTTTGAATCGTTACGCAGAAGCCGCCAGGTCATATGAGCAAGCTGTGCGACTGCAACCCGACAATGCGACTGCTTTCAGTAATCTTGGCTATGCCTATGACAAACTGGCGATGTTGCCGCAGTCGGTTGATGCCTTGCAAAAGACGGTCAAATTGAAACCGGATGACGCGGTGGCTTACAACAATCTTGGAGCCAGTCTCTACAAAGCCGGACGCTATCCGGAGGCAATTAATGCCTTCACAAAGTCAATTAGTCTGAAACCGGGAGACTCGGAAGCCCTCAACAACCTGGGTGCGGCATACTACATAACGGAGCAGTATCCAAAGGCTCTCGAAACTTTTCTTAAGGCGACCAGTGCCAGGCCCGAATTCGCCGACGCCCAATACAACCTCGGTAACGCTTATTACATGTCGCGGAAATATGCTGAAGCGGCCGGAGCTTATCGCGAAGCGATCAGACTCAAATCAGACTATGCGGAAGCCCGCACCAACCTCGGAAGTTTGCTGATAGCGTTGAATGAGTATCGCACGGCAATTACCGAGTTGCAGGAAGCGATCAGGCTGAAACCAGACAACCCTGTATCTCACAACAACCTTGGTTATGCTTACGCGAAGATTGCTGAGAGCAGCGATAAGGCTGAAGCGACGGAGTACTACCGAAAGGCTATCGACGCCTACAAGGAAGCTATTCGACTGAAACCTGATTATTCAAAGGCGCTCAACAACCTTGGCTCGGTCTATAACAAGTTAGGAAGTTATCCCGAAGCCATTGAGACACTCAAGAAAGCGGTGGCTGTCAAGGCAGACTTTCCCGAGGCTCAATACAACCTGGGGACCGCCTATTACAATCGCGGTCAGTTCAATGAAGCAGTCGCCGCACTGCAACAAGCTGTGCGACTGAAAAGTGACTTTGCGGACGCCTACAATAGCCTTGGCTCAGCCCTCTATCAGGCACAACAGTTTGACCAGGCAATCGACGCTTACAAGAGAACACTTTTGCTACGGCCCGACGACGCGGAGACTCATAACAACCTCGGCAAGGTTTACTATAGAAGCAAACGCTATTCGGAAGCAGTAACTGCATTGAAGGCCGCTATCAAGTTAAAGCCAAACTACGGCGAGGCGCACTTCAACCTCGCCGTAACCTATGTGGCGCTCGGTGATAAGAAGAAAGTGCTGGAGGAGTACCAGGCCCTGAAGACGATCGATCCGCGTTTGGCGGATGAATTCTTCGGGCGGTTTATAAAGAAACCGTAGACTGCCACAGCAGAGTCAAAGAAATCGCTCCCGATAGATTTCTGCAAAAAGAGTTGAGTTTCTCAGGATAACCATTGACCTGCGCTGTGAAGCAAAGTAAACTTCGGGCCGCTTAGGGCTCCAAATCTCAAAAGTTTCTGCCGTCACTTTGAAGGACAATAAAATCATGATCACACAACGTCGAAAAGTCTCGAGAGCAATTGCTGTGTTCCTTGCTATTGCCCTTGTTCAGGTATTTGTCCAATTGAGTTTTGCAGCCCCGGTTTCTCCTTCAGCTCCGGTGGTGGTGCCGCAGCAATTCATCGCACGCTTGACAACTAGCGGCAACCAGCCAATCACAGTGAATAACGCAAGTGCAGCCAGCGGCGCCAGCCTGCTGACGGGCGCGACCATTGAAACGCCTGACGCGGTTAGCGCGACAATTGACCTGGGCGCGCTTGGCAGTGTGGAGCTCCAGCCAAACTCGTCTATCCAACTTGATTTTGACGACAGTGGTAATGTGCGCGTCAAGGTCCTGCGCGGATGCGTTGTGATTAAGAAGAAGGGGCCCGGCGAGGCTGAGGCATATACCGCAGAAGGCGCTTCCGAGAAAACTAATAGCAACCGTAAAGGAATGGGCTTCTGTTTTGCGGGTGGCGGTCTCAGCCCTCTCAATCAGACGGCTGCTGTGGGTGGCGGGACAGGTGGAGGGGGAATAGCCACGGAAGCTTTAATAGCCATTCTGGCTGGAGGTGGCTCCGTAGTTGCCGGCTTAATTTGGGCGTTTCATCATGGTAATAACCCGAGTCCCAGCTAAACGACAATCTCAGTTCTAACCCTAAAAAGCGTGCCCTCCGTGAGGAGCTGGCACGCTTTTCTTTGATTCGCCTATTCCTCATAGCATTGGTGAGCGCAGCGGCCGGCATTGTCCCACTCCATCCTTGAAAAGTTCACGTTCTAATTTCTATTCGCATCGGCTGCCACGGTTACTCCTGGTCGCAACAGGCATCATCGGTTGCCTCTTTGCAATCATATCAGCAGCGACCTTTGGATTTTCGCGTGTCCTGGTTACCTATTCGCTCACCGCAGGTGATTTTGCCGCTGCGGAAAAAGCGATTCAACTAACGCCGAAAGATGCGGAAGCTCATTTTGCCGGAGCCGCACTCATGAGCCTATCCGGTGCCCCTGACCGCGCAATTCTCGAATTCGAGCGCGCCGTCACTCTACGGCCTGCCGACTACGGGCTTTGGTCTGAGCTTGGACTCTTGCGTGACCAGGCTGGCGACTCTGACGGCGCCCTGGCCGCGTTCGATGAGGCTATTAAACGCGCTCCTTACTATTCGCAGCCCCGCTGGAATCGCGGAAACGTGCTCTTGCGAAAGGGACAATACCAGTCTGCATTTAACGACCTAAGTCACGCGGCACAAAGTAATCCAGAGTTGATTCCCGCTCTCATCGATCTCGCCTGGAGTGTGTCGCGCGGCGACGTGACGACGACTGAGCAATTGGCCCAAATCAAAGGGGACAGAATGCGAATTGGTTTCGCCCGTTTTTTGGCTCGGCAAGGAAAAGCAAGTGAGGCAATGACGCAGTTTGCCAATGCAGGAAACGTACCTGAGACTATTAAACGCGAGCTCGTCGAACAACTGCTGGCTAAAGGTGCTTTCAAGGAAGCTTTCGACCTCTGGAAACTGAGTCATGGAGTTGAGCGTGATAAGGAAGGGACGGAACCTTCGATCTATGATGGTGGCTTTGAGGGGTCTTTGGCTTTTGCTGAGGGTGGCTTTGGTTGGCGGGTACCGCGTGAACTCCAGGCGGCAGCTCTCTCGTTTGATTCCACCCGGCCTCACAGTGGCTCTAAGAATTTGAGAATTGAGTTTGCCGGCAACTCAAATCCGGGGTCGGTACTTTTATCTCAGCTGATCCTGGTTCAACCATCCAAACATTACAAGATCAACTTCGCCAGTCGTTCGCAGGATATCGTCACCGGAGGGTTGCCTTTCCTCACTATTAGCGACGCTTCGGGAGATCAAAAACTGTTAGGGCAGTCGCGTCCGTTAGCTAAGGGTACGAATGATTGGGAGCCCTTTAATGTTGAGTTTACTACCGGCCCGACAACAAACGTGGTGCTTTTGAGTCTCCAGCGAGAAAACTGCAGCACGTCGCCGTGTCCAATCTTCGGTTCAGTCTTACTGGATAGTTTTTCCATCGAAAAGTTGAACTGATGAAGAGCTAATAGAAACGAGTCTGTACCCAGGGTTGCAGCCACTCCCGATCGTTTTCACACCTATAACCAGGAACATTAAGATGTCAGATTTAAAGTTACCAAGGCTCAAGTTTACCTCCACTTGAATGAAGAAGGTGGACCGCCTTGGATGGGCGGTGGGCTTCTCATTAAAGTCTTATGGTGTGCGAATCGGTATTCGCTCTAACGACACGGTTGCGCTTGATCGCGTTTGCTGCCACCTGCCGAATGATTGGGAGAGCGCATCGTCCGCGGTTGTCGATCGGGTCTATTCGATATTGATAGGCGGCAGAGGAGCGCGCGCAAACGTGCGTCGCCTTAATTTGCTTTACGGAGATCACGTGCAGCTCGCCCGCTCGCTTGATCTGGACAGAGTATTTGAAACGCTCGAGTCTGATCTCAGACTCTTCGTAGCGGAGTTGGCGAGGCATCGCGTGTTTGTGCACGCCGGTGTGGTTGGTTGGAAGGGGAAGGCGATCATTATCCCCGGGCGAAGTTATAGCGGCAAGTCGACGCTGGTTGCTGAGCTTGTTCGCGCTGGTGCAACTTACTACTCCGACGAGTATGCGGTGCTGGATTCGCGTGGCCGAGTCCATCCCTTCGCGAAACCCCTTGAACTGCGCGAGGAAGGGGAGTTTAGACAAACAAAAATTACCGCGGGTGATCTCGGTGGCCAGGCAGGAACCAAGCCGCTTCCAGTAGGACTGGTCTTGATGACGCAGTTTAAGAACGGCGCGCGCTGGCGGCCGCGCAAACTGACGGCCGGAAAAGGGGTGTTGGAAATGCTTTTCAATACTGTTTCCGCGAGACGCAGTCCGGCCAGAGCGCTCGCAACCTTGCAGCGTGTAACGGCGCAAGCTGACGTGTTGAAGGGTGTGCGGGGCGACGCGCGAAAAGTGGCATCAGCAGTGCTGGAACGAGTGGAAGGAAATCAGAACCGGGAGCGGTAGCGGCTGTGTGAAGACTCGGATGTACGCCGAAGGCGTTGAAATAGTTCCAGCCCAGGTAACACCCTGGGAAAAAGCACAATCACCCGTTCCTGCCCCGAAAGGGTTGAATACGTTTTGTCGACGGGTTCGTTTATTTCACCCCTTCAGGGTGATGCATCATTGATTGGGTCGTTCACCCAGGGTGTTACCCTGGGCTGGAATTATTTCAACGCCTTCGGCGTAAGAGTCGAGTTTTTCGCACAGTCTCGGTAGCGACCGAGTGCCTGTTGCTAGAGAGCCAGGTCCCCTTCAGTAAAGAACCGGATCCTTATCGGTGCTGAAAGCAATCGCTCCTGATTAATCTCATGAAATCGAGAGAAGCAGCGCGCAAAGGTAGTTTGGTGGCTGAAGTGCTTGCCGGCGCCTGGCGCGCAGCGCCATTCCCAACCCTACAAGTGTCCGAGCGCGAGCTCGATGAAGTAACGCCTTTGCTTTACGATTCCGGCACAGCCGCACTCGGTTGGCGTCGCATTAGCCAGACGCCGCTTCGAGACTGCTTATCAGGCGAAGTGCTCCATCAGGCGTATCGTCTTCAGTCCCTGCAGGCGGAAGTTCACGAACAAAATATTGCAAAGATTTTTCGGCTGCTGCGCCAGGCTAAGGTCGAAGCCATACTCGCAAAGGGTTGGGCCACTGCTGGCATGTATGCTCAGAAGGCCCTCAGGCCCTATGGGGACATTGATATTTGCGTAAGTCCGGCGGACTTCAAATTGGCGGAGGAGGTTTTGAGGTCAGATGAGGCGAGCGATTGCTGGGTCGATCTGCACAGAAGCTTTTCCGAGATTGACGAAAGAACGATGGACGACCTACTCGCGCGCTCGAGATTAGTCGCCGCCTTAGGAGATGAGCAGATTCGCACACTGGGTCTTGAAGACCAGCTCGCGCTTTCATGTATTCACCTCTTGAAACATGGAGCGTGGCGTCCCTTGTGGCTTTGCGACGTGGGCGTTGCGATCGAGGCTCTGCCGGCGGGTTTTGCCTGGGATATTTGCCTGGGACGCAACCACACTCGCGCACATTGGATCATGAGTGCGATTGGACTGGCCAAACGCTTGCTGGGGGTGGATACCGCGAAGGTACCGGCGGAAATAGAAGCCGAATTGCCGGCATGGTTAATAGGAAATGTACTCAAGCAGTGGGCAAATCCCTTTGCGATCGATCAGCCGCCGATGAGTCATCCGATCCCCATGGCTGACCTTCTGCGCCATCCTGCGGAACTCCTGGTCGGTATTCGGCGGCGATGGCCCAATCCGATAATTGCGACCATTAGCGTCAATGGAGAATTTAACAATCTGCCGCGATTGCCCTACCAAATGGCTAACTGCCTTTCGCGAATCGGGCGTCTGTTATTAAACTGGCCAGGCGGACTGCAGGAAAACTAATCCGGAATTTTGGTAAGGTGGCCGCTACTCCTCTTATTTTAAGTCTAGAGACTGCCACGCTGGGTGGCAGTGTCTTCCTTGGACGAGGAAGCATGCAATTAGCTGCGCGCAGTGGCGATCCGCAAGTGTCGCAGTCGTCCAGTTTGTTGCAGGATATCAATGGCTGTCTCGAAGAAGTTGATGTTTCGCTGCGGGAGATTGATCTTTTTGTGTGTGCTTCCGGTCCAGGCAGCTTTACTGGTCTGAGAATTGGCATCGCCACTGTTAAAGGTTTGGCTGCATCGCTAAAACGACCATGTGTTGGCATACCGACGCTTCAAGCTGTTGCTTATGCTGCAGGTTCTTCCGGCGCGACTGTGGCACTCCTGCCTGCGGGACGTGGCGAGGTTTTCGCTCAAATGTTTTCCGTTTCAGACGATGAGATTGTTACTGAAATTGACGCCGCAGCTCACTTGTCTCCCCAAAAGCTGGTTGAGCGATACGCTCCCTTCATGAATCTTAAGTGGGCCGGCGTTGGCGCGCATGTGCAACGAGACTTTCTCGAGCGTTATGCGCAAAAACAAGGCATCATATTCGTTGAAGATGAGCCTGAATCAAATAACCTGTCCATTGAGCCCGGTAGCAACATCTGGCGGCTTGCCGCAAAGGAAGTTAATCTTGCGAAACATGTAGCAGCTCTGGCGCTACATGCTTATGAAATGGGCAAGGTGAGTTCCCCGCATTCTCTCAGCGCCGTTTATGTCAGACCCTCAGACGCAGAATTGAAGGAACAATGCCGTTAACACAGCAGACCGTTGCTGCACCGGGCCAGGGCATCTCGATTATGCCTATGACCGAGCACGACTTGCTTGAAGTGGTTGAGATCGAAGAAAGCTCAGGACTAAGCCGGTGGGGCTGGGCCGCATACTATTCTGAGCTACAAGGTGGTAATAGAGACCTGATGCTGGTGGCGCGAGTAAATAACTCCGAGCGCAATCGAATGGCAACCAGGCTGGCCGGGTATATCGTAGGTCGAATGGGAGCGGATGAGCTTCACATTAACAATGTGGCCGTCCGCGATGGTTTTCGCAGGCGGGGGATTGGAAGAGCCTTATTAAATCGTATTTTGGAGGCAGGGAAGAGCTCAGGAGTTCCCTACGCGTTTCTGGAGTTGCGCGCGGGAAACTCAACGGCGCTTGCACTTTATGAAGAATGCGGCTTCCACATCACCTCCCGGCGCAGGAATTATTATTCGGAACCGGTAGAGGATGCGCTCGTCATGACCATTCAACTCATGCGAAACGCTTGATCCGCCGCGACAATTGGGCTACCATTTTTTCGTGTCCCAAACATTCCCAGGAGGTTTTCCGAGAGCCTCCTCAAACCAATCTTGCCAGTCCCATCGTCTGAAAGGAGATCGATACGAGCAACGACTAAGTGAACTTACAGCCCTGGCTTATCCGAGCGACGAAGAACAACTGGAAGAGGTTACACTCAAGAAAAAGAAGTTGGCTCTTAAAGATCAAATGTACGCGCTAATCATGCAGCACCAGAAGCGTCAAAGCGTGAGTCATTAAAATAAAAACGGGGAAAACTTTCTCCTGATCGGTTTACTCTGGAGGGGACGTGAGGGTCACACGTCCCCTTTATTACAAAATACTTACCGGGTCGATGACAGCTGTATCTGGCCGGGACGGATATCCGGCACAAAATTTCGGAAATTAAGGAGTGAGAATAGCTCGCGAAGGAATCTTTTATGTGTTGGTGCCGGCAGCCCTGGCGCTTGTTGTGTCGTTGCTGAGTTTATGGCCGCTAGCCATCTTGTTGGCGATTCTGGCAGCTTTCATGGCGTTCTTCTTTCGTGATCCCGATAGACAGCCGCCAACCGATGCTGATGTTGTGGTTGCTCCTGCCGACGGGCGCGTTACGCGCGTCAGACCGGTGAAGGAGGGCGGCGATGGTTCTGCAACTGTGGTAAGCATTTTCTTGTCGCCGCTTGACGTACACATCAATCGCGCGCCCATTGGCGGCAAGATCACGAACGTGGCTTATACACGGGGAAAGTTTTTGATGGCTACCAACGCTAACGCAAGTCTTGTTAACGAACAGAATGCACTAACGATCGAAGGCGAGAACGTTACGGTGGTGTGTAAGCAGATCGCCGGAATTCTCGCCCGCAGAATTGTTTGCTGGAAGACAGCCGGTGAACGATTGAAGTTGGGTGAACGATTCGGCCTGATAAAGTTTAGTTCACGCACTGATGTCTTATTGCCCGCAAACGTGGAAGTTCTTATCGCTGAAGGCGCCCGCGTGCAGGGTGGAACCACAATCATCGGAAGAATGCGATGACGGTTGCGGCTCGCAAAAAGGTAAATATGGAGGCAAAAAATCCCGAACGGCGCGGGCTGCGGAAGGGTGTGTATTTGATCCCGTCCGCCTTCACTGCCGCCAACATTGGCATGGGATTTTACGCCGTAATGGCGGCCGTTCGTGGTTTCCAGTTTGTAGGAAAAGGGACGTCCGCTGATTTCCTGCAGGCCTCTATCTACCTTGATAACGCCGCTAAGGCAATAGGCTGGGCAGTTCTTTTTGACATGCTTGATGGTCGCCTCGCGCGGATGACAAAAACAACAACGGAGATCGGCGTCCAACTGGATTCTATCGCCGACGTGGTGACCTTCGGCCTGGCACCTGCCGTATTAGCCTATGTCTGGGGATACGGTGCCACGCTTGAAGAGGGTGGGGGGTTACACAATCTGGCCTGGTTCCTCTCTTTCATGTACCTGATGTGCGGCGCCTTTCGTCTTGCTCGTTTTAATGTTCAGGCTTCGCGGCCCCGCCTTCTGGCGGAAGGCACAATCAAGATGGATAAAAAGAGTTTTGTTGGACTGCCAATCCCGGTCGCCGGTGGTCTCATTGCCGCTATTATTCACTTTACGCCTGTCCCTTTGGTCAGATATGGAAGCGAGCTAGCCGAAATCTATTCAATCCTGCTGATGACTCTCGTCGGGATCTTGAGCGTTCTCATGGTTAGTACCCTGAGATTTCCAAGTTTTAAGACGGTGGGAACTCGCAGTCGTAGTATGCGCACAATAATTCTCGCCGTTGGCGTCGGCATGCTGATTTTTCTTTTTTCCCGGTACGTCTTACTGGCGCTGGTTGTCGGATATATTCTTCACGGATTATTTGCTCGCGTAATTGGAATGTTTCGCAGGCGGTCTGAACTGAGCGAGGCCGGTGTTCAGGTAAACCAACGGTAGTGGCTTTGAGGATTCGATTCCAGGTTTCCGGCTCTAGTTTTATAGTTATTTATTTCTCGCGGCGCCGCGCGGTTGCGTAAAGGCGAGTAGGCCATGCTCGGTCGTAAGCAGCACGACGTCGCCTACGGCAATTGGCGAAGCCGAAGTAGTTATTTCCTCACCCACCGGAAGCAAATTAACCTGGCGTCCGTCGCGCGACTCAAGGACAACCGCCGCTGAACTTGAAAGCGGCATAAATAGCGCGGCCCCGTGCGTAATCAGCGGTTGCGAAGAAATCCTTCCCGACAGCCGGCGTTTCCACACCCGCGCGCCGCTTAGAGAAAACTTGTACACAAAATTATCCAGCGAGGCTACGAGCAGCTCGTCTCCCGCGCGAACCACTGCCTGCACACCCGCGCCCGTTCGCTTACGCCAGATCAAGTGACCACTGTTCGCGTTTACCGCGTAGACATAACCATCGCCAGAACCGAAATATACGATGTCGGTTCCATTGGCTACCGGTCCGCGTACCGCTCCCCTGGTGCGATAGTGCCAGAGGAGTTTGCCCGTACTTTCGTCGAGCGCAAGTAAGTTGCCATCTTCGCTTCCGATGTAGAGGCGCGAATCTGAGAGAACCGGTTGAGAATTGAAAGAGGCTCCGTAATCATAGGTCCAGCGCGCCTCGCCATTCAGGCTGTCGAATGCATATATTTTTCCGTCGCTGCCGCCGGCAAATAGTTTTCCGTTTCCCAGGGTCAGAACTCCACCGAGCGGCAGCGCCAGCGTCCGCATCCACAGTGTTACGCCGCCCTCTCGCCCGAGCGCTCGCAAAGCGCCAGTAGCCCGGCGAGCGCCGCTTTCGGATTTACCCGTCTCCGAGGCAACATACACGCCGCGTTGGTCGGCGACCGGGGAGGCTGAGAGTTCTCCACCCATTTCCGAACGCCAGTTGAGTTGTCCACCAGCGGCGATAAGTGAGACAAGCGTTCCACCCGCGAGCGGCAGATAGACTCGCTCATCATCAGCCGCGGGCGTTAGGTTTAGCGTCAGATTCGAGACGTAACGCCAATTGATCGTCAATGGCTGTGAGAGATCTACCGTGTTGCTCGGCGGCGAATCGACGTGCCCGTTATTATTGGTTTGGGCAAAGCCTAAAACGATGGCGGTTAGCAGGAAGATGAGCATGCCCGCAAAGACTGCTCCCAAGCTCCGGTTTTTATTAGTTGTCAACAATTGATTGCCAATCGCCCTCGGGTTCTTGAGTTATTCATATCCAAACGTATAATCCACAGTTCATTATTTCCAACTAATCTATTTGACGCATTCAAAAGGGGCCAGAGGTCTTCTTTTTTGATAACGGAAAATCAACACGAAACCGTCATAATACTTGACTTTGGATCGCAATACACTCAGCTAATAGCTCGCCGCGTTCGTGAAGCAGGTGTCTATTGCGAAATCCTGCCCTT
>WNGF01000956.1_pt1 | contig 42670 bp, 36 predicted proteins | sample 5400641 | NCBI WGS metagenome assembly WNGF01 (sample SAMN13153371, study PRJNA577476) | soil metagenome | isolation source: 80 cm soil or saprolite under grassland replicate 2 | place: USA:California | collected 2016-06-15 | reverse complement strand
CGCCGGCGTGAAGGTCGTTCGTCCGTGGGGCGCTCCACCTTGACCCCGGCTCCGGTCCGTCGTCCTCGGCGCCCAGGAGGTGATGGGTAGCGAGCGGCATCTTGACATCGGCCCGCCCTTCATAGATGACCTGCGGTTTCGTCCGTCGCGGGGGCAGGATTTGAACCTGCGACCTCTGGGTTATGAGCTCTGGCGAAAGGGGTGCGGTGAAGTCACCTTCGCTGCTCACAGGCCTTTTGAGGTTCTCTGAGATCGCCTCAGATCAACTCAGTGGGGCAAAAGTTTGGCCAAAGATGCTACAGTGTGTGTACACATGGCGACTGCCCGAGTAGGCGTGCGAGAGCTGCGCCAGAACCTCTCCGTGGTGGCACAGATCGAGATGGAACGGGTGGCGAGACGGATCGGCGGTGGCGCGGTCCGGAGAGCACGGACGGTCATCTCGAGGATCGCGCTCGTCGACCTCGACCAGGATGTCGTGCGGGTCGCGGCCGCGCTCGACCCGCCCGGGCTCAGGACCCTCGACGCCATCCATCTCGCGACGGCGATCTCCCTGGGTCGGGACCTGGGAGCGTTCTGCGCCTACGACGTTCGTCTCGCCAGCGCCGCCGTCTCGAAGACCTTCGACGTGCTGGCCCCTGCCTGAGCGCAGGACGCGCTCCCGGTCGTCAGTCATGCCAGAACCTGATTTGCGTCCTCGATTGCATCGAGGACTCCTTGGAGGTAGCTCCCCTCATGATCTTCGCCTCAAGGCTGGCCACAACGCCCCCTGAGCGGACACCCCCCGCAGGAACGTGCGGCCACCGGGGGCTGTGCGAGGATGCTCGCGCGGCTTCTGTCCGTACGGTTCGACCCTTCACTTTGCGAGGAGGGGCATGGACTACGGTCGGGCGATCATCGTCGACGATCTCGCGTCGGTGGAGCTCGGGCCGTCCCGACCTGTCATCTACGATCGGGAGATCGACCTGCGGCTCCCGTACGAGGATCCGGCCTCGGGGGCGGAGCACGATCTCATCCGGTACCCGGCCGGGCTCACGACCCCCGCCCATCGGCACACGGCCGCGCACACCATCGTGATCCTCGAAGGCTGGCTCGAAGTCAACGACAAGGTCATCGGCCCGGGCGCGTACTGTCATTTCCCGGCCGGGGAGGCGATGAGGCACGCACCGGCCCGGGGCCGATGCCTGCTTGTTCGTCATCATGTTCGACGGGCCGGTGGACGTGCAGCCCCTCGACGAATGACGACTTCCGACGCCCCCTGGAGGGCTAGGCGCAGGGAGGGGCCGTGGTGTGACCCTCCATCACCCCGGGGCGCACACGGGGAGGAGTACCCGTTGCCGGAGCCGCATCAACCATCGCAGGTCTGGTCCAAGCGCCCAGGGGGCACCGGTGCGATGTCTCGCGACATCGTGACCAGATGTCTCGGGACATGGTGCCACTTCACGCTCCGGCCTGACGTTGGTAGTCCCGGCTCGGATCGAGGGTGATCTCACGGAGGGCTCTCCATCCTCGGTGAGCACCCGGAGCCAGTCGCAACCTCGTCAGCGTGGGCTCGACTACCCTGGTGGTCGTGCAGCCGGAGTCGCATTACGCGAGGCTGGGCAACGAGCGCATCGCCTACCAGACGCTGGGCGACGGCCCACTGGATCTCCTGCTGGCGACAGGGAGCTTCAGCAATCCCGACATCGAGTGGGAGGACCCGACCTTCGTGCGGATCTCGATGCGGCTAGCCTCGTTCTGCCGGCTGATCCGGTTCGATCGTCGAGGCACCGGCTTGTCCGATCCCGTTCCCCTCCAGGCCCTTCCGCCGTGGGAGTCATACGTCGAGGAGGCGGTCGCGGTCATGGATCACGTCGGCTCGGAGGCGGCCACGGTGGTCGCGGTGTTCGACGCCGGCCCCATGGGATTGGTGTTCGCCGCCACCAAGCCCGAGCGGACGTCGGGTCTGATCCTGGCCAACACCGCGGCTCGTTATCTGTATGCCCCCGACTACCCATTCGGCTCACCGCGCGAAGTCGCGGATCAGATGGTCGCGGTGATGAGCGACCTGTGGGGTACGGAGGCGATGGCGCAGATGATCGTCCCCAGTCGGGCCGGCGATGAGCGGTTCAGCCGGTGGCATGCCAGACTCCAGCGCTCCATGACCAGCCCCGGAGCCCTTCAAGCCTACATGAGCGCCCTCTACGGCATCGACGCGCGTCCGGTCCTTCCTGCGATCCATACACCGACGCTGATCGTGCACCGGAAGGACCTCGCGCTGGTCCCGATCGAGCACGGCCGATACCTCGCCGAGCACATCGAGGGCGCGCATCTGGTGGAACTCGAGGGCTCGGACGCCGCGCTGATCTACGAGGGCGGCGACCTGTTCACGGACCTGATCGAGGAGTTCATGACCGGCGAGCGCCGCGGCGGCCGGGCCGATCGGGTACTGGCCACTGTGCTCTTCAGCGACATCGTCGGTTCAACCGAGCTCGCAAGCGAACTCGGTGACGAGCGGTGGCGCGAGGTCCTGGATACGCACGACGACGTGGCGCAGCGGTGCGTCGAGCGCTTCGGCGGCCAGCTGCTCAAGATGACCGGGGACGGCATCTTAGCGACGTTCGACGGTCCGGGTCGCGGAATCAGGTGCGGGATGGCTCTCCGGGGCGATCTGCGAGGGATCGGTGCAGAGATCCGAGTCGGGGTGCACACGGGAGAGGTCGAGCTGAGGCGAGGCGATATCGGTGGATTGACCGTCCACTTCGCGGCGAGGGTGATGGCACTGGCGGGACCGGGCGAGATCCTGGTGTCCGGGACGGTCAAGGATCTGATCTCGGGGTCGGATGTCGCCTTGGTCGATCGAGGGTCGCACACACTGAAGGGCGTCCCCGGGAAATGGCCCCTGTTCGCCGTCGCCGTCGGGTGAATGCGGTCGGTCAGCTGTTCGAGCCGGTCACGCTGCTATGCACGTGCAGCTGACTAGCCTGTGGGGTGAAGAACTCGATCGGCGCTCTGACCTCGCCGTTAGCGGGTGGGTCGACCGGCGTTCAGACTTGGCGAGATGCTCTGTCGTTGCGGTACCGGGTCATCCTCGGCCTGCTGCGTCTGCTAGTCCGCTGCGGCGTCGATGACCGGGACCTCGAGACCGCCGTCCTCCGCCACCAGTTGGGGTTCGCACGCGACGGAGGAGCACTCCACCGCTCGGGCTTCCCACCCCCGCCCGCGACAGCCTGTTTGGCGACTTGGTGGCTACTTCGCCTCCCCCGCCCGGTGCTTCAGCCGCTCTCCCGGGAACCTTCGGCGACCTCCGTCGAGAGCCGACGCTCGCGTCGCCGAATGGTCTGGGGGGCCTGCGGGCCGCGGTCAGACAGTCGCGAGCACCTCCTCGCGACTCGGGAGTGACGCCTGCGCGCCAGGCCGAGTGCAGGCGACCGCGGCGACCCTGGCTGCCCACCGCGCCGCCGCCTCCAGCGATTCCGACCGAACCAGGGCGTCGGCCAGAGCACCGCAGAACGCGTCCCCGGCCGCCGTGGTGTCGACGGCTCGGACCGGGACCGGTGCGATGGGCACGCTTCGATCCCCCTCGACGAGAAGCGCACCATCGGCCCCGAGTGTGACGACCACTGCGCGGACGGGGAGGGATGCCGCGAGGCGAGCCGCTTCCTCGGTCGAGGACGGGGGCCGCCCCCCTGCAAGCTGAGCCAGCTCCACCCGGTTCGGCACCAGGACGTCGACGAGCGAGAGCAGCGACGCGGGAACCTCCCGGACCGGGGCGGGATTCAGCACCACCAGCCCTCGCGCCGCCTCTGCTGCCGCCCCCACGGCCTCGAGGGGCACCTCGAGCTGGAGCAGCGTCACGGCCGCTCGACCCAGCACGGGCGCAGCTCGTTCGACGTCCTGGGCCGAGACCAGTCGATTGGCGCCCGCGCTGACGACGATCTGGTTCTCGCCGCCGTCGTCCACGGCGATGAAGGCTGCACCGGTCGGCACGCGGGGGTCCACCCGCACGTGCTCCACGCCAACACCGTCCGCGCGGAGCGCCGCGACCAGCGCCCGCCCGGGATCGTCCTCGCCGACGCGGGCGATCATCTCGACGGTCCGGCCCAGCCGGGCGGTCGCCACCGCCTGGTTGGCCCCCTTGCCTCCGGGATTCCGGAAGACGTCGTCGCCGGACACGGTCTCGCCAGCGCCGGGCAGCCGCGCAACCCGCACGACGAAGTCCATGTTCATGCTGCCGACTACCGCAACGGTCCCAGCGTCGTCCGGCTCTCGTCCCAGCGCGTCATTCCCCTCGCTCACGGCAGCGGCCTCCCGGCGGCGAGATAAGCGACGATCTCCCCCACGTCCACGGGTCCATCCAGCGGCCCAGTGGAGATCGACGAGGGGTCCCTTCGCCACCAGCGGCGACCGACACTCCGATCAGTCCTCCTCCGAGCACGGCTCGGCGTCGAGGGCCCGGATCGCGGCGCCTCCCGGCAGATCCACGAAGGGGTCCGACCGCAGCCCGTCCGTTCGCTCGAGGACGGGGCGGGCCTGGACGAAGCACTCGGTGTCGAGCACCAGCCACCGCAGCGACTCCGGGAAGCGCTCGTACTCGCCCCGCTGCGTACGGTGGGCGCGGATCCCCTCGACCTTCCGGTCCCGCACCGGTGTCGTGTCGACGCGGACGGCGATGCGCTCGTCCGGGACGCCCGTCACGTCGAAGAGCTGCCCCTCCTCCCCGTACTCGTGGCCGCCGGCCCGAACGCCGGCGTAGAACCGGTCGACGTCCGAGCGGGCCAGCACCGCGTGGTACAGGCGGGCCAGCTCGCCGGGGTGCGCTTCCTGCCGCGCCCGATCGAAGGCCAGGGTGGCCGCCGCTCCGACGCGGATGTGGTCGTGATGGGACGTCATCCCATCGGGCCCGAACGTGATCACGACTTCCGGCCGGACGTCGAGGAGTACCCGCTCGATCTCACCGCTGAGCCGCTCGACCGGCACCTCGGGCAGGTGGTAATCCGGATGCCGCAGGAACTCCACCCGGGCCTCCGGGTACTCGATCGCTCCAGGAACGCTCGCTGCTCGCGCTCCCGCACCTCGCCCAGCGTTTTACGGGTGGCGAGCGACGGGTCGGCAATGGGCCCCGCCTCCCCGCTCGTCGCGAACACGAGGGTGAGGTCGATGCGCCCCCGGTACAGCAGGAGCGTCCCCGCGATCAGGTACGAGTCATCGTCGGGATGGGCGAAGACGCCCGCCAGCCGAACTGTCACGTCGGCCGGCTCCCGCCTGCGGCGCGGTCGGTCGAGCTCCCGGCAACACGCGTCCCTCGGCGACCGCCGCCGTCCACGTCGAACACGACGGCGTCCACGGTTCCGGTCACCTCAGCGGTCCTACGGGGTTCCGTCCCGCCGCGGCCCGGCGCAGGAGCACGATCCCGTACGGGGGGACATCCCGGAGCGTCACCCTGCACCGCCCGTCGTCCGATTCCTCGACCGACGCCGCCAGCGTGCCGTCGGGGCTGGTGGCAGTCGCCCCGACCACCTCGAATGGCAGGCGGACGTCCAGAACCAGGCGATCGAGTGCCGGCACCCGGTCCTCCTGCTCGTCGTAGTCGTACCGGATCAGGTGCAGGGCCGCCCCGGCGGGCACCCGCTGCAACGTCAGGGCGGCGTCCGTGTTCCCCGGCTCCATCCGGACCTGCGGTCCCTCTGGCAGAGAGCCGAGGGCGAACTCGAAGGCTCCAAGCTGGCGAGTGCCCGCATGGCCGAGGATCCGGCCACGCAGCGCCGGATCGATGTTGCCGCCGAAGTCCCCGAGGACCAGCGCGTGCCCGCCTCCATCCAGGTACTCGCGCAGCAGGTGCGCCTGTGCGTCCGTCAGGTGGCCACAGCCCGGCAGCACGAGCGTCCGGTATCCCGCGATGTCCTCCAGCGACTGCGCGTCCGGCCGCATGTTGCCGTCCGGAAAGAAGACCACGTCGTACGGCTGCATCGTGTCCGACAGCACGTCGCACACGTAGCCGAACGGCACCCGACCCTCGGGCATCTCGTTCGTCCGGTTGTCCGCCATCACCTCGCGCGCCGCGAGCGCCCGGTAGTTGCTTTCGATCGAGAAAGCCACGGCCACCTCCGACCACGTCTCCGTCGAGTACAGGTGATCGTGGTCGGCGATGAACGCCTGGATCTCCGTCGCGATGTCGTGCGGCGGGTAGAAGGCGTCCTCGATGACGCTCCCCATCCACGCCCCGTACGGGACGCTCATGTTGACGCCGAGCGCGGCCGCCTCGTACAGCGACTGGCGGAACCGGTCGTAGCCCCGGCCGCGCTTCAGCATCTCCACCAGCTCGGGCACCACTCCCCCATAGGGGTTCTCCACCACGACCACCGGTTTGCTGCCGCCGAACCCCGCCGCATACCGGTACCAGGAGGGCTGCCGGTAGGTGGTGTTGCGCATCTCGGCGACGATGACGTCGACCGACGGCTCGAGCGCGTAGTAGTGGTCGAAGAGGTGGAAGAAGTTGCCCGAGACCAGCACCCGACGCCCGACGCTTGCGGCGTACTCGCGGGTGTAGTCGGCCAGCTCCTTAAAGTACCGCGCGATGTTGATCCGCTGGAATCGCAGGTAGTCGTAGAACAGCGGCGCGGACTCCCGGTTCTCCTTGAAGTCGTGCCCTCGCTCCAGCAGGAACTCGCCGTAGTGGAACTTCGCGAGTTCGATGCCGGCCAGCTCCGACGGGCGCTCCGAGATTGGCAGCGATGCGAGGTACTCGCGGAAGCCACGCATGCAGGTCCGGCAGAAGCAGCCGCCGTACTGCAGCGAGGTGATCGGCACCTCCGCCTCGTCGAAGTGGATGCCGTGCACCCCCGCGTCGACCTGGATGCGGACGATTGCCTTGAGGTACTCCCGCCACACCGGGTTGTTGCGGTCCATCATGTAGTTCCAGTGCTCCCGGCCGGGGCACTCGATCCACTGCGCGTGGCAGGGGTTCCCGTGGATGTCTCGCTGCGCGCACTCCTCGAGGATGTCCGTGACCTCCTCGCCGTCGGCGTTGACGACCGGTTGGGGGAAGTATTTCTCTCGGGGAGGCCAGAGGTTCGGGTACCGGTTCTGCCAGAACTCCCGAATGCCGAGCCACCCTGGAGTGCCGACGCCTCGGGTCTCGTTCAGGGCCAGTACGACGGACTCGTCGGTGTCCAGCTCGACCGGGTATTCCCACGCGTGCTCGAACACCACTCCGAACACCTTGATGCCGCGGCGCCCGCACTCCTCGATGAACTCCGAGTCGTTCACGAAGCCGTACACGCGATACCGGGGCGGCACCTCGCCGCGCGCCTCTTCCTCCATGTACGGCAGCGAGAGGTTGCCGCCGCCGAGCGCCGACCAGACGAGCATCGTCGCCCGGAAGTCCTCCAGGAGATCGATCATCCGCAGCCGCCGCGGCGGGAAGCTCGGGTGGTAGTTGTGCTGCATCGGGAACCAGGCGTCGAAGTAGACCCCGCGTTCCATGTGCCGGACGCCGCTCCTCAGGGCCCGTCCCAGATCGACTGCGCGGTCTCCGGGTCGAAGAAGTGCATGGCGCGCGTGTCGATGAGCACGCCGATCCGCTCTCCCTCCTTGGCCGGCGTGTCCGGGTCGAACCGCGCCACGAACGTCGTCCGGCGGGACGCGGCGGCCTGCTCGAGGTCGGCGAGGTCGATGGCTCGGTCCGCCGCGAGCTCCTTCGTGTCCTCGGTGAGGACCGGGGGCGCATCCACCGTGAAGTGGATCAGGACCTCGGATCCCATGTCCTCGCGCAGATCGACCGTGGTCGCCACCCGGCGCGCCTCGGGGGCCCCGGAGACCAGCGAGGCGTCCTCCATGTCCTGGGGACGGACCCCCAAGATCACGGTGCGGCCGGCGTAGCCGGCGAGGGCCGGACGATTGGCGAGCGTCGACTGGTCCACCTCGAGCCTGTTTCCGCCGAACGTCACGAACAGGGCACCGTCCGACGAGGTGACGTCGGCCTCGACGAAGTTCATGGCCGGGGACCCGATGAACCCCGCGACGAAGAGGTTGACCGGGCGGCGATACAACTCGCTGGGGGACGCCACCTGCTGGAGCACGCCGGTCTTCAGGACTGCCACCCGGTCGCCCATCGTCATGGCCTCGACCTGGTCGTGGGTCACGTAGATCGTCGTCACGCCGACGTCGCGCTGGAGCCGCGAGATCTCGGATCGCATCTGCACGCGGAGCTTCGCGTCGAGGTTCGACAGCGGCTCGTCCATGAGGAACGCCTCGGGCTCCCGGACGATGGCCCGCCCCATGGCCACCCGCTGGCGCTGCCCCCCGGAGAGCTGCCCCGGCTTCCGCGTCAGGAGCTCGTACAGCGCAAGCATCTTCGCCGTGCCATCCACCTTGTCCTTGATCACCGCTCGCTTGAGATGGCGCAGCCGCAGGCTGAACGCCATGTTCTCGAACACCGACAGGTGGGGGTACAGCGCGTAGTTCTGGAACACCATCGCGATGTCGCGGTCCTTGGGGGCCAGGTCGTTCACGGCGCGGTCCCCGATGCGGATCTCGCCAGCAGTGATCTCCTCCAGCCCGGCCACCAGGCGCAGCGCCGTCGTCTTGCCGCACCCCGACGGGCCCACGAGGATCATCAGCGCGCCGTCCTCGACCTTGAGGTCGAGCTCGTTCACGGCGACCGTCCCCTCGTCGAACACTTTCGTCACACCGTCGAACACGATCTCCGCCACCTGCGCGATCAGCCTCCTCGATGCTCGGGTGGTCGCGTCGGGTGGATGGCGACCGGCGTGTCGGGGAACCGGACGATGGTCACGTCGTGGCGTCCGGTCCCCTCCAGGAGCAGCACGAGGGCGAGTGTGGCCTCGCCCGCGGCGAACGGCGCGCCGTGCCAGACGCCCCGGTCCATGATCACGCCGGACCCCGCCGGCACCAGGAAGGCCCGGAACCGCTCGAGCGCCGGAAGGCGCCCCGGCTCCTCGGGATGCTCTGCCGGGCCCACGTACACGAGGATGTCACCCGCCGTGGCGAGGATCGCCTCGAGCGAGCGCATGTGCCGCTCGGCCCAGTCGAACCGCGGCTCGGCCGGCTGGAGATCCAGGTACCCGACGGTCCAGGCCCGGCCGTCGCCGGCGAGGACCGCGGTCTCCGGCCACCACCGCCAGCCGGGGCCCTCGGCGTCGCTTGCTCTCCCGGGGCGCTCGACGACGCGCCCGTACGGCGCGAACGCCTTCATTGTCAGCGGCTGCGCTTGGAGGGAAACCACGGTGTCTATCCTTCGCCTCGGTCAGCAGCGAGATCGAACGCGAACTCCCGGGCCGCGACGAGGCGGGGCTCGCCGGCCAGGCCCGAGGCCCGGGGTTCGCCGTTCAACAGGTTCGCCGGGGTGTTCGCAACGCGCAGGAGGAACTGGTTCGACTCCGCCCGGAGGAGTTCCGTGACGTCGATGACGTAGGGGTGCCACAGGCGGACCCCGGCCGGCCGGCCATTCACCTCGACTTCCAGCACGTCGTCGCCGACCGGCACCTCGAGGAACCACCGAGTCGCCGGCTCCGGCTCCGGAAGGACCACGGCGGTGGCGTACGCGCCGCGCCCCGAGTAGAAGGGATATCCCTGCTCGGTCCACGAGGCCGGGAGGACGTCCGTGCGGGCGGGCCCGATACGCCATCCGGCGATCTCGTCCCCATCGACGCCGAACGACCCCACGAGCTTGACGTGGTCCACCAGTCCCCCGGTCGGTCCGGCCAGGACCAGGCGGACGGCGAGCACGTTGCGGCCCGCGCGGGCCCACGGGGTGAGGTCGAGCTCCCTCATCTGCGCGTCGACCGCGCTGCGGACGGGCTTCGAGCCGACCTCCTGGCCGTTCAGATAGACGCTGTGATCCTCGCCGTCGAAGCCGTCGACGAGCAGGGCGAGCCGCTCGGGGACCTCGTCGACGGCGAACGGGACCCGGTACCAGACCGGGATCGGCCAGGGCCGGTCCGGCTCGGCCGCGAGCTGGTAGGCCCAGGCGCCCGCGACGACTGGAGTCCAGGCCGCGTCGTCGACGTCCAGTCCGGCATACCCGGCCGGCGAGTCGCCCTCCTCCTCGGGGGTCGCGTGCCACCTCCGGATCACCAGCGCGTTGTCGTCCTCCGCCCGGAACACCCACGGGCCGTCGAGCGCCACCGGCGCCGGGGGCGGCGCCGGCGCCGCGGCAGAGAGCCGGCGGACCGAGCCGCCGTCCTGCACCTCGACCCAGCCTTCCGCCTCCGAGCCACAGCCGGCGATCCGCCCGTCGTCGACGACCTCCAGCACGAGGTTCGTCCCCGCCACTCGGCGGCGGTCGCCCGCCGGGCGGGTCAGCACGACGGCCGACCCGACCGGTGGCAGCCGGAGGTCGAATGCGGTGAACCCGTCCTCCCAGGCGACCGGGCCGCCCGGACGCTCCTCGCCGTCCGCGGGGTCCCACACCGCGGCATCGACCGAGCCCGCCACCCGGACGCGGGACTCCTGAGGGGCCGTTGTCGGATTCACGACGAAGTACACGTCGCGGCCGTCCCTGGCCCGGTGGAGGAGGAACAGCTCGTCGTTGGAGATCTCGACGTCCGGCTCGACGAGCGAGCCGATCGCCTGTCCCAGCGCCGCGGAGAGCGCATCGCGCTGCGCGCCGGGGCCGCTCAGGACCGAGCCGATCGGACCAGCCAGGAACGCACCGGCCCCGCCACCGGCGTGATCCCGGCGGTCGGTCCGGAACTCGGCGCTCTCGGGCCCGCCGCCCGCGCCCTCGCCGAGCAGCCCGGCGATCCGTTCGCGGACGTCCTCCATGCCCGAGGGCCTGAACGCGGACCGCGGGGACACCAGGACGCCAAGCACCTTGCCTCCCGACGCCACGAACCGCTCGAGCGCCTCCAGGGTCTCCGCGCGGACGTGTGACATCGGCGGCACGATCACCAGCTCGTAGGCCTCGTCGGCGATCCGTAGCCGGCCGTCCTCGATCTCCGCTCCAGCCAGCACCTCCTCGTCCACGTAGTCGTAGTCGTGGTGCAGTCGCAGTAGGAGGTCCGTGAGCACGTTCAGCCCCGCCTGCATGGCGTCGCCCTCGGCCGTGTGCTGCTGCGGTATGTAGGTGGCGAACGCGGCGTTGATGGGCCAGATCATCGCCACCTTTGCGACGTGCCGGCCGCCGGTCAGCATCTCCGACAGTCGGCTGATGTAGGCGGAGAACCCCTCGTAGTACCGCCACCAGGGGTACTGGTAGAACATCGACGGCGGCCAGTCCCGCTTGCGAGCCCCCTCGAACGTGTAGTGGAACCCGTGGGGGTTCAGCAGATTCACGCCGAGGACGTACTCCCAGTCGGCGATCCACTTCATCCGCTCCATCGTCGCGTCCATGAAGATGCCGCCGAACGACTCGCAGATCAGGCGCTCGCTGCGGAAGTGATGGGCCGCGCTGGAGGCGACCTTCATGGCCACGTGCTGATCCGGGGCCTCCCGGGTCCCGATGACCGGGTATAGGTGATCGACCGCCACCACGTCCATGTTCGCGTAGTGCTTGAACAGGTTGCCCTCGACCCGGATCATCGAACGCAGCCACTCCTCGTACAACAGGTGGGCGGTGAACACGACGCCCCGCTGCCGGCACCAATCCCGGATCTGCCGGTAGTACGCGTCGCTGTAGAACTCGGTGGTCGTCGAGTAGAAGTCGTGGCGGGTGCGCGCCGCTTCGGGTCGGACGTCGAAGAACAGGTCGACCAGGCGGGAGCGGAGGTCGTACCCATTGCGCTTCTCGAACCGACCGAACATCCCCTTCGTCCACGGCACGATGGGGTTGTCGCCGGCGGTCAGGAAGTAGTGCATGGCGGGCTCGTCGGAGTAGAACCCGACGAGCGAGCGTCCCTCGGCGTCCCGGCTCTCGTCGCCGAGCGCGTCCAGGTAGGGGGCGTAGCCCAGCCGCAGGAACTCCACCGTCGACTCCGGGTCGAGCGCGTCGATGTAGTACTCGGCGCGCTTCTCGACGATGTAGCACAGCCGCCACGTGCCTTGCGGCACCTCCCACGGCACCACCTTGCCGAAGGACAGGTTCGGTGTGAGGTCGAGCACCCGTCCGCCCTCCCCGATGGCGAACGCAGCGACGGGCGTCGACCGCTGGAAGTCGAGGTATCGGCTGTCCTCGCCGGTGAGGCACATGAACCACGGGCCGGTGATCGTGAACGACACGCACTCCAGGTACCGCTGGGCGAGGTCCGGCCGCTCCCTCAGGACCCGCTTGTCGGCCGTGCCGCTCGGCCAGTTCATCTCGTCGTAGATCCACGCCGCGAGCCCCAGCCGGTTCGCCTCCTCCACCCCAAAACGGATGCGGTCGAGGTACCGGTCGCCGAGGTACGGCATCTCGAGCCCGTACCGGCCGTGGAACACGACGCCATGCATTCCCTTGTCGCGGAGCTCGCGGAGCTGGAATCGCATCTCGTCCGGGTCCAGCTCGCCGTTCAGGAACCAGAACGGCAGGATCCCGAAGTCCCGGCTGGGGGTCCGGAACGCCTCGCGCTCGATCGATCGCCGTGCGGTCATGGCATGACCGTCGCCTTCACGAACCCCTCGGGCTTGTCCATGGCGGCCTGGAAGGCGGCCCCGATCTCCACCAGCGGGTACCGATGCGTCACCAGGCCTGCCAGCGAGATGCGCCCCGACGTCAGCAGGCGCATCGCCCTGCCCATGCCGCGCAGGATCGTCGGGACCTCGCGGAAGTGGGCGTTCACGATCCGGAACGCCATCCAGTTCCAGTTCCCGAGCGGGATCCTCCGAGGCTTGCCCTGGTGGTAACCGGCGATGACCACGGTCCCGCTCATGCGGGTCAGGTCGCCCAGGGAGTCGAGCGCGGCCTGGACGCCGGTAACCTCGAACGTCACGTCGGCGCCGGCCTCGTTCGTCTCCCGGCAGACGACGTCGACCACTGACTCCCGCGTGACGTCCACGGTCAGCGTCGCGCCGAGCTCCTCCGCCCGCTTCAGCGCATCCGGCCGGGTGTCGGCCACGATCACCCGTCGCGGCCCCCGCAGCTCGACAAGCTGGTGAACCAGGTGGCCCATGAATCCCGCACCCATGATCACGACGTCGTCGCCGAGCGACACGCCGGCCAGCTCGACCGCGTTCACCGCGCACGACAGCGGCTCCCCGAGTGCCAGCTCGAGGGCCACGTCGCCCGCCGGGAAGCAGTACTCGGCCTTCACGGCCACGTAGTCGGCGAACCCCCGGGTGGTCACCCACACTGTCACCGGGTCGCCCGGGACGAACGTGTGCACCTCGCCGCCCACCCGCTCCACGATTCCGCTGACCTCGTGCCCGGGGTACCAGGGGAACGTGGCGTGGCCGGCCTCCCCCCGCCAGATGTCCAGCTCCGACGCGCACACGCCGCACGCCGCCACGCGAACCAGCACCTCGTCCGGCCCGATCCCGGGGACCGGCTCGTCGAGGATCTCGAACCGCCCGGGTTCCGCGATGGCGGCGATGCGCATCATCCGGCCCCCGGGACCAGGACGAACGCGGACTCGGCGTCCATCTCGTGGGAGACCGTCTTCGGGGTGACCGTGAGGCGGACCGGCTTGTCGGTGAGCAGGTCCTCCATCGTCCCCCGCCCCACCACCGCGGCGAGCGCCGGGGTCTTCGCGACGTCGAGCCGGGTCTTGTCGCCGAAGTTCAGCAGCACGAGCACCGGCGCCCCGTGGTGAAAGGACGCGCGGACGTAGGCGAACGTGCTGTCCGCGGAGGCCTCCAGGACCTGGATGTCGTGAGAGGCGAGGCTCGGCAGCCGATGTTTCAGCGAGATGAGTCGCTCGTAGAACGGCCGCAAGCCGAACCGGTCCCGCCACGGGATCGGGGTGAGATTCGAGTACGGCTGATAGCTGGCGCCGATCTCGTCGCCGGCGAACATCTCGGGGAGACCGGGGACCGTGAACTGCAGCGTGGCCGCCACCCGGGTGAGCTCCGGACCGTACCGGTCGACGAAGCGGACGTCGGTGTCGTTGTTGTTGAGGAACCGCATGACGAGCGCGTCCGCCGGATACCCCTTGGGGTCGTTCGTGATCGCCGGCGCGAGGAGCGCCCCGCTCTCCTGCGGGAAGTCGAACACGCTCGTCCATGCCCACTGGCCCGGGTGGTCCGTCCAGTCGTACGCCAGGTCGTACCCCCGGAAGATGTGCGCATCGAGCGCCGACGCCTCGCCCAGCAGCAGGAGATCGGGGTCCACCCGCTTGAGGGCCTGCCGCCACCGCGCCCAGAACGTGGGGCGGCGGCGTTGGACCCCCCACGCCGCGTCGATTCGGAACCCGTCGATGCCGAAGTCCCGAATCCAGTGCAGACAGGCCTGGATGATCATCTGCCGCACCTCGGGGTTGTCGTAGTTCAGGTTCGGCAGGCCGCTGGTGCCGAAGATCTGCGTGTATTCGGTGATCCTGCCGGCGGCGTTGCGGTCGTAGAAGTCGTAGTAGTGCGAGGCCTTGCCGTACCGCTGCTGGTCCAGGTAGTAGGGATGCCGGATGGACGTGTGGTTCGGGACGAAGTCCAGCATAACGTGCATGCCGAGCCGGTGCGCCACGTCGACCATGTGCTTGAACGCCGCAGGGGGCCCCCAGCTGGGGTCGAGGTCGAAGTATCCCGTGATCCGGTATTCCTCGCCGAACATCCGCCGCTCGGCCGGCGGCCACAGCCACAGGGCATCGACGCCGAGCCGCTTCAGGTACGGCAGCCGGCGCTCGATGGCCCTCGGGCCGCCGTTCCCCCACAGCAGCGGGATCGGCGCGTAGATCACGGCCGAATCGATCCAGGAAGGATGGTCCCGACCCATGTCCACGGGCCGCGGGATGCCGCCGTACACCGCGTAGTACGTCGTGGTCGTGTCGCGTCGCGCCTTCGCGTCGGTCACGGTGAGCGACACGTAGTACTCCCCGTCCCGCCTCGGGGCCCGGAGCTCCAGCCGTGGTCCTCCGGCCGGCTTCCGGAGCCGCAGGCCCGACGCCATCGTGAGTGGGGAAGGGTGCCTCGGGTCCTGGTGCCAGGAGTACCTGACGATCCTCGCGCCGTCCGGCTCGGCCGCCCGGCTGTGACCCCCGTCCAGGATCACGTCGCGCCCGCGGGTCGTGACCCGGATGGACGCCGTCGGCCCCGGCCGGAGGCGCTCGTTCCACACCAGGGGGGCGGACTCCTGCACGCTGCCGTCCGGCGCGGTGCACCGTGCCACGATCTCGTTGGGTCCCGGCGAGAGCGCGACGTCCGAGCTGAACGATGTTCCGGACGTCCGGATCCTCGCAGCTGCCCTCCGGCCGTTGTCCTGCAGCGTCAGGTCCCCACAGTCCGCGGTCCCGGAGACCCGCTCGGTCCACGCGAACGCGTCTCCACCGCGCAGATCGAACGAGACGATGGGGTTCCCGCTCGTCGAGGGCGAGGGCGGGGACGGGATCGGCGACGACCCGGTCTCGGCCGGCGTCGACCGGGGCTGGCGCGACGGCGGGACGTCCCGGCTCTGGCCCTGCGTGCAGGCACCGGCCAACGAGGCGAGCGCGACGAGCGCGGCCTGGATCGCCCTGCTCGGGCGGACGCCACCGGCCACAGGCCTAGCCCTTCGACCCCGACAGGGAGATGCCCCGGACGAACTGCTTCTGGAAGACGAAGAACACGATGATGAGCGGTAACGCCCCGAGTACGGACCCCGCCATGATCAGGTCCCAGGTGTTCCGGTGCTGCTGCTGGAACAGCGCGAGGCCGAGTGGCAGCGTGTACTTGCCGGGGCTGTTGATCACGATGAGCGGCCAGAAGAAGGCCTGCCACCAGAACTGGATCGTGAAGATAGCGAGCGCCGCCAGCGCCGGCCGGGACAGGGGCAGGATCACCTTCCAGTAGATCCGGAAGTGGCCGGCGCCGTCCACCCTGGCGGCGTCGATCATCTCGTCGGGGATCGACTTCATGTACTGCCGCAGCAGGAAGATCCCGAACGGGTTCATCGCGTTCGGGACGATGATCCCCCACAGGGAGTCCAGCAGCCCGTGGCCCCCCACCCCGGAGAGGTTGTTCCCACCCACCAACGGGATGCTCTTCAAGATGAGGTAGTTCGGGATCATGGTGACCTGGAACGGCAGCATCAGCGTGGCCAGGCCGATGAAGAACAGCAGGTCGCGCCCGGGGAACTTCCGCTTGGCGAACGTGTACGCCACCAGCGAGCACAGGAACAGCTGGAGCGCGGTGATCGCCCCCGTGACGATGGTGCTGTTGAGGATCCACAGTCCGATGGGGTGGTCCGAGTTGAAGAACCGGGAGTAGTTGTCGAACGACGGATGGCTCGGGATCCAGTGCGGCGGATAGGAGAACATCTCGCCCAGCGGCTGCAGCGACGTGCTGACCATGTAGACGAACGGGGCGACGAACAGGAGGGCCAGGGCGCTCAGGAAGACGTACTTGAACACCGTGCCGGGCCGGAGGCCGGGGCGCCGGGCCCGGGGAGGAAGCGTGGGGACGGGAACGGGGACGGGGGCCTCGAGCTTCGTCCCGCCGGCGACCGTTCCCACGCTAGCGCTCCACCCGCTTCAGGTACCACCGGAACTGGACGAACGACACCACGAACAGCAGCGCGAACAGCGTGTACGCCAGCGCCGAGGCGTATCCCATCCGGAAGAATTTGAAAGCCTGGAGCCACAGGTAGTAGCTCACGGTCGTGGTGGCGCCCCCCGGACCCGGTGGGCCGCCGTTCGTCATCACGAAGATCTGGTCGAAGGCCTGCATCCCCCAGATGGTCTGGACGATCACCAGGAAGAAGGTGGTCGGGGCGATCAGGGGAAACGTGATCCGCCGGAAGCGCTGCCACGGGCTGGCGCCGTCCACCTCGGCCGCCTCGTACAGCTCTGCGGGGATCGCCTGGAGCCCCGCGAGGTAGACGATCATGCTGAACCCCACACCGATCCAGATCTGCATGACGATGACCGCCGGCATGGCCAGGCTGTTGCTGCCGAGCCAGTTGACCGAGTGGGTGATGACGTGGGCCTTCAGCAGGTAGTAGTTGGCCAGGCCGTAGTCGGCGTTGTACACCCACTTCCAGATGAGCGAGGCGATGATCAGCGGGGTGATCGCAGGCAGATAGAACGCGGTCCGGAACAGCCCGAGCCCCCGGATCTTGCTGTTGAGGAGGATGGCCAGCCCCAGGCCGATGGCCATGGTCGGGAGCATCGAGCCGAACGTGAAGTACGCGGAGTGGCCGATCGCGCGCCAGAACGCGCCGTCGTGCAACACCTCCTTGTAGTTCTGCAGCCCGACGGACCTCTTCTGGTTCTGGATGATGTCCCACTGGTGGAAGGACAGCCAGAACGCGGTCACCACCGCGTACACGGTGAACACCGCGAACAGGATCAGCCCCGGCGCATTGAACAGGTACGCCGTCCACTCCCGGCGCATCTCGCGCATGACCCCGCGAATGCCCCGGCGGGGCTTCGGGATGGGCGTGCCGGTTCGGACCGCTACCTGAGCCACCGGCATCCTCCAGAGGCGCCGAGGGAACCACGCACCGCGGCGGCTCCCTCCCGCTTCGTACCCACTCCAGTACCGGTCTCTACCCGTTGCCTCCCTGCAGGAACTCGTTGCCCTTCTTGGCCGCGTTGTCGAGGGCCTCGACCGCCGTCTCGTCGCCGAACACGGCCTTGCCGAGCTCGGTGTTCAACGCGTCCTGGATCTGGGCCCACTTGGGATTGGTCAGGTTGTCCGTCACCGCACACTCCATCTGCTGGGCGAAGCCCTGCAGCCAAGGGTTGAACTTCCCGAGGTCCGGGTCGTTCAGCAGCGACGTCCTCGGAGGGAGGAGAGTGGTCGTCTCGGACCCGAACGTCCACGCCTTCACGTTCTTGTCCTGGGACAGGAACTCGACCCACTCCCAGGCCGCGTCTGCGTGCTTGCTCTGGCTGAACACGGCCAGGCTGTCGCCGGCGATCGTCGTCGCGCAGCCGGCCGGTCCCTTCGGCATCGGGACGACGTCCCACTTGCTGGTGATCTTGGGGAACTCGGACTTCATCTGGCCGCCGAACCAGGCCCCCGCCTCGTACATGGCCACCTTGCCGGTGGCGAAGGCCACGCGCCCGTCGTAGGAGTTGGAGCTGTAGTAGTCGGGAGGCGCGTCCTTCCGCAGGCCGATGTAGAAGTTCGCAGCCTCCTTGCCCTGCGGGCTGTCGAACGTGATGGTCTTGCCGTCGTCCGACATCAGGTGGCCGCCGGCCTGCCACAGGAAGGGCTCCCAGTAGTACTCCGCCTCGGGCCCGAAGATGATGAAGCCGTACTGCTTCTGGGAGGGGTTCGTCAGCTTGTCGGCGTCCGCCTTGAACTCGTCCCACGTCGTCGGGGGATCCGAGATCCCGGCCGCCTGGAACATGTCCGTCCGGTAGAAGAGGCCGGTGGTCTCGCCGTCGAACGGCAGCGCGAACGTGCTGCCCTTGTACTGGGCGGTGCTCAGGAAGCCGGGGACGTAGTCGTCCAGGCTGAGCGTCTTGCTGCCGGCGATGTAGCCGTCGAGATTGACCAGCGCGCTCCTGGACGAAAACTGGTCGACGGCGCTGGCGTCCATGTAGGCCACGTCCGGCGCCGTCCCGCCGGCGATCTGCGTCGTGAGCTTGGTGGTCGAGTTGTCGGCGGACACGGCCTGGAACTGGATCGTGATGTTCGGGTGGAGCTCGTGGAACTCTTTGGCGAACCCCTTCATCTGGGGTGAGTCACCCACCCACGAAGAGAAGGTCACCGTCACCGGGCTCGTGGGCTCCTTCGGGACGATCGGCTTGATCGTCTCGCCGGACTTGGCCGGCGCCGCGCTCTTGTTCGGCGCGCTCCCGCTGCTGACGCACGCGGTGGCGATCATCGCCACGGCTCCCAGGGCCGCCACCACCGTCCCGGCTCGCCGCCTCGCTGTTCGCACGCTCACTCGCTCCCTCCTGTCCTCCTCCGGCCCGGATGCCCCGCCGGACGGTCGAGGGCCAGCCCGGCGCATCGGCGCGCCACCACGAGAGGGCAAACCGATTTGCTGCCGCGCGAGCATCCCGCCCGGGTACCGGGGATGTCAAACGGGGGCATCCCGCCAGAGCCAGGGCGCCACCTCGTGCATGCGGCGCTTGACAGGACGCGAGGAACCCCCGCACGCTTGCCCTGTTGTGAATCGGTTTGCGTCACGCACCCCCGTCACGATCGCCGACGTCGCGCTCCTCGCCCACGTCAGCAAGACCACGGTGTCGCACGTGCTGTCGGGGAACCGGCCGGTGGCACCGACCACACGCCGGCGGGTGGAGGAGGCGATCAGGACGCTGGGCTACCGCCCCCACGGCGTGGCCCGCAGCCTCCGCACGAAGACCTCCCACACGGTGGCGCTGCTGATCCCGGACATCGTGAACCCGTTCTATCCGACCGTGGCCCGGGGTCTGGAGGACGGCCTGAACGGCGGCGGGTACCGCACGTTCATCTGCAACACGGATCGTGACGCCGAACGGGAGGTGGAGTTCCTGCGGGAGATGGGACAGCGGGGCGTAGATGGGATCGTGCTCGACTCCTATCTCCTGTCGAGAGACGTGATCGCCGAGGTCGTGCCCGCCATCTCGCTCGTACGGATGGGGACCACGGTACTCGACGAGCCCGGGTTCGATTCGGTGCACGGCGATGACGAGCGCGGAGCCCACGACGCCACCGCGCACCTGCTGCGGGTGGCGGGCCGGCGGATCGCCATGATCCAGGGGCCGCCCGGGGCCGGTGCCGCCCGCAACGCCGGCCACCTGAGGGCCCTCGAGACTGCGGGCGTCCCCGTCGACCCGAACCTGATGGTCTCCGGCGGGTGGACTCGCGACGGAGGCGCGTCCGCGATGCGCCGCCTACTGTCGATGTCGGCGCCCCCGACCGGGGTGTTCTGCGCGAACGACCTCATGGCCCTGGGCGCGCTCGACGCGGCGCGCGAGATGGGAGTCTCGGTTCCCGGCGAGGTGGCACTGGTCGGCTTCGACGACATCGACGCCGCGGCGTACGCGGTTCCCGCGCTCACGACTGTCTCGAACCCCGCGTACGAGACGGGGCTCCTCGCGGGGATCATGCTGAAGGAGCGGATGACGGGGCAGCAGACGGGAGCGCCGCGTACCGTCACCCTTCCCTGCCGCCTGATCCGCCGGTCCACGGCGTGATGGGTCCGGCCCCCGTCCCGAGCTGACGCCTCCGTCCCGTGATGCGCGTGCACCTGGACACGGACCTCGGATCCGACACCGACGACCTCTGCGCACTGGCGATGCTGCTGGGCTGGCCAGGCGTCGACCTGGTCGGGGTCACCACGAACACCGACCCGGGGGGGCGCCGAGCCGGCTATGTCGACTACGCGCTCCGGCTCGCGGGGCACGAGGACGTCCCGGTGGTGGCGGGGGCCGAGGGGACGCTCGGGCGCCAGATGGTGCCGTTCGCGTTTCCCGATTACTGGCCGGAGCCCATTCCCCGCCGCCCGGCGCCGTCTGGCGCCGCGGTCGACCTGATCGCGGCGAGCGCCGAGTCTGGCGCCACGATCGTTGCCATCGGCCCGTACACGAACCTGGCCGTGCTGGAATCGGCCCGGCCGGGGCTCCTGCGCTCCGCCGGGGCGGTGGTTATGGGGGGCCACGTCACCACGCCGCGCCCGGGCCTACCGCCGTGGGGCGTGCACGACGACTTCAACGTCCAGCAGGACCCCTTCGCCGCGCATGTGGTGTTCGAACGCTGCGATCCCGTTGTCGTCCCCCTGGCCGTGACGCTGGAGGCGACCCTGCGGAGCGTCCACCTGTCACGGCTCCGGGCCGCCGGCCCTCTCGGCGCGCTGCTCGCCGACCAGGCCGAGGCGCATGCGCGGGACACCGGCCGCCCGGAGCTGGGCCGGATGTTCGAGGGGCTGCCCGACGACCTGCTGAACTTCCAGTACGACCCCCTGGCCTGTGCCGTCGCCGTCGGATGGGACGGCGTTGCGATCGAGGAGGTCCCGACGAAGCTCGAGATGCGCGAGCACCGGCTGTGGATGATCCGGCGCGAGGGGGAGGCCTCCCTTCGAGTCGTGACTGCCGTGGACGCCCCGCGGTTCGAGGAGGCGTGGCTCGAGGCCGTGATCCGGGCGTCATCGCACGCGGTCCCGTCGTGAAGGCGGCCGTCCTCGGGGGAGGTGGATTCCGGACACCGGTGGTGTGGGACTGCCTCGCCGGCCTGGCGGGTGATGCCGAAGTGGAGGAGGTGGTCCTCCACGACCTCGGCGCGCAGCGGCTCGAGCGGATCGCCGCCGTGATCGAGGGCCTGCGCCGCGAGCGGGACGGATCCGGTCCGCCCGTGCGGACCACGACCGTGCTCGAGGACGCGCTCGAGGGCTCCGGTGTGGTCACGTGCGCCATCCGGGTGGGCGGGCTCGAGGGGCGAATCGTGGACGAGACCGTCCCGCTGCGGATGGGCGTGCTCGGACAGGAGACCGTCGGCCCCGGCGGCATCTCGTTCGCGCTGCGAACGGTGCCGGTGATGACGGCGATCGCGGAGGCGACCGCGCGCGTGGCTCCGGAGGCGTGGTTCCTGAACTTCACGAACCCGGCCGGCCTCGTCACCGAGGCGATCCGCCCCATCCTGGGCGACCGGGCGGTCGGGATCTGCGACTCCCCCACGGCGCTGTGCGGACGCGTCGCGGCGGCGCTCGGCCTGCCGATGGAGGACCTTCGGTTCGACTACTCGGGGTGCAACCACCTGGGGTGGCTGGTCGGGGTCCACGCGGACGGCGGGGATCTCCTGCCGGGCCTACTGGCCGACGCGGGTCGCCTCACCCGGGTCGAGGAGGCCCGCCTGTTCGGCGCTCGCGCCCTGCGCGAGTCCGGCATGATCCCGAACGAGTACCTCGTCTACTACGAGGGGCCCGGGGAGGTCGTCGAAGCGTTCCGGCGTGCCGGCGCCACGCGGGGGCAGGTGCTCTGGTCCCAGCAATCGGCGTTCTTCGCAGGCAGCCCCGGCGAGACACCCGGGGAGGCCCTGGCCTCGTGGCGGGCGACCCGGGACGCCCGGCACGGGACGTACATGGCGGAGGCGTGGTCGGCAACGGAGGTGGTGGTTCCGGGCGGGCAGGGCTCTCCCCCGCCCGTCGACGGTCCGGGCGAGGCCGGGTACGCAGCGATCGCGGCCTCGTTCCTCCGGGCCGCGGCGAGCGACTCCGGGGAGACGCTGATCCTCGACGTGGCGAACCGCGGGCGGCTCTCGTTCCTCGACGACGACGCGGTCGTCGAGGTGCCGTGCGTGGTCGGCCGGGCGGGCCCGTCCGTGATCGAGGGCGCGGCGCTCGCCGGCCGGGAGCGGGGACTGGTGGCGCGAGTGAAGGAGGTCGAGCGGCTCACAATTCGCGCGGCCACGGATGGCTCGCGCGCGACGGCCCTCGAGGCGATCGCCGCGCATCCAGTCGTGCCGTCCCGCGAGGTCGCGGAGCGCATCCTGGCCGGCTACCTCGACGGCCACGCCGATCTGCGGGCCCGCCTGCGGTGACCACAGACGTCGCGGTGGTCGGGTCCCCGTTCCTCGACCTGACGTTCGAGGGACTCCCCCGCGTCCCCCTGCCGGGTGAGGAGCTGGTGGCCCGCGCCCTCCACGTCGCCCCGGGCGGCACGGGCATGCAGGCCATCGGCCTCGCCCGGCTCGGGGTCTCGGTGACACTCGTCGCGCCGCTCGGCTCGGGTCTCGGTGGGGACGCGCTGCGGGCCGCGTTCCAGGCCGAGGGCGTGCGTGTCGCCGGCGACCGGCGGACGGGGGCACCGCCGATTACCGCGCTACTGTCGACGCCCGAGGGGGTGGCGATGGCCACCGTGCTCGGCGGGGGCGAGCCGACCGCAGGGGACGTCCGGGCGACGGGGGCCTCCGCGGTCGTGGTGTCGCTGGGCCGCCTGCACCTCGCGCCTCCGGATGCGGCCGTGTACGCGGTCACCGGGGGACTCGAGGTGCCCCGGGTCGGCGAGTCGACGCTCGGCTGGCTCCGGGCCGCGAGGGCCGTCGTCGCGAACGCCCGCGAGGCCATGGAGCTGACCGGCGCGGGCGATCCGACGGCTGCCGCCCGCGCTTTGGCGAGCCGGGGGCCCACCGCGGTGGTCACGACGGGTCCCGAAGGGGCGCTGGCCGTCGAGGGAGACCGGGTGGCCCGCGCCGGCGCGCCGGCCTTCGAGCCCGTCGATGCCACCGGCGCCGGAGACCTCTTCGTCGCGGCGTACGTGTGGGCGGACCGGTGGGGAGCCGCCTGGGAGGACCGGCTGAGCTGGGCGACGCTGTATGCGGGCCTGTCCGTTCGGCAGGCGACGGCGTTCGCCGGCGCGGTCCGGCTCCAGGAGCTGATCGACGAAGGGAGCCGCCGAGGGCTCAGCCCGCCCTGACGACCATCCCGCCGTCGACGCGCAGGAGCTCCCCGGTCACGAACGACGACTCGTCCGAGGCCAGGAACACCACCGCGGCGGCCACCTCCTCGGGCCGGCCCGGACGGCCGATCGGGTGCATGCGGACCCACTCGGCCATCTGGGCTTCGGGATCGGGCGACTCCTGGAGGATGCGTTCGTTCATCTCGGTCATGATCGTTCCGGGGATGATGGCGTTGACGCGGATGCCCACCGGCGCATACTCCACCGCGGCCTGCTGCGTCAGGGAGTTGATCCCGCCCTTGCTGGCCGCGTAGCCCGCCCACCCGAGGAAGCCGACGGCCGCCTGCACGGAGCCGGTGTTGATGATCGAGCCGCCCCCCGTCTTCAGCATCTCGGGTATGGCGTACCGCATCCCCCGCCACACCCCGCTCAGGTTGACGTCGATGACCCGGTTCCAGTCGTCCTCGCTCATCTCCGCGGCAGTACCCGGGACGGCGACGCCGGCGTTGTTGCACATCACGTCGAGGCGTCCGTGGCGCTCCACCGCCTCGCGGACCAGCGCCTCCACGTCCGGCGACGACCGCACGTCGGTACGGCGGGCGAACGCCTCGCCGCCAGCATCCCGGATCTCGCGGACCACGCGCTCTGCGCCGTCGACGTCGACGTCGCCGATCCCTACCCTGGCCCCCCCGGCCGCCAGCGCCTTCGCGGCGGCCCGCCCGATGCCGGCCGCGCCGCCCGTGACCAGCGCCATCTTGCCCTCGACCCGACCCATGCTCATCACTCCCCCGTGAACCGCGGGTCCCGCTTCTCGACGAACGCGCGGATGCCCTCCGCCGCGTCGGCGCTCCGGTGCAGGCGGAACAGCGCCTCGTGCTCCGCGGTCAACCCCTCTTCCAGCGCGGCCTCCATGCCCGTCCGCACCAGCCCGAGCATCTCGTGCGACGACAAGGGAGCAAGCTTCGCCATGGCCTCCGCCTTCTCCACGGCCGCGCCCAGCAGCTCGTCCGGTTCCACCACGTCGGCCACCAGCCCCAGGCGGAGGGCGTCCCCCGCGCTCAGCCGGCGAGCCGCGAGCAGCACGTCGGCCGCGACGAACGGCCCGGCCGCCCTCGTGAGCCGCTGCGTTCCGCCGCCGCCCGGCGAGAGCCCCAGCAGCCCCTCGGGGAGCCCGAACGACGCGGTGCGCGACGCCACGAGGACGTCGCAGCACAGGGCGATCTCGAATCCGCCCCCCAGCGCGTAGCCGTTCACGGCCCCGATCACCGGCTTCGGGAACGCGTCGACGCGCGAGAACACCCGGCGGCTCTCATGCTGGTACCGGACGAACTCCTCGTGCCTCCCTTCCGCGTACTCGCCGATGTCGGCTCCCGCCACGAACGCGCGGTCGCCGGCCCCGGTGAGCACGACGGCCCGGACGGCGTCGTCGGCCGCCGCCTCGTCCAGCCGCCGGTCCAGCTCGCGGAGCATCCCGGACGTGATGGCGTTGAGCTTGTCCGGGCGGTTGAACGTGACGACGGCAGCCGGGCCTCGCCGCTCGAAGAGCAGGACGTCGGCGTCGGCCACTACACGCAGCCTTCTTCGCGGAGCGTCCGAATCTGCTCCGGGGAGTACCCGACCGAGGCCATGATCTCGTCGGTGTGCTGCCCCACCATGGGAGGACCCAGCCGGATCGTCCCCGGCGTCTCACTGAACCGCATGGGGACGCCGACCACCCGGAGCTCGCCCACGCCCGGGTACTCGACCGTCGCCAGCAGCTCGTTGTGCTCGACCTGGGGATCGGCGACCACCTCGTCGAAGGCCTGGACCGGCGCGCACCACACGTCGCGGGTCGCCAGCAGGTCTAGCCACTCGGCGGTGGGCCGCTCGGGCAGTCGCGCCGCGATCAGCCGATACACGTCGTCACGTTCCGCCCAGGCCCGCTCCGGCGTGTCGAGCGTCGCCAGCTCGGGCACGTCCAGCAGCTCCCCAACGACCGCCAGCGAGCCCATGGCCAGGGCGAGGTGCCCGTCGGCGGTCCGGTAGATCCCGAACGGCGCCGAAAGCCAGGCCCCGCCGATCCCCGCCTCGCTCCGCTCCCACCGTCGTTCCATGTTCATGAACGCGGCCAGCTCCTGGCACTGCAGGGCGATCGCCGTGTTGTACAGACTGACGTCGATGCGCTGGCCCTCCCCCGTCCGCTCCCGGTGGAACAGGCCGACCATCGCGGAGAACGCCAGCAGCAGCGCCGTGCTGGCGTCGACGAGCGAGCTGCCCGAGGGGGTGGGCGGGTCGTCCCGGCGGCCGCCGTAAGCAGCCAGCCCGGACATCGACTGGATCAGGAGGTCCTGGCCCGGCCGGTCGACGTACGGCCCGTCAGGGCCGAAGCCCGTCCCCGTCACGTAGACGATGGACGGGTTCACCGCCCGGAGGGCCTCGAAGCCGACCCCCAGCCGGTCCATGACCCCCGGCCGGAAGTTCTCGACGACGAGGTCGGAGGTCTCCGCGAGCTTCAGCACGATCTCCCGGGCCCGGGGGTCCTTCAGATTCAGCGTGAGGCTCTGCTTGTTGCGGTTCATGGCCAGGAAGAAGGGGCTCTGGCCGGCCAGCAGCTCCCCCATCGCGCGGAGGCCGCGCTCCCATTCCCCGGACCCCGGCCGCTCGACCTTGATCACGTCCGCCCCCATGTCTCCCAAGAACTGGGTGGCCCACGGCCCCATCATCATCTGCGTGAAGTCGAGCACCCGCACCCCATCGAGGGCCATCTTCGCCACGGCCATCACACGCGCTGCGGCACCAGGCTGGCCCGGTACGCGGAGTCCAGTCGGTCGATCGTCGCGTCGGCGTCCTCGGGGCTCCTGAGGTACGCGTGGACGAGGGCGCCGGCCTCGTCCTGGAACGCCAGGAACCCGTCGTACCGGGGACGGAGGTATGCGGCGTCCACCGCCGGGAGCGTATCGAGGAAGAACCCACCGGACGCCGCGTTCACGTCGGGATCGGTCCACGCCGACCGGTGGCCGGGCTGGCCGCCGCCCTCGAAGTACACGCCGCGCTGGGTCGGCGCGTCGGCGACGAACACCGCGTACCCGACCGCCTCGTCCACGGCCCCGCTGTACGCGGACACCGCGAGCCCCGCACCCCCCAGCGTCCCCCGGGGCACGCCGTCCGCACCCGCGGGCCCTGCAGCGAAACGCACCTCCCGGGAGCGGAACCGCGGTCGGGAGTAGTTCGAGTACCCGAACACCAGGGGGCAGTACGCGACGTCGTCCGCCTCGCTCATGCGCTCGAGCATGCCGGGAGGGTTCCACTCCAGGCTCGACGGGTGCGCCGTGGCCACCAACGACGCCAGCGCGCTCAGCGCGGCGCGACCCGTCTGGCGCGACGCCACGCGATCGCCCACGAAGGGCTCCTCCCCGAGCGCGACGCACGCCGCGAGGAACGCGCAGACCGCGTCCACCGGGATGGCGGGCACGGCTGCCCACAGTCCGTGCCTGCGCAGCACCATGGCGACGCCCACCGCCTCGTCCCAGGTCCGGGGCACTGTCAGACCCGCCCGTTCCAGGAGGTCCGGGCGGAACGCGGCCACCTGCGCCGCGGCGTCGGTGGCGAGCGCCCACCGGCGGCCCTGCCACTCGTAGCTCGCCGCGCTCCGGCCGACGCTCGAGGCGACCTGGTCCTCCCGGGCGGCCGGGTCGAGGCGCTCGTCGAGCGCCACGAGGCAGCCCCGGGCGACGGCCCGCCCGAGGGCCGGGTGGTCGATGTACAGGAGGTCGAACCGCCTGGCCAGCTCGTCCACCGGCTGGTCGGCGAACGCCTGGAGCGAGCGGGCCGTCCACGTCACCCGCACCTCCGGCCGGACCCGCCCGTACGCCGCGGCGGCCGCCCGGAGGCCGCCGATGCCCCGCACGTGGTCCCACGTGATCCCGCGGAGCTCGATCGCCGTCACCGCCATCCTCCGGGCGGGAGCGGCAGCCCCTCCACGCCGACCTCGAGCCGGGTGATGTGCCACCGCCCGAGGTTCGCCGTGAACATGGTCGTCCCCCGGAACGCGAGGTTCGTGGGGTGGGCCAGCAGGTGGGCGGACCACTCGCGGAACAGCACCTGGACATCGCCGTGCGGGTCGATGCGGAGCACCTGGCTGGGCTCGTAGCACCCGACGTACAGATTCCCGAGGGCGTCGAACGCGAGCCCGTCGGGCCAGACGCCGGGCAGCGAGGCGACGTCCTCGCGCTCCCCGGCCGAGCCGTCCTCCAGGATCGGGATTCGGAACACGCCGTTGGCGAACGTCTCGACGACGTACACGTGCCGGCCGTCCGGGCCGAGGGCCAGGCCGTTCGCGAACACGACGTCGCGGTCGTACCAGAGCCTGGTGGAGCCGTCGGGCTCGATGCGGAACACGCCCGGCCCCGGGCGGCCGAACTCGTGGCTGTCCGAGACGTACAGCTGGCCGGCGCCGTCGAAGGCCGGGTAGTTCGGGATTCGGAGGGGCGTCCCGGGCGCTCCATCCGAGAATCGCTCCACTCGCCCGGTCCCCGTCTCGACCCGCATCACCGCGGCGTGCTTCAGGTCGCAGACGAACAGGTCGTCGTCGCGGTCGAACGCCATGCCCAGGCAGAACCCCTCCGTCGATGCCACCTCCTCGATCGAGGTCCCGTCCGGCTCCAGCCGGTAGATCTGCCCGCGCTCCCCCCCGCACCACACCGATCCGTCCCGGTGCACGGCCACCCCCTCGGGATGGTCCAGCTGGGGGTCGGTCAGGGTTCCGTCGAAGAACACTGTGGCCCTGTCCTCAGAAAGGAGCCCGCTGTACCGAGTTGCTTCCGTCATCCGCGTTCGGCGCGTCTCCTTCCGCGGGCGCGGGTTTCGGCTGTGCAATTCGATTTGCGCCAGCACCTTCCCCGGTCCTGCGCCGGGGTGTCAAGCGCGGGTCCGCACTTACCGGTACCCTTCGGCCTGCGTGCGGTACATCGCGGCGTAGGCCCCGCCACTCGCCAACAGCTCGGCGTGACTCCCCTGCTCGACGAGCCGTCCTTCGTGCATGACCGCCACGAGGTCCGCGGCCCGAACCGTCGAGAACCGATGCGAAACGATCACGGTGATCGTCCCCACCGGATTCTCGCTCCGCGCGACCCTGGAGAACCACTCGAACACGCGCCGCTCCGATTCCACGTCGAGCGAGTATGTGGGCTCGTCGAGCACCAGCACGAGCGGCGCAGGTCGCATCATTGAGCGTCCCATGCGACCTTCTGCCACTGACCGCCGGACAAGTCGATGCCGTCGAGGAAGGCCCGCCCGAGGGGCGTCTCGAGTCCCTGCGGCAGCTCCTCCTCGAGATCGGCGACGTCCGCGAGCGCCAGCGCCCGGCGCACGGTCGAGACGTCGCCTGCCTCCGAGATCCGGCCCGCGCCGACGCTCTCCCGAGCGATGACCTCGAACCTCGTGAAGTCCTGGAACGCCCCGGAGATCGAGCCTCGCCACGCGCGAGCGTGCAGCTCGGCGAGGTCGACACCGTCGACCGTGATCCGGCCGGAGCCCGGCCGGTGCAGACCGCACAGGAGCTTGACGAGCGTTGTCTTGCCGGCGCCGTTCTCGCCGACGACGGCCAGCACGGTACCCGCCGGCACGAAGAGTGAGACGCCCCCGACGGCGTCTCGAGCGGCGCCGTCGTAGCGAAACGACACGTCCTCCAGGGCGATGCCGTGACCCAGCGACCGCGCCGGCGGCAGGCTTCCTCGTTCCTCGTGCTCCTCGGCGTACCGGGCCAACCACGCGAAGTGCCGCATCGTCTCCGTGATTCGGAACAGGTCTCCCGAGCTGCTCAGCACGCCGCCGATCTGCCCGTGCAGCTGCTGACCCGCAGTCAGCACGAGGATGACCGAGCCGAGCGTCGCGGCTCCGTGCACGGCACGGACAGTCACGAACAGCACGGCTCCGCCGAATCCGAGCGTGAACATCATGAGGGCGGCCGTCGAGACCGCCGCGCCGAGCGACTCGGCCCGCCACTGGCGTCGGACGGTCCGCTCCCACGCCTCCCGGTGCCGCTGCGTGAGCAGATCGCGGAGCCGCAGGACGCGGAGCTCTCCCCCCGCGGGCGCCTCGATCGACAGCAGACCGAACCCATCGGCTGTGCGCGTGTCCGGCGCGGATTCACGCAGCGCCCGCTGGGCCCTCCCCTCCGCCCACCGGCTGGCGAGGATGGGTGCCGCGCTGAACAGCGGAAGCACCAGCAGCACCGGGGCCACGGTCGCGAGGATCGCGACGGTCACCAGAACCTGAAGGCTCAGGAACGCGGCCCCGAGGAGCGACATCATCGATTCCTGGAAGTGCTCCCGGTTCGTTCGGACCAGCGTGAGGTGCTCCAGATAGTCCTGACGCTCCACCCGGTCGACCAGTCCGAGTCGGCCGCTCAGCGCCACGAGCCGTTCGTCGAGCGTGATCGTCACCCGCTCCCACACGTTCCAGCCGAACATCACCGCGTAGCTCCGAGCAGCGATCGCAGCCGCCGAGAGGATCGCGACGGCAACGGCCGCACCGGTCACGGTCGCCGTGTCCCGTCGCACCGCCGCATCGACGAGCAGCTTGAACACGAGGGGGAAGAGCGGAGCGAGGAGGGCCGCGGCGAGGCCCAGTGACAGGCTCGCGTACAGCCCGACCTTGTCCGCCGAACGGGCGGCGGAGACGAACAACCCGATCCCCGAACGCGCCTTCCGACCCCTACCCATCAGGTTCGTCCAGCGGGTACAGCGACGCCTGCATGCCGAACGCGGAGGCGTACCGGCCGCCGAGGTCCATCAACTCCTCGTGGGTTCCCTGCTCCCGAACGTCGCCGTCCTCCAGCACCCCGATGCGGTCGGTGCGCCGGGCCAGCGCCAGCCGGTGGGTGACGAGCAGCGTCGTCGCCGTTCCCCGGGTTTCGTCCAGGAGCCTTCGGACCAGGCGCTCCTCGGAGGCCGTGTCCAGATTGGAGGTCGGCTCGTCGAGGACGAGGAACCGCGCGCCGAACTGGATGGCGAACAGCGCTCGGGCGATCCCGAGCCGCTGCCACTGCCCACCCGAGAGATCGGTGCCGTCCGCGTATTTCGTGGCGAGGAGCGTCTCGAGACCCTCGGGGAGTCGCTCCGAGAATCGTATCGCTCCCGCCTCCGTGAGCGCGGAGCGCGTGGCGTCCGTGTCGGCGAGGTGCTCCACGGCGCCGACCGCCACGTTCTCCCGGACCGTGGCCGGCAGTCGAACGAACTCCTGGAACATGGGCGCGATGACCCGATGCCACGCCTCCAGGTCCATGTCACGAAGGTCGACCCCGTTCACTTGGATCCAGCCCCGGTCCGGGGGGTACAGCCCGCAGAGCAACCTCACGAGCGTGGTCTTGCCCGCGCCGTTCATCCCGACGAGCGCCATCGATCCCCCGGCGGGGATGTGCAGATCGACGTCGCGGAGCACGTCCCGCTCGCCGCCCGGATACCGGAACGACACGCCCCGCAGCTGGACCGATGGCGGAGCTCCCGGCGACGGGATCCGCCGGCCCGTCTCGCCGGCGACGGTCTCGTCGGCCAGCCGCTCGAGCGTCCGCAGCGCCGGGAGCGTCACGGTCCCGTACTGGACGGGGACGTCGTCGTCGAAGGACCTTCCGAGGGCGAGCACGAGGAACAGTGCGGGAACGAACACCACCAGGCCCCCGATCCCCAGCTGCCCCCGAGCGGTGGCCCTCGCCGCCCAGACGAGCGCCGCGACGCCGAGGGCGCCCGTCAGGACCAGGTGGACGGCCGCGGTTTGGCCAATGCCCACCTTCCGCTCGCGCCATGTGGGTTTCCAGGCTCGGATCCCCGCGGTGTGGATCCGCTGGCGGATCCAGTCCCGCAGCCCGACCGGTGAGGTAGTCGCGGGTGACCCCGATGAGGGCAGCAGCGCCGGCGCCGGGGGTGGCCGACCACTGGATCATCCCTCGCCCCAGTTGCATGGCGTCCATGAACTCCGGTCCGTGGAGGCGGCTCATGTCACTGCCGGCCAGGGCGGCGTCCATCACCCGCAGACGGACCGCTCCGTCCACTCGCTTCGTCACCAGCCACCGCAGGCGGTTCTGGAGCGGAACCATGATCTCGCTCGCCAGGAACAGGCCGATGACCAGGGTGAATGCCAGATACACGGCATGGAGCTCTGGAGCGGTGCCGGCTCCCGCCAGCGCCGTGTCGATCCGCGAGGCCAGCACCCCGCCCGCGATGACCAATCCGACCGGAAGGAGCCCGGCGACGACGGCCGTGATCACAGCCGCTGCGACGAGCCACGGGGACGCCACGGCCAGCATCCGAGCGAGCTCCAACCGGCTGCGAACCTTCCGGCTGCGCCGGCGAAGCCACCCATCCCGTTGCTGTTCGTCGTCCACGGGAATCCGAGTCTATGTCCATCGCTCGACCGGCCCGCATCCTGATCGACCGGGCGGGAGCGGCCGTGGAGTAGGGTTGGATTCGTGCCTCACGCCCTGTTCCGTCTCCAGCTCGGCGACGGCTCGTTCCGCCTGGCTCGAGGCGACGCCGCACAGGGGCCCGGGGACCTCCTTCCGGCCGGGGTGACGCTCGACGGGTTGCTGGCGGTGGATGGACCCGGCTTGGAGGACGCACTCGGGGCGTCCTCGGGCGGCACCGTGCCGGGCGAGGCGCGCGTCGTCGCCCCGGTGGAATCGCAAGAGGTGTGGGCGGCGGGCGTCACCTACCTCCGTTCGATGGAGGCTCGAGCCGAAGAGTCGGCGGACGCGACTCCGTACGACCTCGTCTACACGGCGGAGCGCCCCGAGCTCTTCTTCAAGTCGGCCGGCTGGCGCGTGCGAGGTCCCGGCGATGACGTCGCGGTTCGAGCCGACTCGTCGTGGAACACCCCGGAACCGGAGCTCGCGGTGGTCCTCGATGCCGCGATGAGCATCATGGGCTACACGATCGGCAACGACGTGTCGTCGCGCACGATCGAGGGCGAGAACCCCCTGTACCTCCCCCAGGCCAAGGTCTACGACGGGTCCTGCGCCCTCGGCCCATGCATCGTGCCGGCGAACGAGGCTGAGCCCCCGTTCGCGATCTCGCTCGAGGTGGCGCGGGGGAACGACCACGCCTACCGGGGCAGCACCAGCACCGAGCTCATGAAGCGGACCTTCGAGGAGCTGGCGTCGTACCTCGGGCGTGCGTTGTCCTTCCCGGCGGGCGCCGTCCTGCTGACCGGCACCGCGCTCGTCCCGGATGCCCCGTTCACCCTCGAGCACGGTGACGTGGTCCGCATCGGGATCGATGGACTGGGGCTTCTGGAGAACGCCGTCACCACGGTCGGCGCGGGCCATTCCGCGTCCAGCGCCCGAACCGCGCCGGCATGACAGACGTCATCCGGTCGACCTCGCCCCAGCACCCCAGCGACGTCGTGGGCGAGTGGCCGGACGCCGGTGCCCCCGGGGTGGGTGCCGCCGTCGAACGAGGCCGGGTGGTGGCGGCCGGATGGCGGGGCGCGACGGCCTTCGAGCGCTCGCGCGCGTTGCGCGATGCCGCGAGCCGCCTGGCCGAGGACGCGAACGGCCTCGCCTCCCTGATGGTACGGGAGGTGGGCAAGCCCGTCACGGAGTCGCGTGCCGAGGTGGCCCGGGCGGTCTCGATCCTGGAGTTCTACGCGCAGGCCGCGCTCGATCCCGAGGGCGAGATCCTCCCGCCGAGCGCACCCGGGTCCCTGCTGCTCACCCGGCGCCGGCCCCGCGGGCTGGTCGGCCTCATCACCCCGTGGAACTTCCCCGTCGCCATCCCGGTCTGGAAGCTGGCGCCCGCGCTGGCGTGGGGCAACGTCGTGGTGCTGAAGCCCTCGCCCGAGTCGACTGCCCTCGCCGTGCGCCTGGCCGAGGTGCTGGCGCTGCCCGCCGATGTCCTCCAGGTCGTGCCCGGCGCCGGCGAGACGGGCCGGGCGCTCGTGGAGCACCCCGGCGTGGACGCGGTGTCGTTCACCGGATCCGCCGCGGTCGGTTCGGAGGTGACCGTGGCCGCCGCGGCCCGGGGCATCCCGGCCCAGGCGGAGATGGGAGGCCAGAACCCGTGCATCGTCCTGGCCGACGCGGGCGTGGAGGCCTCGGCCGCCATCATCGCCGTCTCCGCGATGGGCTACGCGGGGCAGAAGTGCACCGCCGCGCGACGGGTGATCGCGGTGGGGGCGACGGCGCCGGCGGTCACCGATGCGCTCGTTGCATCCGTCGAACGGCTCGCCGTGGGCGATCCGGCCGATTCCGCCACCGTGGTCGGTCCCCTCATCACCAAGGCCGCGCGCGACCGCGTGGCCGGGGCCGTCGAGGCGGCGCGGTCCTCGGGGGCCCGAGTGCTGACCGGCGGCGCCCCCAGGGGCGACGAGGGCTGGTTCCTGACACCGGCCGTCGTGGCCGGCGTTCCGCCGGACCAGGAGCTCGCGCGAGAGGAGGTGTTCGGCCCGGTCTGCGCGGTGTTCACGGCGGACGACATCGAGGAGGCAATCCGCCTGGCGAACGCCACCCGCTACGGACTGGTGGCCGCCGTGTTCACCCGCGACCTCGAGGCCGCGCTGGATGCGGCGACGCGTCTGGAGTTCGGGCTCGTTCGCGTGAACGCACCCACGACCGGTGTCGACTTCCACGCGCCCTTCGGTGGCGACAAGGCGTCCGGCCACGGAGGCCGCGAGCAGGGCCGCGCCGCGCGCGAGTTCTACACGAGCACCGCGACCATCACGATCGCCCCGCCCGCCCAATGATGTCGTCGAGTGAAGCCTCTGCGAAGAATCCATCCGGACCCGATGGTTGACCCAGCTCGCTACAGCGCTCAGTGCCCGGCTCCCGGTCGAACCGGTCGAAATCCCCGGCGCTGCTAATTGGGGATCGCGTACGCGTGGTCACGCGAGGACGACTGCACCCACACCCGGCTCGGTCGGCCGCCGCGCGGCCGCGTCATGTTCTGGAGGCGGTCGCCCGAGGACAAGCTGGCTCGGGGAAGTCAACTCGAGAGAGTGATGGTGTCGTCGAGCATTCTTCCCCGTCAGCGCCGCCGCGCCCAGATGATCTGGTGCCGCTCCTCGGCCACCGACTCGATCTCATCCGATTGGATGTCGAAGCCCGCTGCCTCGACGAGCTCGCAGTTCCGTTCGGGTCCGAAGTGACTCCAGTGCATCTCGACACCGTGGAAGTTCATTTCCCGGCCCTCGTATTCGCTTGCCCCCATCGTGATCAGCATGACCCCGCCGGGACGAAGGAACGTGGCGAGCGTCTTCAGCACCTCTGCGTGCCGCCCACGAGGCGTGTGGAAGATGGCGTAGAAGGAGACGATCCCGCCCACGCGGTACTCCCTCGGCTTCAGCTCGAGCACGTTCACGACCTCGAACTGCGCTTCAGGCACCGATGCCCTCGCCAGCTCGATCTGCTTTGCGGAGAGGTCGATGCCGGTGACGTCGTATCCGTGGTCGACCAGATAACGGTCGATCGGGACACCCGATCCGCATCCCACGTCCAACACGTTCGCCGGGGGTGGGAGGAGGTCCCGAAACCATTCCAAGTGCTCCGTGTTCTGGAATGGATCCCGGGCCGCCGCATACGACGCTGCGGCCGCGTCGTAGCCGCGATGCACCGCGCCGACCGGGTCGGTTGGGGGGACGGATGTTCTCAGATCCAATCGCATCGTCCACGCGCCGCCGGTCTGGGCCACCTTGCGAAACCCCAATCGCTCGTAGAGCTGCAGGGCGGGGTTGTCCGCTTCGACGCTGAGGCTCACCGCCTCGTACCCCACTGCTGCGGCCGCTTCCAGCAACCCTCCCAGGAGGCGAGATCCCACGCCGGCTCCTCGTCGGCTGGCGGCCACGGCGACGCTCAGCTCGGGGGTCCGCTCGTCGATGAATCCGTAGCCCGGGCAGTTCCGACCGAGGAGCCGGAGCCAGGCCGCCCCAACAGGCTGGCCGTCGAGCTCCGCGATCACGCCGACGTCGCCAGGACGGCCCCAACCATCGACGTAGCGAGCCACGTGATCGTCCTCGGGGATCCGTGCCTTTTCCTCGACGTCCCGGCGCGGACGCCACCGGGCAGCGAGGAAAGCCATGTCCCGGAGGAACGGCAAATCGGATCCACCGGCCCGGCGGATCGTCAGGCGTGGGTGAGCGGGGTCCATGGCATTGGCGTCATCGACGGTACTCGCCTATCTCGCGAAGCCGTGGGTCAGGTTCGCCGCCCAGACCAGAGGCCACGCGTACCAATCTCCATCGAGCCATCCTACGGGCGCCCATCACTGGCCGCCACGGTGCCGGCGCGATGGAGCGATTCGCGGAGAAGCTTGCGGAGCGGCTCGCGGACATACCGGGCCTCGTGGCCGTGACCCTCGGAGGACCCCGCGCGCGGGGGACGAATCGACCGGACTCGGACTGGGACTTCGGTCTGTACTCCCGCGAGCCGATCGACCCGGACGACGTCCGCGCGCTCGGCTATCACGGGACCGCGGTCGCCCCGGGCGAATGGGCCGCGCCCATGAACGGCGGAGCCTGGCTGAGGGTCGAGGGGCGGAAGGTGGACCTCCTGTACCGGGATCTGGGAGAAGTCGACGGGTGGACGGCGCGGGCAGAGGAGGGCCGGTGGGAGCTGTTCCGCGTGCCTGGCTACTTGTGTGGCATGGCGTCGTACGTCCTGATGGGAGAGTTGAGCGTGGGTCGCCTGCTCGCGGGCCAACTCGACCAACCGTCGTTTCCCGTGGCCCTCCGTCGACGGGGTGCGGACAAGTGGATCTGGGAGGTCCGCTTCGCCCTCGACCAGACCGCCGCGCACGCCGAAAGAGGTGACCGGGCCGCCTGCATCGGGAAATGCGCCTTCGCCTTCGTCGCCTCCGCGCAGGCCCGCCTCCTCGAACGGGGAGAGTGGGCCCTCAACGAGAAGGGAATCGTCGAGCGCGCCGACCTCGCCGAGTCTGAATCGCTCATGACGAAGGCCATGAGCCTGACCACCCTGGTCGACGAGGTGCGGCGCCCCCTGGGTCTGCCCGACCGCTGATCCCGACTCGAGGTGACGTCGGTCCCCGAACGTGCGATCCGATCGGAGCGCCGAAGCCGCCGAATCAGTCCTCGATCGACTCGCCGGTGCGGGGGTCGAACAGGTAAAGGCGGCCGGGCTCCATCGCCAGCTCCAGGTCGGCGGCGGTGTCAACGGGTGTTGCTCCGACCCGGGCCATCCACATGTTCGCCCGCTCGGCGGGCCACGACTCGTCGAGCGGCTCGTCGATGTCGGCCTCGCGAGGGTCCTCGACCAGCAACAGGGGCGAGTCCATCACGAAGTTGGCGTACACGTCGGCGCCGATGATCTCGGTGCTTTCCACGGGCACGCGGATGCGGGCGTCTGCCGCCGCCCCGATCGATGCCGCGGAGCGGAGATGCTCCGGTCTGATCCCGATCACGACCTGGCGCCGGACGTAGTAGGCGATCCGGGGCCGTCGCTCCAGGGTTCGCGAATCCACCGTGATCCTGTGACCTCCGAAGATCAGCACCAGGTCACCCCCGTCGGTTCGATCCAGGGTCGCCTCCGCCAGGTTCATCGGCGGGGACCCGACGAATCCCGCCACGAAGAGGTTGTCGGGACGCTCGTACATCAGTCGCGGGGCCTCGACCTGCTGGAGGACCCCCTCCCGCAGGACGCCCACCCGGTCCCCGAGCACCATCGCCTCCGACTGGTCGTGGGTGACGTACAGGGTCGTCACCCCGACCTCCCGCTGGATCCGGACCAGCTCGCCGCGCAGCTGGGTGCGCAGGCGGGCGTCGAGGTTCGACAGCGGCTCGTCCATCAGGAACGCGCGGGGATCCCGGATGATCGCCCGGCCCATGGCCACCCGCTGGGCCTGCCCTCCGGAGAGCGATCGGGGCCGCTTCTTCAGCACGTCCTCCAGCCCCAGGAGCGCGGCGGTTCGGCGCACCCGCTCGTCGACCTCCGCCTTCTTCAGCCGTCGCATGCGGGCACCGAACGCGATGTTGTCGTACACGTTGAGATGGGGGTACAGCACGAGGTGCTGAAACACCATGGCGACGTCGCGCTTCGGCGGCGGGTAGTCGGTCACGTCCTCGCCGCCGATGAGGATGCGCCCCTCGGTGGTTCCCTCCAGACCGGCCACCATTCGCAGGATGGTCGTCTTGCCGCACCCCGACGGCCCCAGGAAGACGAAGAGCTCGCCGTCCTCGACGTGGAGGTCGAGGCCCTCGACGGCCACCGTCCCGTCGCGGTAGACCTTCGTGACCCCCTCGAACTCGACGTCCGCCATCAGGCCTGCAGACGCGCGCCGGCCGTGCGGGTCACGCCCACCACATCTCGGGCTTCTCCTCCCGGAAGATCAGCGCCTTCAGGAGGTCGACCGCTTTCCCGAGGCCCTCGTCGATGGACAGCAGGAGGTCCTCGTGCTCGATGCTCATGACGTAGTCGTAGTCCACTGCTCGCAGGGCGCTGACGATGTCGCGCCAGACCTGCTCGCCCTGGCCGTAGCCGACGGTCCGGAACGTCCACGACCGGTCGAGCGCGCGTCCGTAGTGCTTCGTGTCCAGCACGCCGTTCAGCGCGACGTTGCGACGGTCGAGGTATGTGTCCTTGGCGTGGAAGTGGAAGATGGCGTCCTGCTGGCCGAGCGTCTTGATGACCTCGACGGCGTCGCAGCCCTGCCAGAACAGGTGGCTGGGGTCGAGGTTCGCGCCGATCGCCGGCCCCACCGCCGAGCGCAGGCGCAGTAGCGTCTCCGGGTTGTAGACGACGAACCCGGGATGCATCTCGAACGCGATCTTCGTCACGCCGTGGCGCCGGGCGAACTCCGCGGCCTCCGTCCAGTACGGGACCACGACCTCGTTCCACTGCCACTCCAGGATCTCCGGGTAATCGGGTGGCCAGGCGCAGGTCACCCAGTTGGGGAACCGCGCGCCCTCGTGGTCCCCGGGACAGCCCGAGAACGCGACCACGACCGGCACCTCCAGCGCCTCCGCCAGGCGCACCGTGTCCTCCCACACCGCACGATCCTTCCTCCGAAAATCCTGGTCCGGGTGCACCGGGTTCCCGTGCTGGCTGAGCGCGCTGATGATCATGCCCCGGTCCTCGACCGCCTTCCGGAAGGCCTTCGTCTTCTGCTCGTCGGCCAGCAGCTCCGCCGGCTTGCAGTGGGCGTCTCCGGGGTAGTTCCCGCACCCGACCTCCACCGCGTCGAGTCCCATCGCCTGGAACCTGTCGAGCGCCTGCTCGAAGGGCAGCTGCGAGTACAGGACGGAGAACACTCCAAGCCTCATGACACGACCTCCGTGGTCATTTCCCCGGTGGAACCGGCGACGTGAACCCACGATCGGGTCCGGTGGCTCTCGGCGACGGCCTCGATCACCTGCGTGACGTGATGGCCCTCCTCGAACGAGGCGAACGTGGGGCGGTACGGCTGGCCGCGGCCGTGCGCTGCGACCGCGGCGTAGAAGTCCGTGAACATGTTGCGCAGCGCGTCGGGCCACCCCTCCTGGTGCCCACCGGGATAGTGAGCCAGCGGCGCCACCGACGGACCGAGGAGCGAGGGATCGCGGACCAGCTCCCGGTTCGGAACGTCCCGCCGTCCGATCCACAGCCGGTTGGGCTCCTCCTGATCCCACACGAACGACGCCCGCGCCGTGTCGACCTCGAACCACAGCCGGTTCTTCCGGCCCGGCGAGACCTGCGACACGCTGAAGGCCCCGCAGGCGCCGGAGGCGAATCGCACCAGCACCGACCCGAAGTCCTCCGTGTCCACCGGGTACCGGGTTCCCTTCGCGTCGGCCCTGGCGAACGTTTCCACATCCTCCGCCGGCCGCAGGCGCTCCTCGTACAGGCGCCCCAGGTCCGCCGTCACCTCGAGGACGCGGTCCCCCGTCACGTGTTCCAAAGTGTCCACCCAGTGCGAACCGATGTCGCCGACGGCGCGCGTCGGCCCCGCCTTCACCGCCTCCAACCGCCAGTTCCAGTCGTCCTGGTGGAGCAGCCAGTCCTGGAGATATGACCCGTGCACGAGGTGCACCTTGCCGTCCTCGCCGCCGGCGAGGATGGCCCGGGCCTGCTGGACCAGCGGGAAATGGCGGTAGTTGAAGCAGACGCCGGTCACCGAGTTGGCCCCGCTCGCCGCGTTCACCAGCCGCGCCGTCTCGTCGGAATCGATGCCGAGCGGCTTCTCCGACAGCACGTGCTTGCCGGCCGCGAACGCCTGGAGCGTGATGTGGGCGTGAAGGTGGTTGGGGGTGCAATTGTGGACGGCGTCCACCTCGGCGTCGCCGAGGAGCGCCTCCAGGTCCGGGTACACGCGGCCGATCCCCAACCGGTCGGCGGCGGAGCGGGCGCGCTCCGGCGAGCTCCCGGCGACGCCTGCGACCTCGACGCCGATCACCCGAGCCAGCGCGTCCAGGTGCGCGGACGCGGCGAACCCCGTCCCCACCACCCCCACCCGGATCGGGCGACCCGACGCCTCTCCGGTCGGCATGGGCCCGATGTTATCCGCCGGCGCGGCCGAGGCGGTCGGAGACGTCCGGCTGCCACCCGAAGCGGCCGGCGGGATCGCGGCTATCTTCGAGTCGTGATCGAGACGTGCGCTTGAGCCGCCCGGTCCGGGCCGTGCTCTCCGGCATCTGCTGGACCCTCGCGGTCGGGATCGGCCTGCTCACCGCGGCGGCCTTCGCCGGCGGAGGCGTCCTGTGCCAGACCGGCACCCGGGCGGCCTGCCGTCCCCAGACCTGGCTCCTCGTGGTCGGGACCGTCATTGCCGTGGCCTTCGGGTTCGCCGGCGCGGTCCTGTACAGGCCGCGGACCAAACGCGAGCCGAGGTTCCCGTGGGAGTACCCGAAGTGACGATGCCCGCGGCCGTCCTCGAGCCCGTCAACAAACACGGCTTCTCGACGCTCGACGCTCGATGTAGTTGAGCTCTCCGGGCTCAACAGGGCCGCGTTTGCCAGGAAGGGTCGTCACGCGTTTCCATGAGCGCCATGGAGACTCGCCGGCTGGGACGGCTCGAGCACCAGTCCACAGTGTTGATCTACGGCGGCGCAGGCATCGGGTGGGTGGGCGCACCCCAGGTCGCCGACCGCTCCATCCGGTTCGCGCTGGACGCCGGGATCAACCACTTCGACACCGCGGCCGACTACGGCGATTCCGAGCTCCACCTCGGTCGGTGGATGCCGGAGATCCGTGACCGCATCTTCCTGGCGACCAAGACCGGGGACCGCAGCGCGACGGGGGCCCACGACTCGATCCGGCGTTCGCTCGAGCGGTTGCGCACGGACCGGGTCGACCTCCTGCAGCTGCACGCCATCGGTAACATCGACGAACTCCAACAGGTCACCAGCCCGGGCGGGGCCGTCGCGGGTGCGGTGCGGGCCCGGGACGAGGGCCTGATCGGCGCGATCGGCATCACCGGACACGGGATGGGCGCATCGGCCACGCACCTCGAAGCCCTGCGGCGGTTCCCGTTCGACTCCGTGCTGACCCCCTGGAACTGGCGGCTGGCCCGCGTCCCCGAGTACCGGCGGGACTTCGAGGCCCTGCTGGAGGAGATCACCGCGCAGGATGCCGGGCTCATGGTGATCAAGTCCGTGGCGCGGAACCTGTGGCGGCAGGGCCAGCAGACCCGGTCCACGTGGTACGAGCCGCTCGAAGACCAGGACACCATCGACGCCGCCGTCGCGTTCGCGCTCTCCCGCCCCGAGGTCACCGGAATCGCCACGGCGGGCGACGTCGGCATGGTGCCGAAGATGGTGGCGGCCGAGCACCGACGTGCCTCGTTGTCGCCGGCGGACATCGATGCCGCATTGTCAGGGCTTGCCGACTACGAGCCACCGTTCCTGCGCATCGATGGCCGCGAGATCCCGCCATTCAGGAACTGACGCGGCGCGAGAACCTCTCGACGCGGGACGTCGCAGTCCTCCTCGATCTCTCGCCCTCGCGGGTCGACCAGCTGAAGCCGGGCCGGGTGTCCGCACGCAAGACGGTGGCGAAAGGGGCCGCTTCCACCAGAAGACAGGCTGTGGCAAGAAAGAAGTAGGCGATTCTGCCGGTATCAGACGGGTATCAGAGCGAGGTCCGAAAGCCTCCTACCCGACGTCGCCGCCCGCGCCGCGCACCCGCATCTACCTGCGGTTTTCGCTTCGTCGCGGGGGCAGGATTTGAACCTGCGACCTCTGGGTTATGAGCTTCTTCGCTGCTCGCAGGTGTTCTCAGGTCTCTGAGGTCGCCTAAGGTCGGCTCAGTGGGGCCAAAGTTTGGCCAAAGATGCTACAGTGTGTGTACACATGGAATCGAACCGTGTAGGCGTCCGAGAGCTCCGCCAGAACCTGTCCCGGTCCTATGAAGTTCTGTGAGATCGTGTGAGATCGGTTCGGTCGGTCAAAAGTTTGGCAAAAGATGCTACAGTGGGTGTACACATGGAGCAGAAGCGGGTTGGCGTCCGAGAGCTGCGCCAGAACCTCTCCCGGTACCTCAGCCGTGTCGCTCGGGGCGAGCGGCTCGAGGTGACCGAGCGGGGCAAGCCGGTGGCCGTGCTTGGTCCGGTCGACGAGTCCGGCTCGGCGCTCCATCGTCTCGTTGCCTCCGGGCGCGTGCGGCCTCCCACCAGGGACCTCCTGGATCTCGCTCCTCCGAGGGGGCCGGTGAGCACGAAAGGAACCGACGCATTGCAGGAGCTCCGCGAGGAGCGACTGTAGGTCGTGCCCGGGGCCATCCTGTATCTCGATTCCTCCGCGATCATGAAGCTTGTCGTCCCCGAACCGGAGACGGGAGCCGTGCGCGAGCTGCTTCGGTCCTGGCCCGAGCGGGTGTCCAGCGTGATCGCGGCGATCGAGGTGGAACGGGCCGGCAGGCGCGTGGGTGGCGGCGCGATCCGGAGGGCCCGCACGGTCCTCTCCGGCATCGGCCTTATCGAGCTGGACGACGCAGTGGTGCGCGCGGCCGCGACCCTCGAGCCGGCCGGGCTCCGAACCCTGGACGCCATCCACCTCGCCTCGGCCCTGTCGCTCGGACGGGAACTCGGCGCCCTGTGCGCGTTCGATCGCCGCCTCGGAGAAGCTGCCGTCTCAAAGGCTATCGAGGTGCTCTCCCCCGCCTGAGCACCGAACGGCCCCAGTCTTGAGTTCAACCAGGAGTTCGATTGCTGGAGGGACTCCGGCGCCGAACCCTCAAGACGAGGGGACGCTGACGCAATCGACACTCCATGGCCGAAGGGTCGCGACGCTGTGGCCCCACCTGAACGAACGTCAACGCCGCCTGTTGCTGTGGTGAAAATGCCCTTGGGTGGCTACGCGGCCTCGACCTCCTCGAGCGTGACCCGGTAGCCGATGGCCTGCAGCTGGCGGACGAGCCTCGCTGCGTGGAGCTTCGGGTCGTGGCGGACGAAGTGGTCGGCGCCGAG
>WNGF01002364.1_pt1 | contig 42677 bp, 42 predicted proteins | sample 5400641 | NCBI WGS metagenome assembly WNGF01 (sample SAMN13153371, study PRJNA577476) | soil metagenome | isolation source: 80 cm soil or saprolite under grassland replicate 2 | place: USA:California | collected 2016-06-15 | reverse complement strand
GGCGTAGAAGCGCATGTCCTCTGCGTGCTCGGGCCAGGCGCGCCCGGTCTTGAGGTCGATGGCCAGGCGAGTGGCCCGCCCCGGCTCCACCGGCCAGCCCGAGCCGAGCACGAGGTCCATCGTCCCGCTGAGCACCACTGCCCCGCCGAGCAACTCGACCCGGACGTGCCACTCGGTGGACGGTGCGAGCTCTCGTCGCATCCGTCGTAGCGGCGGCATGGTCGAACGGAAGAGCTCGAGGGTCTTGGCCGCGTCCATCAGCGTCTCGTCCCGCCGAAGGCCATCGAGGCCATCCCAGAATCCCCGGAACGCCTCGTCGTCCACCAACCGATCCACCGCCTCCTCGACCAGGCCGTGGGAGTCTCTGTCGACGCGCCCGGCCACGTCGAGCTCCACCGCCTTGTGGGCCAGCCGTCCCGCCGCGAATCGAGAGGTGAAGGAGAAGGGGCCGCGCTCGCCCGCTCGGATGGCGTCGAACAGCCCGGCGCACCGGGCCAGGTCGTTCAGGGTCGACTTGCCGAGCCACAGCGGCTCGGGGAGCTCGACCGCCCGGACGGCTTCCTCGATGCGATCCCGCAGGTGCGACACGACGTCGGCGGGGAAGAGGGGACGTTCGCCCGGCCCGATGAGCCGCTCGAAGGTCCGGCGCTGCGAGGGGGTGAGCTCCTCGGTGGCCTCCACGCGGCCGATCGTAGGGGCCCCCACCGACACACTCCCCAGCCGTCGCCCAGCCGTCGCCCAGCCGTCCGGGCCGAGCTGGGCCGTCCGGCCCGAGCCGGGCGCTACACTCCGGGGACGATGGCCAAGACCGAGGAACGTCCCCAGGTTCCGGTCCGGACGGTCGACGAGCGGATCGAGGAGCTCCGCAAGCGCAAGGCGGCCATGCTTGACGCGCACCGCAAGGAGGCCGTCCGAAAGCAGCACGAACGCGGCAAGCTTTCCGCCCGGGAACGCTTGGAGCTCCTGCTCGACGTGGGGTCGTTCCAGGAAACCGACCCGTTCGCCGTCCACTCGTCCCACGACTTCGGGATGGAGCGCAACCGTCCCGCGGGGGACGGCGTGGTCACTGGCCACGGGACGATCGACGGGCGAAAGGTGTTCGTCGCATCCCAGGACTTCACGGTGTTCGGGGGCTCGCTCGGTGAGGTGCACGCCCAGAAGATCTGCAAGGTCCTGGACCTGGCCATGTCGACCGGCGCGCCGTTCATCCAGCTGAACGATTCGGGTGGGGCTCGGATCCAGGAAGGTGCGGCATCACTGGCGGGCTACGGGTACATCTTCGAGCGGAATGTCCGGGCCTCGGGCGTGATCCCCCAGATCAGCGCGATCCTGGGGCCCTGCGCCGGCGGTGCCGTGTACTCGCCGGCCGTGACCGATTTCACGTTCATGGTGCGAGAGACATCGCACATGTTCATCACCGGGCCCGACGTGATCAAGGCCGTGACCGGCGAGGAGGTGTCGTTCGAAGAGTTGGGCGGGGCCATGACCCACGCCTCCCGTTCCGGCGTGGCCTCGTTCGTGGCCCAAGACGAGGAGGAGAGCCTTGCCATGGTACGGCACCTTCTCTCGTTCCTGCCGTCGAACAACCTGGAGGATCCGCCGTCGTATGCGCCGGTCGACGACCCCGAGCGCCGGGACGAGGGCCTCACCCATTTGATCCCCAACTCGGCCCGCGAGCCGTACGACATGCACGAGGTCATCAGACGCGTGGTGGACGACGGCGAGTTCATGGAGGTCTTCCCGTACTGGGCGATGAACATCGTGGTCGGTCTGGCCAGGCTCGACGGGAGGACCATCGGGGTGGTGGCCAACCAGCCGAAGGTTCTCGCCGGAACGCTCGACATCGAATCCTCCGAGAAGGCCTCGCGCTTCGTGCGGTTCTGTGACGCCTTCAACGTCCCGTTGGTCACGTTCGTGGACGTGCCGGGGTTCCTGCCGGGGACGGCCCAGGAGTTCGGCGGGATCATCCGGCACGGGGCGAAGCTCCTGTACGCGTTCGCCGAGGCCACCGTTCCCCGCATGACGGTCATCACCCGGAAGGCGTACGGCGGCGCGTACCTGGTCATGAACTCCAAGCACCTACGGGCCGACGTGTCTTTCGCGTGGCCAACGGCCGAGATCGCGGTCATGGGGCCAGACGGCGCCGTGAACATCGTGAACAAGAAGGAGATCGAGAAGGCAGAGGACCCCGCGGCCCGACGAGCAGAGCTGATCGGTGAATACCAGCGGAAATTCGCCAACCCCTACGTGGCGGCGGAGCGTGGCTTCGTCGACGACGTGATCGAGCCGGCCGAAACGCGGGCCCGGCTGATCAAGTCCCTCCGGATGCTCGTCACCAAGCGCGAAGCCGTCCCGGCGCGCAAGCACGGGAACATGCCGCTGTGAACGGGGAACGGCGGTTCGAGGTCCCGATCGGCCTCACTCGCGAGGAGGAACGCGCCATCCTGCTCGCCCTTGAGCGGTACTTCCTCCAGGAGAGCCCGCACCCCGACCCGTGGGTCCTTGCCGGGCGCTTGGAATCAACCGGGTACGGGGCGCTGCAAGCCCGCAGGCACATGGACACGGCGTGGGGCGTCCCAACGAGAGCGGCCTTCACCCGTCAAGGCGTCCCCCCGGTCCACGGCCGCGGCGACGCCGCTTAGGCCCGGCGATGACGGGCGTCGCCATCCACGTCGACCAGCTGTGGTTCCACACCCCGGGTGGGATCGGGACCTACATTCGAAACCTCGTTCCGGCGATGGTCCGGCGGGATCCGGCCATCGACATCCGCCTGTTCCACGCTCGGTTCGATCACGAGGGCCCGCCCGAACGATGGATCCGCGACTTCTGGGTGGAGGAGCTCCCTGCCCCCATCCGGACGCTGTACCCGAGGTGGGCCGTGACCGGGCGCCCGGCCCTGCCGGCCGGCCTTCAGACCACCGAGATCGTCCACGCCACGAATCCGGCAGCCGTGCCGCCGGCCGGGCCCGGCCAGCGGCTGGTGGTGACGGTCCACGACCTGGCGTTCGAGTTCTACCCGTCGATGTTTCCCCGGACGTGGCGATACATGTACCGGTTGGGCCTGCGGGCGGCGGTCGCCCGGGCCGACGCCATCATCACCCCTTCCCGCAACACCGCTGAGGACCTCCTCTCGCGGACGAAGGTCGACCCCGCCCGACTGCACGTCGTACCACTGGCCACCTCGATCGGCTTGGGCAGTGTCGACGCCGACGCCATCCTGTCGCGCTTGAAGGTCCCCGAGCCCTACATCTTGTTCGTTGGGACGCTCGAGCCGCGGAAGAACCTGGTCCGATTGATCCGGGCGTACCGCCGGCTGGCCGCGACCGGCCTCCCACATACGCTGGTGCTCGCCGGGCCACTCGGATGGCGACACGACGCGCTGATGCGGGAGATCGCGTTGTCGGGCCCCGGCGAGATCGTGATGACCGGGGCCGTGTCCGAGGCAGACCTCGACGCCCTGTACCGCGCGGCCGCCGCCTTCGTCTACCCGTCCCTGTACGAAGGGTTCGGACTTCCGGTCATCGAGGCCATGGTCCGGGGCATCCCCACCGTTGCATCGAACACCTCCGCCGTCCCCGAGGTGGCCGGAGACGCCACGCTCGGCGTGAACCCCCGGTCGGTACGCGAGATCGCGCAAGCCATCGAGTCGCTGCTGACGGACCTGGATCTCGCCGAGCGGCTGGCGATGCGGGGCCGGCGACAGGCCGAGCGGTTCTCCTGGGACGAGACGGCTCGCCTCACACTCCAGGTGTACGACCGGGCGCTCGGGGAGAAGTGAGGGATCGGCCCACCAGACGAAGGAAACTGCGGCTCATGACGTGTAGTCGTAGGAAGCCCGATCCGCTCTTGCGCCCGAGCCGTCCCGCCGTCACCATCCGTTTCAGAAGCGGGGGCGGCGCGAACAGCGGCTCCTTGAACTCCTCGAACAGCACGTTGGCCACGAAGAGCGCCGTGTCCAGCCCAATGAGGTCGAGGAGCTGGAGCGGCCCCATGGGATGGGCCAGGCCCAAGCTCACCGCCGTGTCGATGTCCTCGCGCGTGGCGAATCCCTCGTCGAGCATGCGGATGGCGCCGTTGAGGTACGGGATGAGCAGCATGTTCACGATGAACCCCGCGCGGTCCTTCGACAGCACCGTGGTCTTTCCGAGCACCGCCCCGAACCCCCGGGAGAACTCGACCGTCTCGTCCGAGGTCGTGATGGCCCTCACCACCTCGATCAGCCCCATCACCGGCGCCGGATTGAAGAAATGCATCCCGACCACCTGAGCGGGTCGCCTGGTGACCGCCGCCAGGTCGACGATGGGGATCGAGCTCGTGTTGCTGGCCAGGACCACTTCGGGCCGGGTGACCTCGTCCAGCCGGCGGAAGACCTCACGCTTGGTGTCGTAGTGCTCGGTCGCCGCCTCGATGACGAGATCCCGATCGGCCATGTCGTCGATGATCGTGGTGCCGGCGATCCGGGTCAGCTCCTCTGTGCGCTGTCGCTCGTCGAGTTTGCCGCGCTCAACCGCTCGGAGGGTGGAGGCCTCGATCTGCCTCCGACCACGTTCGACGAGTTCGGGGTCGGCCTCGACGAAGAGCACGTCGAGGCCGGCTCGCGAACAGACCTCGACGATGCCCGCCCCCATGACACCGCATCCCACCACGCCGACCTTCCGCACCTCGTCAGCCTTCATCGCCGTCCTCCCACCCCCAGGCGCCAAGCGTACTCGTGGGTCTGCTCACGGGGGGACGACGCGGAACGTGACCGACGAAGTAACGGGCGGGTCGAATGGGCCGTGGTCCACCGCGACGAACTCGGCTTCCAGCTGATACGTGCCCGGAGACAGGGGCAGCGTCTGTATGGTCGAGGACGTCATGGACACGAGCCGGCCGTCCAGGATCAGATGGACGTGCCCCTCGTTCGGCACCAGCCGTGACGAGGTGAAGCGGACGAGCCTGCCTCCGATGAGCCGGAGGCTGACCGGGACGTCGGCCGGATCGCCCCGGAACACTTGCCCCGGTCGCGGCGAAAGCATCTCAAGGTGGGCATCGGTCGTGGGGCGAATGGCGGCGATCGTCGGCCGAAGCCGGGGCGGAACGACGAACGCGGCCACCAGCGCACACCCCGCCAGGATGATGGCGATCCACCCGGCCGCATGGGGAAGCTTGTGGAAACCTGTGTCCCGGATCCGCGAGACCCCCACCCACGCCAGCATCAGCGTGGCCAGGAACAGCAGGCTCTGCACGCCCTCGTCCAGGGAGGAGCCGGTGCCGTCGGCGAGCGGCAGGTTCATTCCCAGGGATCGACCCGCCGGCGGGGCGGGGGAGGTCGCCGCCGAGGCGGTGGCCTGCCCCGGCCCCGTCCAGAGCCTCGACGAGCCCGCCGTCTGATCTCCGCCACGACGATCACGGCGAGCACGGCAGCCCCGGCCACCAGCACGACGACGAACACGGTCCCACCGCCCGACGGGGACGAGGGGCTCACCGTCCCCAAGACGGCCTGGCCCACTGCGAAGAACCCGAGCTCGCTGACGTCGGCATGCACGAGCTGTCCGACAAGCGAATCGGTGCTCCGAAGCGTGGACCAGGAGCTCCCGTCCTTGGAGTAGAGCATGGTGTGGTGGTAGACGGCGACGTCGAGGGGCAGCGGATAGGCCATCACCAGCCGGGCCGGACTGCGGAGCCGCACCACGGGCGTCCCGCTCGGTTGGTATTCGGCATCGATCCGGTAGACGTTGCCCGCGATCTGGAGTTTCCGCGGCACCTCGGCACCCGCTTCCGGAGCAATCGGGGTGATCGTCAGCCCCACGGAGTCCTGGTCGGGCTGGGGGGGGATGGCACCTTCTCCGAGGGCCAGGCTGACCTGGCCGTCCGCGGTGCTGAAGACGTCCGCCTTGGAACCGGTGCCAGGATCGAGGCCGAGCGTGAACCGACCGGCCGACGGGGGCTTGTTGGTGGAGGCGAGGTCGGCCGGAGGGCTCACCCAGCGGTACGGCGGGGGCGGGGCGAATCCGTCGAGGATGGGCCGGCGAGCGAACGGGCTGATCCTCCCACCGACGGCCGCCATCACGACGTAGACGCCGGCGAGGACCAGGCCGAGCACCAGGGCCCGGCGCGAGTCCCTCACGGGCCGATCGAGATCGGCCGGATCGCCGCCGTGGCGAACTGGCGCGGCCACACGACGGCGCGTTGCTCGACCCCCAGCCACTCCCAGATGACCGTGGCCGCCAATAGGTTGGCGCCGGGATCGGTCGCCCCGGGCGGTGCGAACGCCAGCCCGCTGCCGTTCGGCAGGCCGCCCGGCGGGATCCTGGTCCGAAGGGCTTGGGCCGCAACCGCATCCGGGGTGAGTTCGCTCGCGGCCGGCATGACGGTATGGAACAGGGCCCACGCGGCGGAGAAGCCCGCCAGCGCCGGCGCGCTCATCTCCGCGTCATACCTCGACCGGTAGGCGGACCTCGCGCGGTCGAGGAGGTCTCGGGCCTCCGGGGTGAGCCCCGAGGTGTCGATGGCCTCCGCATCGGGCTTGTCCGAGGCGAACAGGCCCACGGCCTCTCCCCGGAGTGCGGCACCGAATTCCGGCATGCAGTAGCTCGAGGATGTCCCGATGTTCACCAGCAATGGGAGCTGCTGGCGCACCATCTGCCGGCGAAGGGCGATGCCGTCCTGCATGTAGGCCGCGACGAACAGGACGTCGGGCTTCGACCGGGCGATCCGGTGGACCACGCCGGCCGGATCGGGATGGGACGAGTCGTAGAGGAACTGGCCGGCGAAGGGGAGGCCCAGGGCGTGGATCTCGTCGACCGCTCCACCGGCCACCGCCGAGCCGTAGACGTCGTCGACGTTGGCAACGGCGAACCGCAGCGAGGAAGCGGGCCGATGCCAGAGCGGCGCAATCTGATCGGCCACGAACGACACGGCCGCCTGTCCCAGGACGCTTCCCCCGGGAGCCACCCGGAAGAAGAACCGGCCGCCCGACCCCGGCGCCGGCATGGAGCCCACTGCGCCCGTCTCCCAAAACAGCATGCGCCGATTGGCCGCCGCCGACGCGGCCGGCTCGGAGACCGAACTGCCGTAGCTACCCATCACGAACCGGATCCCCCTTTCGTCGAGCGCCGCGATGGCGGCCGGGGCGGCGTCGGCTCCCGGAACGTCCAAGGCTTCGAGCTCCACGGGGCGGCCGTCGACGCCCCCGTCGGCGTTCACCATGCCCACGGCCAGGCGAACCCCCCGGTACTCGTCCAGTCCGCCGGGGCCCTGCGACCCGCTCAGCGGATAGACCGCACCCACGCGGATGGGAGCCGGCGACGAGGAGCATGCGCTCGCCAGCGCGGCGAACGCGGATACGAGGGCGATCGCGGAACCCGTCTTCATGTTCATGGCAGCACGACCAGAAGGTTGGCCGCCACGTGGGTGGCGGCGGGGACGGCCCACGTGCCCGAGGCCCATCGCTGCCACGAGAGCAGCACCCCGGCCCCCAGGTCCACCCAGAAGGCCGCCGGGCCGTACGCAGGGAGATGGACCAGGGCGAACAGGAGCGCGGTCGCGGCCACGGCCGCGACCGCGCCGACTCGGACGAGCCTCCCGTACAGGAAGCGCCGGAAGAACGCCTCCTCAGACACGGCGGCGAGGGAGTTCAATGCGAGCGCTTGGGGACCGAGGCGAACCGGGATCACCGGCCCGGTGAGAAACGTGGCCATGGCCATGGCCCCGACGCCGAGCGCGAGCGCGCCGGCCGGGCTCAGCCGCCGATCGTCTTGCGGTCCGATCGGCACGGCCAGCGAGGCCGCGCCGACGAGCGCGTAGATGGCGGCGAACAGAACAGGCGCCGAGGGATACCCGAGGAGCCGCAACCTGAGCACGAACAATGCGAGGCCGGCCGCCGCCAGGGCGGCGGCCGGCCCCACCGCCTCTGGCGGCTCCCGACTGAGAGCGGTCCCGCCACTGGACGACATCATCGCTTGGCCTCGAACGTCACGGCGGTAAAGACGCGCGGATCGAACGGCAGGTGATCCGAGGCCACGAACTCCACCCGTAGGACATGCATCCCGGGCGTGACATCGCCGATGTCCCCCGTCAGCTTGAAATTCATAGAGACGATCTGGTCATCCAGGTACACGTGCAGATGTCCCTTCGTGGGGACGATGTCGGTGGTGGTCGCCGGAACGATCTTCGCCCCGGTGAGCTCGACGCGGATCCTCACGTCGGACCCGTGCACGACCTGGCCGTTCGTCGGCGACAGGATGGCCACCGTGGCGGGAGAGCTGGGTCGGACGTACGGCGTAGGGGTGCTACCAGCACTGCCGCTCCCCTTCGAACACGCACACGCCACCACGGCCACGGCAAGGATCGCCATCGCCAGCCGGACGAACCCCCGGCCCGCGGATCGAGCGTCGACCCTCATGAGGAGATCGTCTGGTCGAAGTAGGCGGACAGTGGCACCCCTTCCCTGGTCGTGGCCTGAATGTCGAAGCGCCAGTGTCCTTCATCGAGATGAGTATTCGCCACGAAGTGGCCCGGGTCGAAGCGGATCAACGGCAGATCGTGCGTGTGGCCGGCTGGCGTCGTGGCGGTCGCGGTGGCCCGGGCGATGGGCTGCTCGTCCCCGGAGGCCTGGAAGAACGTGAAGTGCACCACGTTGTTCCCGGGCGTCCCCGGATCGATGTACGTCTGGAGGGACAACCCACCCGGCAGGGTGATCGTGTACAGGGTCGGCTGTCCCGGAGCCCGCGTCACCTCGACGTGCTGGGGCAGAGCCCGGGTCTGGACCTTCAGCGGCACCACCACGGACCCGGCCGGACCCTGGATCAGGACCGACACGTCCCACGCTCCGGGCATCGACAGGGGTGTCCCCTCACCCATCCACACCCCCGGGGCCTTCCTGGACAAGTCCAGGCTGGGCGTGCCGAGCTCCGACTGCCCTGGGAGGCTGAACTTCAGCGTGACGCTGCCCGCCTGGAGCGGCGCCCCGCTGTCGTAGTCGGCGATCTGGGCCTCGAAGTGATTGGGGCCCACGGTCCCCGGCATGACCGTCAACCGTACCCGGGCGGACGTGGCGAAGTCGCTCCCCGTCACCACCACCTGCGCCGGTGCCGGCGACGGCGCGGCGGCGACATGCGCGGCCGGCGGCAGCTGCGTTAGCACGCCGGTGACGCCGAAGATCCCTACCGCCAGGGCGACCTCCGCCCCGACCGTCCGGCGGAGCGACCGGATGCGCTCCCCCCGCTCCGAGACCGCCGGGACGTTCACATACCGGTTGCGGGCCCCGAGCGCCATGAGCCCGGCGAACAACCCGACCTTGATCAACAGCGTGACCCCGAAGCTCGTCTCGAACAGCCGGCGCCAGGCGCCGACCCCTCCGATCTCGTCGATCGCCCGCACCACGCCGGTCACGGCCACCACGCCCAGCGCGATGCCGGCGATGAAGGAGAACCGCCCCACCCCGGCTCGCTCGCTCGGGCCGCTCGACCTCACCCCGAGCAGCAACCATGCGAGGCCGCCGACCCACACGCCGACCGACATGAGGTGCAGCCACTGCACGCCGACGTTGAACCAGACGGGAGATTGGGAGCCTGCGTGCCCCGCCTGCGCATGGAGGAGCATGGCGCCCGCGGCGGCCAGGCCGATCAGGATCAACCCGGGCTTCCCGGGCCGGATCGCCACAACGACCACCGCGATCGCCACGACGCCCAACCCGATCCCCTGACGGATGAGCTGCTCCCCCGCCGATGATCGGAGGAGCGTTCCGTACGAGACACCCACGGTCCAGCGCTCGGCAACGGTCATCAGCACGAGGCCGAGGGCACCGGTCAGCCATGCGGCGCCGAGCACCCACACCGAGGAGGCAAGCCGACCGCCGAACACGAACAGCCCGAGCACGGCGCCGCCGAACAAGAACGCCAGCCCAGCATAGAGTCCCCATCGGCCCACTGCGGCGAGCGGTGACGGCGACGGCGTGGATGGAAGGACCGTGCCGGGCGACGCAACGGCGCCCGTGGGAGCCACCCCAACGCCGAACGCGAACGAGCTTCCGGTCACGTGCCCGTCGGTCTTCGACACGGTCCGCCACGTCACCGTGTACACGCCGTCGGGAAGGGACGGGAGGGCCACCTGGAGCTCCAGCGGAGCCCCCCCGACCGGTTCAGCCCTTCCCTGCTCCACGTCCCTGCCGTTCTCGTCGAGCACATGGACGATCGACAGGCTCGGGTCGGGCGGTTCGGTGAACGTGATCACCACCTTTGGGGGGGCGGCTTGAAGCAGCGCGCCGCTCGCGGGCTCCGACCGGCGCAGCAGCGCATGCGCCGCGGCTGGCTGGCCGGCCACGACGACCAGCAGGGCCGCTCCGAGGACCGCGACGATGATGCGACGCATGGACTTCAGTTCCGGCTCTCCCCTCCACTGCTGACCGAGAGTGGGGCCGGCGTCGAGCGGCGAGCGGCGGCCCGCGAACCGATCAGCGCGACCACGGCGAGCAGCAACCCCACCGCGCCGATGACGATGCCGACGATCCCCAGTGTCCGAGCCGTGTCGGCCCGATCCTCGGCCTGGCTTCGAGCGCTCGCGATGGCCGCATTGACTCGAGGGATCTCACGATCCAGGCGCCCGGCGAGCTCGGTCCCGGTGGGAACCTTCGTGGGAAACTCCACCTCCGCCGGATCCGAGATGTCGTCGAACGTCGTCGGACCCGAGGTGAAGCGCTCGTCGACCTTCTGCTTCCCGATGGCTCCGAAGAGATGGAACGTGTAGGTGCCGGGAGCCGTCGGGATGAGCCAGGCTCGGTAGTCTCCCAGGGTTCCGAACCCCTCCTCCGGATCGAACGCGGGCTCGAAAGGGACCTCCATCTGTTGCTGGCCGAAGATCACCTCGACCTTCAGTGAGTCACCGAGGTTCGTGACGGGCTTTCCCGCCTTGGTGCTGAGGATCAGCTGGACGCTGTTCTTCAACCCGGCGTACGCCGGCTCGTCCCCCCATCCCACCACGAAGTGGTAGGCCCCGACCGTGCGCTCCTCATGCGCCAACGCCGGCGCCGACAGTACCAAGACGAATGCGGCGGCCAGCCCAGCAGTCAATGCGACACAAGCAGCGATCCTTCCCTTCATCGAGCAGACTCCTCTCATACAGGGATGACTCGGATGCGCTCGCCACGTACAGGTCGGCCCATCAGGCCGGATGCAGCGAGCGCGTTCCCTGGATCAGGAGCCGGGAGGACCGCGGAGGCCGACCCCGTCGCGGACGGGGTCGAGCGGGGAGACCGTTTGGATCTCGACGGGGATGGTCCGGAGGAACATCGGACGACGAAGGCGCGGCCGGCCGAGCGCCTCTGCGACGCGCTCGGCCGTCCGGCTGAACCAGACGAGCAGGAGGGCCCCGGCCCCCGCCACGATGAGTTGCAGGGCCAGACCCATCAGGAAGATCCGGTGATGGAACATATGGGCCACCGGCGCGCCCACCATGAGACGCTCGGTGACCTCCATGGCGGTGAAGGCCGCCACCTGGAGGAGGGACAGACGAGCGGCGATCAGGGAGAACGGTTCCTCCTCGGGTTCCGTCCCTCGCGAGCGTCCGCCGACGTGCTGAAGGAACAGCGTGCCGAAAGCGGCCAGCCCGAGGACGACCGCGAGCTTGATGGCCAGGACCCAGTAGGAGTGGCCCGATGCGGCGAGGACCTCCGCCCGCACGTGGCCCGCGGGGATCGCAAGGACGTAGGCGAGCCAGTGAGCGAGGACGACGCCGCCGACCGCCACCCCTGCCAAGGAGAACCCGCCCACCGTTCGACGTTGAGGCATCGCTGGCGGAGGATATCGCCTCCCACCGACATCGGCGGAAAGGTCCCGTTCCTGTCTCAGCAGACCTGCGACAGGAGCGGGTACGGGTTCACGGCGCTGCCGATCACCCGGTACCCGTACGGGCTGCTCGGCCAGTCCGATGGGATCACCTTGGGGTGCCACTCGAAGTGATCGTGTGCCACGCCGCCGAGGGCGTCGCCCGTGTCCCCGACGTAGCCGATGACGTCGCCCGCCGCGACGGGGCCGTTCGAGTTGGCGGAGTAGGAGGACAGGTGCGCGTTGTACACGTAGCCGAGGGTCCCGTACACGTACACGGCGTTCCCACCGAGCGTGTCGTAGGAGGACTGCGCGAGGCCGGCGAACGGCGCGCGGATGGCCGTTCCCGTCGGCGCCACGATGTCGTTGCCGGCATGTGGGTGATAGCCGCCCGCGTACCGGGGCGCGCCGAACCCGTCGTAGACGGCCCGGGGCTGGTCCACCGGGCACACCTTGAGCACCCCGTTGCTGACGCCGGACAGCGAGGCCAGGAAGTCCCGGTACGCACTGCCGAGCCGCTCCACGAGCTTCTCGGCCTCGGCCCTGTTTGCCTGGATGTCGTCGTAGATCTGCTTCTGTTGGAAGAACTGCGCCTGGAGCTTCGCCCTCTCATCCTGGAGCGCTCCAAGGATGTCGGCCTGGCGGGCCTGGAGCCGCTGCTGGTTGCGCGCCTGCGCCGACAGCTGGTTTTTCAGGTTCTGAACCTGATCGGCGAGGTCGGAATCGGACTGGGCCAGCGCGTCCACGAACTCGAGCCGGTCGGACAGGTCGGCCAACGAGGTGGCGCCGAGAAGGAACTCGACCGGGCTTCCCGGCCCCTGCATAAAGGCCTCGCGGACGCGTTCGTTCAGTCGACTCAGGACCGCCTGGAAGCGGCGGTTCGCAGCGTCGAGCTCCACCCGGGTCTGCTGGAGCTGCGTGGTCACCTGCTCGTAGATGGCTTGGTGCTCGTCGAGCTGCATGGCGATGGCCGCCGCCTCGGCCGAGAGCCGGTCCAGGACCGCCTGCTGTGCTCCGATCTGGCGCTTCAGCTCGGCCAGACGAGCCTTGGCCTGATCCAAGCTCTGCTTCAGCCCGGCGCCGGCGGTTGGAGCAAGGGCCATCAGCAGCAGTAAGGACGCGGCAGCAACGCCGACGCAGCGGCGTCCGTAGGAGGCAGAGCGTCCCCGGTTGGCCCTCATGGAAGTGACCCTTCGTACCGAACGCGGTGCGGAGATGTCAAGCGAGCGCCCCCAGGGTGCCTCGGATCGAGGCCGGATTCAAACATCTTCCTCGGCCCGGGCTGTCGGGTCTTTGATCGGGGGTGGCTACAGCTCCGTGCCCGGAAGGCCCAGGTCCCGGGCGATCAGCAAGCGCTGGATCTCGCTAGTTCCCTCCCCGATCTCCAGGACCTTGGCGTCGCGATAGAACCGGGCCACCGGGAACTCCTCGATGAAACCGTACCCCCCGTGCACCTGCACGGCTTCGCGGGCGCACGCGACCGCCATCTCGCTGGCGTACAGCTTGGCGATGGACGCTTCGGCCTTGTACGGACGGCCGTGGTCCTTCAACCACGCAGCGCGAAGGTACCCCAGGCGCGCGGTCTCCACCGCCACCCGCATGTCGGCCATCTTGAACTGGAGCCCCTCGAAGGACCCGATGAGCCGGCCGAAGGCTTCTCGTTCCCCGGCGTACTTCACGCTCTCCTCCAGGCATCCCCGGGCCAGGCCCACCGCGAGCGCGGCGAAGGCGATGCGGCCGTCATCGATGACCTCCAGGAACTGGGCGTACCCGCGCCCTGCCTCGCCGAGCAGGTTCGCCTCGGGGACGCGGCACCCGTCGAACGAGAGCTCGTGGGTGTCGCTGGCTCGCCATCCGACCTTCCGATAGGAGCGCCCTACCGAGAACCCGGGCGTGTCGGTGGGCACGATGATGTTCGAGATCTCCCCGACGCCACCGGTCATCGCCGCCACGACGCAGACCTTCGAGAGCGGCGTCCCCGAGTTGGTGATGAACGCCTTCGACCCATCGATAACCCACGCGCCGTCCTCGAGCCTGGCCGTGGTCCGGATGGACTGCGCGTCCGAGCCACCCCCCGCCTCCGTCAGCCCGAAGGAGCCCAGGATCTGCCCGCGGGCCATTGGGATGAGCCACCGCTCCTTCTGCTCCTCGGTGCCGAACCGATAGATGGGGTTGGCCCCCAGGCCAACCGCGGCTTCGAGCGTGACGGCCACCGACGAGTCCGCCCGGGCGATCTCCTCCAGGCACAGGCAGAACGTCAGGAAGTCGCCGTCCAGGCCGCCGTACCGATCGGGGAACGGCAGGCCGAACAGCCCGAGCTCGCCCATCTGCTGCACGATCTCCAGGGGGAAGCGCTCCTCGCGGTCCAGCTCCTCCGCGGACGGGGCGACGATCTCCTCCGCGAACTGCCGGACGGCCTTTTGGAAGTCCTCTTGTTCCTGGGTCAGATCGAAGTCCACCCGCTCACCCGCTCACCAGGTCGGGCGCGATGAGAGCCGCCTCCCAGTGCGTCTTCCCCAGGAGGCCCCTGGCTCGTTCCATCTCCTCCTCGCCCCCCACAGCATCGGGCCCGAACACCCGCCCGATCCACCAGATCCGGGCCGCGACGTTCTTCGCGGGCTCCTGCGCCCGCTCGAGTCGCAATAGCTCCAGCGCCTTCTCCAGTGCGCCGTCCCGGTCTCCCTCCGCCAACAGGATCTCCACCTCGCCCTCGAGGAGCCAGTCGACCGATCCCAGGCCGCCCGAGCCGACGATGGCGGATGTCTCCTCCAGCACTTCCCTTGCGGCCTGGAGCTCGCCCGTGCGCACCAGCGCTATCGCCAGCTGGCTCGCCGTCCAGGTCACGATCCCCCGCTCCTTCAGCTCGCGGCACAGGCGGTAGCCCTCCCGCAGATCCTTCACCGCCTGGTCGATGCGACCGGCCACGCGGTTGAGGGTCCCCCTTGAGGTCAGCGCGCTCGCCAGCTCCCACCGCGCTCCAAGCTCGCGGAAGGCATCGACGGCGGCGTTCAGGTGGGGCCCGGCCTCGCTCAGGCGGCCGATACGGCGAAGGGCGTTGCCCACGCTCTCTCGGGCGACCGCCACGGAGAACCGGTCGCCCGACGACTCCGCGATGGCCAGGGCCTCACTCGACAGGGCGAGCGCCTCCTCCTGGTCCCCCTCGTTCTCGACGAGGGTCGCGACCATACTGAGCGCCCGGGACTCGGCCCACGGGTCACCTTCGGGGTTAGACCGGGCCACCGCCAGGGCCTCCTCGAACATCTCGCGCGCCTTCCCCATCTCGTTCCTCCAATACGGGGCCCAGCCGGCGACCAGCAGTGTCCGAGCGAGCGTCCACGGGTCCCCGAGCTCGCGGGCGGCGGCCAGGGCCTGCTGGAGCAGCTCCTCGGCCCGTTCCAGATTGCCTCGGATCGAGAGCTCGATGTCGCCGAGGAACCGTGACGCGTCCGCCCGGATCTGGGGGTCGCTCCCACCGATCTCCAGGGCCCGGGTGAGGGGCGCGACCGCCGCCTCGAACTCGCCCAGCCAGTACCGGGCCTCGCCCAGACCGGCCAGGATCCGGGCCTCGCCCAACCCCCAGTCGCGTTCTTGGCCCGCCAGGGACAGCGCCCGTTCGTACAGGTCCGCCGCCGCCCGGGCCTGCGAGGTCTCGAGGGCCTGATCCCCCGCCCGGGCGAGCGCCTCGACCGCCCGCTCCGCCACGCTTCGGTCCGTGGGGTTCAGGTCCAGCGAAGCCCGGGCCGCCTGCTCGAGGTGGTAGGCGATCGACCGCGGGTACCGCGACGACATGTCCGGGTCCTCGGAGAGCTTCGTCGCGACCTGCAGGTGCAGCCGGAGCCGCTCCCGTTTCGGCAGGCTGTCGTAGGCAACGTCGCGGAGCAGGCCGTGGCGGAACCGCCAGTATCCTTCCCGGTCCTCATCCCGGATCAGGAACTCCTCATCCTCGAGCAGTTCGAGGACCTTGTCGTCGGGCTCGGCCACGATCGCGAGCGACGCCCGGTCGAACGTGCCGGGTGCGAACACGGAGGCCTTGCGGATCAGGTCGCGAGCTTCCTCGGGCAGGTGGTCGATCCGAGCGGCGATGATCGCCTGCACCGTCGGCGGCAGGAGGTCCCGCGGAAGCGGGCCGGTGTCCACGGCCACCTCGCCACCGGCGTGCATGAGCATCCCGGTGGTCTCCACGATGAAGAACGGGTTCCCCCCCGCATGGCGGGCGATGCGCGTGGCCGAGTCATCGTCGAGCCCCTCGCTCGCTTCCTTCGCCAGCTCGATGGCGTCCGAGAGCGATATGGCCTCGAGGTGGAGGTTGAGCGAATCGCCGAGACCCCCGCCCCAGTCCGGGCGCAGATCGAGCAGCTCGTACCGAGCCACGCACAACACGAACAGAGGGATGGTTCGCGCCCCCCGCACGAGCTGCTCCACGGTACCGGCGTCGATCCCGGGACTCGTCGCCCAGCCCGAGCGCGAGCCGCAGCAGGTCAACGATCTCCTTCGTCCGATCCGTGGGGCAACAGTCACGCACGAGCTCCTCGAGGCTCGCCTCCAATTGCTCGGGCGGCGCGTCCGGGGGCTCCCCGATCTCCTGCAGGAGGATCTGGGCGACCGGGCCGAACGTGACGTCCTCCTCGAACGGGCTGGCCCGGCCCGTCAAGACCCTGGTCGTGTCCGGGAGTCCCGCCAGGAACTCCTCGACCACACGGCTCTTGCCGATCCCCGGCTCACCGAGCAGCGTGACCATGTGCCCTCGTCGAGCCTCCTGCGCGCGCTCGAACGTCTCTACCAGCAGGCGAAGCTCCCGCCGGCGGTCTACGAAGGGGATCGTCCGACGGGTTGAGCGGGGCGCGAGGGCCAGGACCGGCCAGGCCGGAAGCGTCTCGTCGAACCCCTTCGCCTGGACCTCCTGCCGTTCCCCGTACTGGACGTGGTCCTTCGTGAGGAGCCACGTGGTCTCCCCCGCCAGCACGGCGCCCGGCTCGGCGGCCTGCTGGAGCCGGGCCGCCGCGTTCACCACCGCCCCGTACAGCAGCCCGGCCTCGGCGCCCTCGGTGCCGATGGCCACCCGCCCGGTGTTCACCCCGATCCGGCACTGGAGCGAGGCGGGCAACAGGAGGCTCTGGCCGAGCTCGGTCACGCGTTTCACGATGGCCAGCGCCGCTCGGATCGCCCGGATCGCGTCGTCGTCGTGGGCATGCGGGATGCCGAACACGCCGACCACAGCGTCGCCGGCGAGGTTGTACGCGCGACCCCGGAGCGACTCCAGCTCCTCGGTGACCGCCTGATAGAAGGCCGTGATGACCTCGCGGTAGCGCTCCGCGTCGATCTGGGCGGACAGCCGGGTCGAGCCGACCAGGTCGGCGAAGACGACGGTGACGATCTTGCGTTCCTCCGGGAGCGAAGACCCCACGGGGAACCCACAGTTCGGACAGAACTTCGCGTCTTCGGGCAGCGGTTCGCCGCAGCGAACGCAGGTCGGCCGGATCATCCGGCCAAGCATACGTGGGGCCGGTGACCGCTCTCCGTCCGGGCTTACTGGCTCTCGGACTCGGCCGGCGCGAACCCCTCGATGTCCAGGATCGAGCCGGTCCGCTCCTCGGGCGGGCGAATGACGACCGTCATCCGCTCCCCGATCTCCAGGGGCTCGTCGCCGGGGTCAAGGACGTGGTGCAGGAGGACCGCGTCGGCCCCGTCGAGGCGAACGAGCCCCAGCGTCACCGGGCGGTCGAGGGGCTCGCCGTCCAGGCCGGCGAATCCGATCGTGAACGAGACGAGGGTGCCTCCGGGGCCGACCTCGACACCGGCGTCGAGCTCGGAGAAACACCGCTCGCAGAACAGCCTGGCCGGCACGTACGTGTAGGCGCACCCCTCGCAGCGAGATCCGAGGAGCGCGCCGCGGTCGCGGAGCGCCGTGAGGAACGCCTCACCGGCCACGCCGGGCGTGTATCGATGCGCGACGGGGAAGTCGCCAGGCCACCGGCGGACCTCGTCGGGCCGGGCCACCTTCTCCCGCATCAGTCTTGCCTCCTGGGCCGGAAGTGGGCGATGTCCAGGATCGAGCCGACGCGCTCGCCGACCGGCTTCCACACCGCTTCGACGTCCATCCCGATGCGGACCGCTTCGGGCTCGACCTCGCCGAGCATGTGGAGGAACCCGCCATCGGAGCCGTCGATGGAGATCACCGCGGGGATCTCGGGTGGATCGAGCGGCTGCATGTCCCAGGACACGTGACAGATCGAGTACGTCTGCACCGTCCCCGTGTGCTCGACCTCGATCCAGCCATCGGTCTCCCGGAAGCATCGCTCGCAGAACATCCGAGGCGGAACCAGGACCCGTTCGCACCGCCGACACTCGCGACCGAGGATCTTCCCGGCCCGCAGTCCGTCCAAGAATCGTCCGACCGCCACGCCGGCATCCCACGAGTACCGCGCGCCGAGCCGGTGGTCGACGGCTCCCACGGCGGAGCGGAACCCCTCGTCGGAGAGCGGATGGCCCCCGGTCGTGTACGGCGGCGTCTGCACGACCGGCAGCCCCGCGGCCGCCTTCGGCGTCCCACCGTCGGTTCCCATCACGACGACGGTCCCGACCTGCATGAGATCGCCCCAGGCCTGGGCCACGCCGCGTTCAGGGGTCCCGGGCACCTGCCGCACGCCCGCTTCACCCCGCAGCTGCCAGAACAGCTCCGCGATCTTCATCAGGCCGGCCGCCGCGATCGGGTTCCCCACGCCGAGCAGGCCGCCCGAGGGACACGATGGAAGGTCGCCGTCGCGATCCAGGACGCCGTCGCGCGCCGCCTCCGGCGCCTTGCCTTTCTCGAACAACAGCAACCCCTCGAGGTGGTGCAGCTCCTTGTAGTCGAACGGGTCGTAGGGTTCGGCGACCTGGATCTGTTTGCGGGGCTCCCTCACCCCGGCCATGTCGTAGGCCATCCTCGCCGCGTTCTCGACGTATTCCGGGTACACGAGATCGCGGTTGGTCCAGTACGTCGTGTCGAGGTTCCAACCAACCCCTTGGATCCAGACTGGGCGGTCGGTGATCCGCCTGGCGGCTTCCTCGGAGGCGACGACCACGGCCACCGCGCCGTCGGAGATCGGCGAGACGTCGAGCCGCTGCACCGGCCAGGCCAGTACCTCGCTCGCCAGCACGTCGTCGACGGTGATGTCGGCCTGCCCGAGGAGGGCGGCGGGATGCCCCGCCGCGTTCCGCTTGTTCTTCACCGCGACCGAGGCGATGTCGCGCTTGTCCAATCCGTACGCCGACATGTAGCGGTTCATCTCCAGGGCGAAGATCCACAGGAGGTTCGGGCCGAGCGGCCGCTCGAGGATGTTGTCGAAGATCGTCAGGAACGCGCCCTGAGGATGCGGCTGGGTCGACGACATCTTCTCCTCGGCAACGAGGAGTGCCACGTCGAACATGCCGCTCGCCACCGTGTACCACCCCTGGATGGCGGTGAACACGCCGCTGCCCCCTCCGACATAGGTGCGGATGAACGGCTTGCCGAACCCCCCCGCGCCATCGGAGAGGTACTCCCCCTTCATGTGCACACCGTCGAACGCGTCTGGCGCCGAGGTCAGGCAGACCGCGTTGACGTCGGCCAGGGTGAGCTCACACGAATCCAGGGCCGCCCGGGCCGCCTCCCACGCCAGCTCCTTGCCGGTCTCCTGGGCCCGGCGCATGAACCGGGTCATGCCCGCACCGACCACCGCCACCCGGGTGCCACTCATGACCGCGCCGGATCCTGCGGGTACTCCAGCAGGCCGAGGACGTTGCCGTCCGGATCGTGGAACTCGACGAACCTCGGCTCGCCACCCTCGCCTCCGCCTTCGGGGGTGAAGCTGATCCCCCGGGCCGCGAGCGCGACCCGGCTGGAGTCGAGATCGTCGACCCGAAACGCGAGCGTCCCGCCGGGACGGTGCTCCCCCTGCCCCGACGCATGAAGCCCGAGCTGCACGGGGCCCGCCTCGAACTGAGCCCAGTCGTCGCCCGTTCGATACACGAGCCGAAGCCCCAGCACGTCCCGGTAGAAGGTTACGGCTCGTTCCATGTCGGAGACGAAGAAGTAGACGAGATCGGCCCCCTTCAGCCCGCTCACGTCCCCTCCTCGTTCCCCAGCACGACGACGGCAGCGGACGTGGTGGGCACCCCGCGCCAGCTCTGGGCCAGGGCGACGTAGGCCTCGTCCACCTGCCGCTCGCCCGCCTCCCCCCGCAGCTGCTCCACGCACTCCATGAGCCGGGCCAAGCCGTTCGCCTCGAACAGGTTCCCCTGACCCAGGGAGCCGCCAGACACGTTCACTGGGAGGTCGCCGTCCGCCTCGAGCGCGCCCCCTGCCAGCATCTCGGCCAGCTCGCCCGCCGTCCCAAACCCAAGGGCCTCAAGATGCTGGAGCTCCTTGAACGCGAAGACGTCGTCGACCTCGGCGAGATCGATCTCCTGCCCCGGATCTTCGATGCCCGCCATCGCGTAGGCGCGCTCCGCCGCCCGCGCGACGAAATCCGCCTCCCCCCAGGTCCGGCTCTCGAGCGTGGGGCTCCCGGAGGACCACCCCGCGCCCAGGGTCCATACCGGGGCCTCGGTGAGGTCGCCGGCCCGCTCCTCGGCGGCGAGCACCACGACGACGCAGCCGTCGGCCCTGCCCGCCACCTCGAGCTCCCTGAGAGGCCAGTACACCGGCCCGGAGTCCTCGACATCTTCGGCCGTGACGTCGGCGGGATACGCGGCCTTGGGATTGTCGAGGGCATTCGTCCGGTTCTTGGCGGCGACCATCGCACAGTGCTCCTCCGTGAGCCCGGTCCGCTCCAGGAAGGCATTCATATCGAGGCCGGCGACGGCCACGGCGGGAACGCCGAGCGGTCGGTTGAACACCGGATCCATGGCGAACCGCTCGATCGCGCCGAGGGTGAGGACATCGGAGACCTTGCTGTGGGCCTCGACGGCCACCACCCGGGCCGCCCCGGAGCGGATCAGCAAGAGCGCGGTGACCACGCCGAACAGACCGTCGGCGGCCACCGTCTGCACGGGCCGCTGCACCGCCCCGAGCTGGTCAGGCACGTACTCGTCGAAGATGCTCGTGCCCTCGAGGTAGTCCTCGGAGCAGCAGACGAACGAGTCGACGTCGGCTCGCGGATCGACCTGCGCGTCCGCGTAGGCCCGCTGGGCCGCCTCGAACATCAGCTCCTTGTAGGAGAGTCCGGCGGTGATCGGGGCGAACCCCGCATGCCCGACGCCGACGACCGCGACCCTCGGTTCCACGCCCCGGTTATACCTCGCTCGCGGCCGATGCCACGAGGCGCTCAGCCGCCCAGGATCCTGCGCTTCTGGGCCTGAAACTCATCCTCGGTAAGGACGCCCCGGGCCCGAAGGTCGGCCAGGCGTTCGAGCTCGGTGGTGGCCGACGGTGCGGAGGCCCCCGTCGAGCCCCCATGGAACATGCGTTGCTGGTTCCGCTCGCCCTGCTGGTAGATGGTCTTCTGGACGTGCTCGGGCTCGCGGATGTCCTCGAACACCTGGCGGCCCCGCTCGCCCGCGGACTCGATGATGAGGTCACCCGCCCCGATCACCCGCTCGAAGACGCCTTGATGGAACCGCACGTCGTTCAGGGCCTCGAGCGGGATCTCCATCGAGGACTTCGCGATCCAGCCCTGCCGGTGGATCACCCGGTCCGAGGTCACGACGAAGTGGGAGGTGAGGTAACGGACGGTGTCGCGCACCGGCCAGAGGATGAACACGACGATGCCGGCCACGATGACCGTCCAGAACAGGACGTCGTGGCCGGCGTCCGGGAGCCGCGGGAGCGCGAGGCCCCACGCAACGGCGATCAGGACCGTGACGAGGATCGCTCGCGCCAGCGCGATCGGGTGAGGGCGAAGATCCAGGACCAGCTCCTCACCCTCGATGAGCAGCCGCCGCGGGAACGCCACGGCCGGACCGTATCCTCCCCTTCGCCGGGGAGCAACTCATCCAGATCCGCCGGTAGCTCCTCGGCGGAGCTGTTCGACGTCGCCGAAGCGGACGACCTCCAGACCGTCGTCGTTCCGCACCACCAACCCTCCGGCATCGTCGAGGTCGACCGCCTCGCCCTCCGTCACCAGGCCGGCGGTGGTCGTGACGCGGACCCGCGTGCCGATCGTGGCGCAGACCTTCCGGTACGCAGATACGGTTGCACCGGGGAACGCGGGGTGGCCGGGTTCGTATCGTCCGGCGAAGGCGACGAGGAAGGATCCGAGCACGTCGGCGGGCTCGACGTCCCCGAGGGCGGCGGCGCCGGCAATGGCCGGCGCCGCCGCCACGTTCACCCCGACACCCAAGAGAACATGCTCGATCCCGTCCCCACGCAGAGTCGACTCGGCGATGATCCCGCCCGCCTTTCCCTCCCCCACCATCAGGTCGTTCGGCCACTTGCACCGGGCCTCCACCCCCGCCGCCTCCTGGCACGCCACGGTCAGGGCCCAGCCGGCCAGGAGCGAGATGAGACCTCCGCGCTCGGGCGGAAGGTCCGGACGAAGGACCATGGAGAACATGAGGGCCCGGCCGGGCTCGTCGACCCATCGCCGGTCCAGACGGCCGCGCCCCTCGGTCTGGTGCGCCGCCGCCACCAGGGTCCACTCCGGGGCCCCCTCCTCCGCGAGCGACCGGGCGTTGAGCTGGGTCGAACGGGTAACCTCGTCGAACCGGACGGGGGCCTGGGCCCCGATTCGTTCGAGCGCGTGGGTAAGCGCGAGTTCGGACAACGGCAAAGGTTTGACTCCCGTCCGGGTGCAGACGATTATCGCGAGCCGGAGCCGCTGGTGCCGAAGACCAGGATCCTCATCGCCAATCGCGGAGAGATCGCCGTCCGGATCATGCGGACACTCCGCGAGCTCGGACTGGAATCGGTGGCGGTCTACTCCGACGCCGACCGCGATGCGCTCCACGTCGAGATGGCCGACCAGGCCTACCGGATCGGGCCGTCGCCGTCGTCGGACTCGTACCTGTCCATCGGCGCGATCCTCGACGCGGGCAGGAGGGCCAGGGCCACCGCCATCCACCCCGGCTACGGCTTCCTCTCAGAGGACGGCAACTTCGCCCGCGCCGTCGAGGACTCCGGGTTCACCTTCATCGGCCCGCCCCCGGAGGCCATCGAGATGATGGGCGACAAGTCCGCCGCCCGCCAGGCCGCCGAGCGGGTCGGGGTACCCATCGTCCCCGGCACCCCGGATCCAGTGAGCGCGAAGCGGGCGCCGGCCGAGGCGGAACGGATCGGCTACCCGGTGATGGTGAAGGCCGCGTTCGGCGGGGGCGGCCGAGGGATGCACGTGATCCGGTCCGCGGAGGAGCTCGCACCCGCGCTCAAGCGGGCCGCCCGGGAGGCGGAGGCGTACTTCGGACGGCCCGAGGTCTTCCTGGAGCGCTACGTCGACCGGGCCCATCACGTCGAGGTACAGATCTTTGCGGACCAACGGGGCAACGCGTTCTTCTTGGGCGAGCGGGACTGCTCGGTGCAGCGCCGGCACCAGAAGCTGATGGAGGAGTCGCCCTCGCCGGTCGTTGACGAGGATCTGCGGACCCGGATGGGGCAGGCCGCCTTGGCGCTTGCGAAGGAGGCGGGGTACACGAACGCCGGGACCGTCGAGTTCATCGTGGACGACGAGGGGAGCTTCTACTTCTTGGAGATGAACACGCGGCTCCAAGTGGAACACACCGTGACCGAGATGACGACCGGCCTGGACCTGGTGGCTTACCAGATCGCGGTGGCCCAGGGGGAGCGGATCGACCTGTCCGGGGTGCGCTTCCGGGGCCACGCCATCCAGTGCCGGATCAACGCGGAGGACCCTTCGCGCAACTTCCTGCCCGGCCCGGGGCGGATCACGGCCTACCGCGAGCCGGGCGGTCCGTTCGTCCGTGTGGATTCGGGGGTTCGAGAAGGTCGCCAGGTGCCGGCGGACTACGACTCGATGTTCGCCAAGCTCGTCGTGTCCGGCGAGGACCGCGAGCACGCCATGCGGCGGATGCTCCGCGCGCTGGCCGAGTTTCGGGTGGAGGGGGTGCCCACCACGATCCCGCTCCACCAGTGGGTGCTGCAGACCGAAGAGTTCCGCCAGGGAACGCACACGACCACGTGGCTGGAGCGCGCGCTGAAGGGGGCGGAGCTGCCGGGTACGGCCCCCGCGGCGCCGGCCTCCGAACCGAGGCAGGCGGTACCGGCCGAGCTGATCGTCGAGCTCGACGGGCGGCGGGTCCCCGTCCGGATCTTCGACCTTCGCCGCGACACCGCGCCCAGGACTCCATCCCGCCACGAAGCCCACCACGGACCGGGCGTGCACAGCGTCATCGAGGCACCGATGCAGGGGACGATCCTGCGGGTGCTGGTGGAGGCGGACCAGGAGATCGAGGCCGGCGACGTCATCTGCATCCTGGAGGCCATGAAGATGGAGAACGCCGTCCCGGCGCCCCGCGACGGGGTCGTCTCGGAGCTTCCCATCAAGGCCGGCCAGGTGGTGCAGCCCGGCCAGACCCTGGCCGTGATCGACTAGCCGCGGCCGGGGGGGAGGCCCCACGCGTCGTGGCCGGTCACCCTGAACCCACTGTCCTTCACCCTGTAGGTCCGGTTCACCGAGACCAGCAGGGCCGTCATGGTCTCGACGATCCGGGCCATCGTCAGGTCCCCGGCGTCCACCCACCGCAGGTTGGGGATCTGCTCGATCAGCCCGCCCACGACCGACTTGGCCTCCGGGTCCTTGCCGCACACGAAGACGTCGCTCTCCAGGTGGTGGTCGAGGTCGCGGAGCGCATCTCCCGCGATCGTGTGGAACGCCGCCACCATCCGCACCCCGGGGTCGAGGATGGCAGCGGCCTGCTCGGCCGCCGACCCGTGCCACGGGCGGAGCACGTGCCAGGCTCGACCGCCGACCGCGGTGGCGAGCGGACTGGTGCAGTCCACAACGACCGTGCCCGCGCTCACGTGGTCCTTGATGGCTCGGTAGATCTCCGCCTGTCCGGCGAAGGGGACGGTGACGATCACGACCTCGCCCTGCTGCGCGGCCTTCTCGTTCGTCGTCCCGTCGACCGAGGCGTCGGCTCCGAGGATCGACCTCGCCTCACCGGCCGAACCGGCGCCCTTCTCCTCGGATCGCGAGCCGATGATCGCGTGGTGGCCCGCCCGAGCCAGCCGAAGCGTCAGCCCGAAGCCCTCGTTCCCGGTACCACCGATCACGGCGATGTCCATGGCCGGCCGAGCTTATCCCTACCGGGGGTGGTACTCGCCGAACGCTCGGCGGAGCGCGTCGGAGACCTCACCGAGCGTCGCTCGGGCTCGGAGGGCCTCCTTCATCGGGTACAGGAGATTGTCGGTCCCTCCCGCGGCGTCCTCGACCGCGCCGAGCCACCGATCCACCTCGGCGCCGTCTCGATCCACTCGCAACTCCCGAACCCGCTCGACCTGCCTCTGCAATTCCTCCTGGGCGATCTGCTGAAGCTCGACCGAGGGCTCCTCGGCCTCTTGGAACCGGTTGACGCCGACCACGACCCGCTCGCCCGACTCGATCCCCTGCTGGATGCGGAAGGCCGCCTCGTGGATCTCGTCCTGGTAGAAACCGGCCTCGATAGCCGCCACCGCGCCGCCCATCCCTTCGACCTTGTCCACGTACTCCCCCGCCCGCTCCTCGATCTCGTTCGTCAGCGCCTCCACGAAGTACGAGCCGGCGAGCGGATCGATCGTGTGCGGCACGCCGGACTCGTGCCCGATGATCTGCTGGGTCCGCAGGGCGATCTTCACGGCCGGCTCGCTGGGAAGGGCCAGGGCCTCGTCGAACGAGTTCGTGTGCAGCGACTGCGTCCCCCCGAGCACCGCCGCGAGGGCCTCCAACGTCGTGCGGACGATGTTGTTTTCCGGCTGCTGGGCGGTAAGCGTTGCCCCGCCGGTCTGTGTGTGGAACCGGAGTATCGCGCTCCGCGGGTCGGTGGAGCCGAACCGGTGGGACATGATCCGGGCCCACATCCGACGGGCCGCCCGGAACTTCGCCACCTCCTCGAAGAAGTTCATGTGGCAGGCGAAGAAGAAGGACACTCGGGGGGCGAAGTCGTCCACGGCCAGGCCGGCCTGGATGGCGGCCTCCACGTAGGCGATGGCGTTCGCCAGGGTGAACGCCAGCTCCTGTACGGCCGTGGCTCCTGCCTCTCGCATGTGGTAGCCGGAGATCGAGATCGTGTTCCACCTGGGGATGCGGTCGTAGCAGTACGCGAACAGGTCCGTGATGAGTCGCATGGACGGCTTCGGTGGGTAGATGTAGGTGCCCCGCGCGGCGTACTCCTTCAGCACGTCGTTCTGGACCGTGCCCGAGAGCTGCCGGGAGTCGATGCCTCGCTCCTCGGCGACCAGCTCGTACAGCAGCAGGAGGATGCCGGCCGTGGCATTGATCGTCATCGACGTCGACACCTCGTCGAGCGGGATCCCGTCGAGCAGCCGCTTCATGTCCTCCACGGAGTCGATGGCGACGCCCGTCTTGCCGACCTCCCCCTCGGCGCGGGGGTGATCGGAGTCGAGGCCCATCTGCGTGGGCAGGTCGAAGGCCACCGACAGGCCGGTCTGCCCGTGGTCGAGGAGGTACCGGAATCGTCGGTTGGTCTCATCGGCCGTGGCCATCCCGGCGTACTGCCGCATCGTCCACAGCCGACCCCGGTACATCGTGGGATAGATGCCTCGGGTGAACGGCGGCTCGCCCGGCCTGCCGAGGTCGCGCACCGGCTCGAAGCCCTGGAGATCTGAAGGGCCATAGACGGGCTTGATCTCGATCCCGGAGTCGGTGACGCGGCGGTCCTCGTCCATGGCCGAAGCGTACCGCGCGGCCATGGATGGATGGTCGAGGGCCCGCCCGCGCCGCGGCCGGGCGGGCCCCGTCAGCTCGTGCTTCTACAGCCTGTCCGAATAGATGTTCTGGTCCAGCCCGCCCTGTGAGAGACAGGAGTCGCTCACCAGCGGCTGCGAGTACGACGGCGCGTTGATGTCGTTCGGCACGTAGGTGCATGGCTGATACACGTCGAACCCATCCGCGGCGGAGGGCTCCCGGGGATCGACTCCTGGGACGAGGTCCCGAGAGTCCGTCCACGCCACGTTCACTGCCGTCCCGACCGCTGACACGTAGATGTAATCTCCCCAGAAGCCGATGCGGCGGGATCCATGGGTCTCCCAGCCGAAGTTGCTCCCGTGCGACGTGACCTGGGTTTCGGTCCAGGCGACCCCGTCCGTGGATCGGGCGATGAACGTGTTCACGACGTCCCCGGAATTGACGCCGGCGGCCGTATTCCCCGGCGGAACCGATGGCGCGTACGCGGGGTCCCCGCGAGAGTCATAGAAGACCACGGTGATCGTTCCCCCACCCGAAGCGATGTCGGGGAACCACTGGTGTCCCGTGGCCACGCCATCCAGCTGGACCGGCGGGGCCGGGAAACTCACCCCGTCCGGTGAGTTGCGAACGAACACCTTCGACTGACCGCTCGGCAGCTCGCCCGCGTACACGACATGGACGCCATTCGCGTCGGCTGCCACCGCCGAGGAGCTAAAGAATCGCGAGTACGTGAACCCGGTGGGACAGGCGAACGGCCCGTCGCCGCAATCGTACGCGCCGTTGCCGCTGAACTGGTTCGAATCGAACAGCCTGATCGACGCCACGTGGCTGGGCGGTCCGAACGAGGCACCCCCGTTCACGGACTTCGACAACCAGACATCGGCCGTGGGGCGCGATATGGACGCATACGTGAGGTAGGTCAGATAGACCGCCCCGTCGGGCCCCACCGCCAGGTCCGTGAAGGACCCCGTGCCCTGCTCCACCGGCGTGACCCTGATCGCGGATGAGAACGTCAGGCCATGGTCGGTCGACCGGCTGACCAGGATGGAGTTGTTGGCAGCCTTTCCCGTGTACTGCGACCAAGCCACGTACACGTTGCCAGAGAACGGCCCGGACGTCTGGTCCGCGACGATGTTGATCTTGTCCTGGAACAGTCCGCTGCCCGAGAACTGGGCTGAAGGCGATCCCTTCTTGATCAAGACGGTACGGTCGTACGAGCTCCCATCCGAAAGGTACCTGGCCGAGTAGACTGCGCCGTTGATCGGCTTCGATCGATTGAAGCAGATGAACGCGTAGAACAGGCGCCCGTCCGCGTCGAAGGCCTGGCTCGGATCGCCGGCCGCGCTGCACGAGCCGTGCGCCGGTGACGCCATGCCGGCCGCTGAGGAGTCATCCGGATAGCCTGGCACCAGACTGTCGCTCCAGCTGCCCCCGCCATCGGTCGAGCGATAGTAGCCCGGCCAGACATCGCCGTTGACGATCTGTGCGCAATAGTCGTTGGAGCCCCCCACCACCACTTGTGTGTTGTGAGGATCGACCGCGATGGTCGGCTCGTTCTGCGAGCGCCTGCCGGTGCTGCAGGCCGCCATCGTGGCATCCGAGGTGCCGTCGTAGCGCAGATAGCTGCCCGAGGTGGCATCTCGTGTGACCCGAGTGTTGGCTGGTGACGCCAGCGACGTCGGCGACAGGGCCATGACCAGCAAGAGGGCTGCCAGCGGGATCAAGACGCGACGCGTCATCGAAACCTCCCTTCCGTCGAGGGTCCGGGGTGAGGCCGTGCAAGAATGACCTGTTCGGGCAACATCGTGCAAATCGGAGGCTGACGCGTGGACATCGTGAACCCGAAGATCGAGGAATACATGCGCGGGCTGCTGTCGCGCTACGACGAGCCCGTAGTGCTCGAGATGGAGGCCGAGGGCAAGGACAGCGGGTTTCCCATCATCGGCCGGCTCGTGGGGGTCACGGTGGAGCTTCTGGCCCGGGCCGTTGGGGCCCGGCGGGTCTTCGAGCTCGGCTCGGGCTACGGCTACTCGGCGTACTGGTTCTGCCGAGCTGTGGGTCGGGACGGCGAGGTCCACTGCACGGACGGGGACCCGGAGAACGAGAAGAAGGCCCTCGACTACCTGGGCCGGGCCGGCCTGGCCGAACCGATCCGCTGGCACGTGGGGGAGGCCGTCGCCACGCTCGAGTCGACGGACGGCGAGTTCGATGTGATCTACGACGACATCGACAAGGATGGCTACCCCGATGCCTGGCGGGCCGCTCGCGAGCGAATCAGGATCGGCGGGCTCTACCTCTGCGACAACGTTCTCTGGTCGGGGCGCGTCGCGGCTCCCGATCCCGAGGATCCCCGGCCCCACTACACGGAGGCCGTCTTGGAGCACAACCGGCTCATCGCCGAGGACGAGCGGTACGTGTCGGCCATCATCCCCACCCGCGACGGGGTCATGACCGCCCTGCGAGTGTCCTGAGGCTCATCCTCGATTCATCCAGAAGGTAGACTCCCCGCGCTCGGAGCCCTGCTTCCCGGTCGTTGGGCTGGGCCGCGATAGTCTCTAGGTTGGGAACAACGGTGGCCAAGAGGAAGACCGACCTCGGCACGCTCTACAGGGGCAGTCCCGGCCAATGGTCGTGGATCGCACACCGGGTCACCGGGGTCGCCATCATCCTGTTCCTGTTCGCCCACGTGGTCGATACCGCCGTGGTCGGGTGGGGCCCCGACGCCTACAACCGGGTGGTAGCCGTTTACCACAACTGGTTCGTCCGGCTCCTGGAGCTCGGGCTGGTCGCCGCGGTCCTCTACCACGCCATCAACGGCGTGAAGATCATGGTGTTCGACTTCTGGCCCGGCTCGACCAGGTACATGAAGCAGCTGTCCATCGCATCGACCGGCCTGTTCCTGTTGGCCATGGTTCCCATCACCTGGATCATGGGACGGGACATCCTGAACCTGTCCCTAGGGTGGAACCTCTGATGGCCGTGGAAGCCGCGGAGCGCCCGCCCTCCATGCCGCCCTCCCGACGTACCCGCGGCCATGGGACCGGGCGGGAGCGGCCCGCCGGCGGCTTCGAGCTGTGGTCCTGGCTGTTCATGAGGATCTCCGGCGTCGTCCTGCTGTTCCTCGCCGTCGGCCACGTCCTGATCATGCACGTCTTCGACGGCGGCGTGTCGCGGGTGAACTTCGGGTTCGTCGCCGTACGGTGGGAGAGCCCCGTTTGGCGGACCTGGGACTGGGCGCTCCTCGTCCTCGCGCTGATCCACGGGATCAACGGCCTGCGGGTGATCGTGCAGGACTACGTGAAGTGGCCGAGCGCACGGTTCGCCGTGAACATGCTCTTCTATGTGATCGGCTTCGGCCTGTTCGCCCTGGGGACGGTCGTCGTCTTCACCTTCGACCCCAGCAAGTGGCCGGGAGCGTCGTGACCCCGTGACCACCGTCCATACGTACGAGGCCGTGATCGTCGGCGCGGGGGGCGCCGGGCTCCGGGCGGCCATCGAGGCCTCGGACCGGGTCCGCACGGCCGTCATCTCCAAGCTGTACCCCACCCGCTCTCACACGGGCACCGCCCAGGGTGGCATGTGCGCGGCGCTCGGCAACGTCGAGGAGGACTACCCGGAGTGGCACGCCTTCGACACGGTGAAGGGCGGCGACTACCTTGTAGATCAGCCCGCCGCCCTCGTGATGTGCGAGGAGGCCGTCGACGCCGTCTACGAGCTGGAGCACTGGGGCCTGCCGTTCAACCGGACCATCGACGGACGGATCGATCAGCGCCGGTTCGGCGGCCATACCCGCAACCACGGCGAGGCTCCGGTGAAGCGGGCCTGCTATGCGGCCGACCGCACCGGCCACATGATCCTGCAGACCCTGTATCAGCAGTGCGTGAAGCGGAACGTCCGGTTCTTCAACGAGTTCTACGTCCTGGACCTGTTGATGGACGATGGCCGGGTCGGCGGCGTCGTCGCGTACGAGCTGGCCTCCGGCGAGCTGCACGTGTTCCACGCTTCCTCGGTCATGTTCGCCACCGGCGGTTTCGGTCGGATGTTCCGCGTATCGTCCAACGCGCACACGCTGACCGGCGACGGGCCGGCGGTGGCGTGGCGCCGGGGCATGCCGCTCGAGGACATGGAGTTCTTCCAGTTCCACCCGACGGGCGTGTACAAGATGGGCATCCTTCTGTCCGAGGCCGTGCGGGGCGAGGGCGGGATCCTGCTGAACGCCGAGAACGAGCGGTTCATGGAGCGGTACGCGCCCACGGTGAAGGACCTCGCCCCTCGTGACCTCGTATCCCGGGCCATCTACCAGGAGATCAAGGAGGGCAGAGGTGCCGGCCCGCACAAGGACGCGGTGTGGCTCGACGTCCGGCACCTTCCCCGCGAGGTCATCGAGGAGAAACTGCCGGACGTCACGGAGTTTGCCCGCGTGTACCTGTCCGTCGAGCCGACCAAAGAGCTGGTGCCGATCCAGCCCACCGCGCACTACGCCATGGGCGGCATCCCCACCGACGTGGAGGGCCAGGTCGTGACGGGCCCCGACGAGAGGCCGGTCCAGGGCCTGTACGCCGCAGGCGAGTGCGCCTGCGTGTCCGTGCACGGCGCCAACCGGCTTGGGACCAACTCCCTCCTCGACATCGTGGTGTTCGGGCGGCGTGGCGGCAAGGACATGGCCGAGTTCGCCGAGGGCTCCGACGCCCCCGAGCTGCCCGAGCGGCCCGAGGGCTTCGCCCGGGACATGCTCGACGGGCTGATGAACCGGCGGGAGGGGGCGAACGCCGCCGACATCCGGAGCGAGCTCCAGGAGTCCATGTTCGACCTGGCGTTCGTGGTGCGGAGCGAGACCGGTCTGAAGAAGATGCAGCAGATCCTCGGAAGCCTGCGCGAACGCTACGAGCGCGTGTTCGTCCAGGACACCGGCAGGACCTACAACACCGAGTTGATGGAAGCCGTCGAGCTCGGGTTCCTCCTGGATTGCGCGGAGGCCACGGTGGCTGCAGCCTTGGGGCGCGACGAGACCCGCGGCGCCCACTACCGCGAGGACCACCCCCTGCGCGACGACGAGCACTGGCTGAAGCATTCCCTCGCCTATCGAGGGCCGGACGGGAGCGTTCGCCTGGAGTTCAAGGACGTGAAGCTCGGCCCCTACGTTCCCATGGAGCGGAAGTACTGATGACCGAGGAACCGCTGGGCGACGTGCTCGACGACTCCGACGGTCGGCAAGTGGGCGCCGGGAGCAAGGTCACCCTGGCCCTCAGGATCCGGCGGTACAACCCCGACGTCCGCACGGACTCCTGGTGGGACGAGTTCACGATCGACACCGAGCCCAACGACCGGCTCCTCGATGCGCTACACCAGGTGAAGTGGTACCAGGACGGGACGCTCGCCCTGCGGCGTTCGTGCGCCCACGGGATCTGCGGCTCCGACGCCATGATGATCAACGGCAAGAACCGCCTGGCGTGCAAGGTCCTGGTGAAGGATGTCCTGCCGAAGGCGACGGTGGAGCCCATCCGGGGCCTGCCGGTCCTGAAGGACCTCATCGTCGACATGGAGCCGTTCTTCGCCGGCTACCGTTCGATCCTTCCCTTTCTCATCAACGACGAGGGCGAGCCCGACCGGGAGCGCCTCCAGACGCCGGAGGAGCGCCACCGGTTCGATGACACGACCAAGTGCATCCTGTGCGCCGCGTGCACCACGTCGTGCCCCATCTTTTGGGGAGACGAGGAGTACGTCGGCCCGGCGGCCATCGTGAACGCCCACCGGTTCATCTACGACTCCCGTGACCACGGCGCCGATGACCGACTCCGAATCCTGGCCGAGCGCACGGGCGTGTTCCGGTGCCGGACCACCTTCAACTGCACGGAGGCCTGTCCCCGCGGCATCGAGGTGACGAAGGCCATCCAGGAGGTCAAGCGGTCGATCCTGTTCGAGCGGTTCTAGCGACGGGCCGTGGCGCACCTCGTGACCCTCATTCCCGGCGACGGCATCGGCCCGGAGGTCTCCGAGGCCACCCGGCGCGTGCTCGACGCCACCGGGATCGAGCTGGAGTGGGTGGTCCAGGAGGCTGGCGAGCGCGCAGTCGCGCGCGAGGGCGCGCCGCTCCCATCACGGGTCCTGGAATCCATCCGCCGAACGAGGGTGGCGCTCAAGGGACCGATCACCACGCCGGTCGGCGCGGGCTTTCGAAGCGTGAACGTGGCCCTGCGCCACGAACTGGACCTGTTCGCGGCGGTCCGCCCGTCCCGGTCGCTCCCCGGCGTCCCCACGCGCTATCCCGGTGTCGACCTCGTCGTCATCAGGGAGAACACCGAGGACCTGTACGCCGGCATCGAGTTCGAGCGCGGAGCCCCTGAGACCGAGGAGCTCCGGCGGAAGCTCCACGAGCTCGGTCACGAGATCCGCGAAGACGCCGGGGTCACCGTGAAGCCCATCTCCGTGACCGGGGCCCGGCGGATCGTGCGCTTCGCCTTCGAGTTCGCCCGCGCGCAGGGCAGGACGTCGATCACACTCGGCCACAAGGCGAACATCATGCTGTTCTCCGATGGGCTCTTCCTGCGGATCTTCCTAGAGGAGGCGGAAGGGAAGGTGGATGTTCAATCGCAGGAGATGCAGATCGATCACCTCTCGATGCGGCTGACCCGGTCCCCCGAGGACTTCGACCTGCTGCTGTTGCCGAACCTGTACGGCGACATCCTCTCCGACCTGTGCGCCGGCCTGGTGGGCGGGCTGGGCCTGGCGGCGGGGGCCAACCTCGGCTGGGAGTACGCGGTGTTCGAGCCGGTGCACGGAAGCGCCCCGGACATCGCCGGAGCCGGCCGGGCGAACCCGGTGGGCATGATCCTCTCGGGTGCGATGCTCCTGCGGCACCTGGGGGAAGCGGCTGCGGCTCGGTCGATCGAGCAGGCCGTGGACCGGGTCCTTTCGGACGGAGCTATCAGGACCCCGGATCTCGGGGGGACGGCGTCAACGATCGAGGTGGCCGAGGCCGTGGCCGGCGCGCTGCAACATCAGGACGGTGAGGAGTAGTCTCCGGTTGACGGCAGCGCATCGAAGCGTCAAGCCACTGACGATGGAGGTACGCCGATGAGCGGGAAGCCTGGAGAACGGATCGAGGTCGAGTCCGAGGCCGTAGGCCAACCCACCAGGGAGGGCGAGATCCTGGAGGTCATCCAGGGAGAGGTGGGGATCCGCTACCGCGTCCGGTGGAGCGATGGCCACGAATCGGTGTTCAGCCCGAGCGGTGGTTCTGCCAGGATCGTGGCCGGCGTCGGAGTGGCGAGGGCCAAACCGCGTGCTGCAACGCCGACCAAGACCACCGCGAAGAGGTCGGTTGCAAAGCGCGGCACGTCGAAGGACACGGCGGGGACGAAGGGCCGAGCGAAGCGGTAGCGCGTTTCAGCCCGATCCGTGGTGCTCCCCGGGCCCCGGACCGGGGCCCGCTCGCTCCGCCTGTCAGCAGCCCGGCTCGCCCGGGTGCCCACAGCATTGCGCCCTGGAGAGGGTCGCCCTGAATCGGTTCCGGAACGTGAGCGCAACCTTGGTTCCGAGGGGGCCGTCGTACTCCCTCCAGTTCGTGAAGAAATTTCGGGTGTGTTCCGCCGCCAACTGGAAGAACTTCGCCACTCTTGGATCCTACGCCCACGTGCTTCCACGCGTTCGAAGCGGATGCCACACTGCGGCCGACATGACCCGCGAGATCGTCTCGACTGCCCGCCCCTCGATGCTCCGGCTGACCGGGTTCCTCACCCTCACGACGGGAGGGCTGATGATCTCGCTCGGGTCCCTCTTGCCCTGGGCGAAGGTGCCGCCCTTCGACACGCCCATCCGAGGGACGGACCTGTGGGAGGGCATCGCCGCGCTGGGGATCGGCGTCGTGGTGCTGGTGGGGATGGTGACCATGCGGCTGATGGCCACCCCGGCGGCTCGCCGCGTCCGCAGCGGTGACCCTCGTCGGGGTGGGGCTGTCGGCGGCGGCGATCGCCGCCGCCGACGCCGTACGCGGCGACGCCAGGTTCACCTCGCCCGGCCAACGGGACCGGATCGCCCGGGAGCTCGCAACCGAGCTCCACCTTCCCTACGAGGACGTCCGGTCTCGCCTCGCAACCATCTACGAGCAGCGGTTCCACGTGTCGTTGCAGCGTGGGCTCTTCATGGTGGTGGTGGGGGGATTGCTGGGGGCATCGGGCGGGGCCCTCAGTGTTGCCTGGGCGGCTCGTGCCTCGGGCCCGCGCGCGGAGCGGAAAATGGAAGGCCGCGGCGACGGCGTCCGGTCCTGAGGGGACCACCGCCCTGACGTCCACTGCAATCCAACCATGAACCATGCCGAGGGGTTTCGAGATGGGCGGCCCTTCACGGCACGAGGGTTAGAGCTGCGCCAGGTCCGCGCACTTCGCGCGGATGCCTTCGGCAGCCGAGCGAAGCGCCCCCACCTCGTCCTCGTTCAGGTCGAGCTCCACGATCTCCTCGACGCCCGAGGGAGACAGGCGGACGGGAACGCCGACGTAGACGTCCCGGATCCCGTACTGCCCCTCGCACCATGCGCACGCGGGGAGCACATCGCGCTCCCGCGTGGCGATGGCGCGGACCATCCTGGTGATTGCGGCGGAGGGCGCGTAGTATGCGCTCCCCTTCTTCAGGAGCGCGACGATCTCGGCTCCGGCGTCGCGGGTGCGCCGATACAGCCGCTCCAACGTCGTCTCATCTACCAGCTCGGTAAGCGGCTTGCCGGTCACCGTGGCGTGGCGAGGCAAGGGCACCATCGACTCGCCATGCGAGCCGAGCGTCAAAGCCTCGACTGCGGTCGGCGACACCCCGAGCTCCTCCGCGATGAAGTACCGCAGCCGCGCCGAATCGAGCACACCGGCCATCCCCACGACGCGCCGCTTGGGGAACCCCGAGACCTCCGATGCCAGGAACGTCATCTCGTCGAGCGGGTTGGTCACCACGACGATCACGGCATGTGGTGACCCCGGCACCACGTTCTCCACCACGTCGCGGACCACCGCCGCGTTCTTGCCCAGGAGATCCAGACGGCTCATGCCCGGCTGCCTGGGGAACCCAGCCGTGATGACCACCACGTCCGATCCCGCGGTGTCGGCGTAGTCATTCGTCCCGGTGACGTTCGGCTCGAACCCCTCGATCGGCGAGGACTCCCTGATGTCGAGGGCCAGTCCCTGCGGCAACCCTTCGACGATGTCGATCAGGACCACCTCGGCCAGCCCCTTCTCTACCACCCTCATCGCGGTGGCCTGGCCCACGAACCCGCTCCCCACGATGGTCACCCGCATGTCAGGCCTGAAGTTTCTCGATGACCGCATCGGCGACCTGGGACGTGCCAACGGCGGTCGGGTCGTCGCGGCTCGGCTTCATGTCATAGGTGACCGACTTCCCTTCGGCGATCACGGCCGCGATCGCTGACTCCAGCCGGTCCGCGGCTTCGGTCTCCCCCAGATGCCGCAACATCAGGACGCCGGACAGCATCATGGCCATGGGGTTCACCTTGTTCATCCCCTTGTACTTCGGAGCGCTCCCGTGGGTCGCCTCGAACACCGCCGCCTCGTCCCCGATGTTCGCGCCCGGCGCCACGCCGAGGCCGCCGATGAGGCCGGCGCACAAGTCCGAGACGATGTCGCCGTACAGGTTCGGAAGGACGAGGACGTCGTACTCCTCGGGCCGCTGGACCAGTTGCATCGTGAGATTGTCGACGATCCGGTCCTCGAAGCCGATGTCGGCGTAGGTCTCCGCCACCCGTCGGGCGGTCTCCAGGAACAGCCCGTCGGTGAACTTCATGATGTTCGCCTTGTGAACCGCCGTGACCTTCGTGCGGCCATAGCTCCTGGCGTAGTCGAAGGCGAATCGGACGATCCGCTCGGTCCCCCACGCCGAGATCGGCTTGATCGAGATGCCGGCGTCGTCGCGAATGCGCTTCCCGGTCTTCTCGGCGATGAACTCGATCAGCTCCCTTGCTCCGCGCGAGCCCTCCTCGAACTCGATCCCCGCGTACAGGTCCTCCGTGTTCTCCCGGACGATGACGACGTCCACGTCCTCGTACCGGGATCGCACGCCCCGGTACCACTTGCACGGCCGGAGGCACGCGTAGAGGTCGAGCTCCTTTCGAAGGGCCACGTTCACGCTCCGAAAGCCGCTGCCAACCGGGGTGGTGATGGGGCCCTTGATGGCCACCCGGTTGCGCCGGATCGAGTCCAGGACGGGGTCGGGAAGGGGCGTGCCGTACCGTTCCACGACGTCGGCCCCGGCGTCCTGGACGTCCCAGTCGAACCCGACCCCGGTCGCCTCCAGGACCCGGCGGGTGGCCTCCGTCAGCTCGGGGCCGACGCCGTCTCCCGGGATGAGCGTCACGCGGTACGTCGCCATGCTCAGCTCCTTCGAAGGTTGTCGGCCAGCCCCTCGCCCACGTCGGGCCCCATTCTGTCAGCGCATCCGCCGAGGCGTCCTCGTGACGGCGGGTGGCTGCGCGGCGGGTGCCGCGCGGTACCCTTGTTGAGAGGTGGTTTCGAACCACTGTTCAGGATGGAGGCGGGGCGGGTGCCGCAGAGGGGATTGGAAGAGGTCATCGCCGCGTCGACCAGGCTGTCCGACGTCGACGGCAGGCAGGGCCGGCTGTGGTACGTGGGCTACGACATCCACGATTTGGCGACCAACTCGACCTTCGAGGAGGTCACGTACCTTCTGCATAACCTCCGGCTCCCAACCGAGCCCGAGCTCGACGAGCTTTTCGAGCGACTGGTCTCTGAGCGAGAGGTTTCGCCGTTCCTCGAGGGATTGATGCCGACCCTGGCCGAGCAGACCTCGCCGATGTCGATGCTTCGGACCGGCGTCTCGGCCGCCTCGGCGTACGACCCCGATGGGTGGGATAACAGCGCCGAGGCGAACGAGCGCAAGGCCGTTCGCCTCATCGCGAAAACGCCGACGCTGCTGGCGATGTACCACCGGATGCGAACCGGTGAGGTGGTGGTGCCGCCGCATCCCAAGCTCCCGCATGCGGCGAACTTCCTGTACATGCTCTCCGGAGACGAACCGGAGCAGCCCGACGCCGCAGCGCTCGACACCACGCTGATCCTCTACGCGGACCACACCATGAATGCCTCTACGTTCACCGCCCGTGTGATCGCCTCGACCCTGTCCGACATGTTCTCCGCGATCACCGGGGCCATCGCCGCTCTCAAGGGCCCGCTCCACGGCGGTGCCAACGAGGAGGCCATGAAGATGCTGGAGGAGGTGGGCGACCCGGCCAACGCCGAGCGCTACATCAAGGACAGGCTCGGCCGGCGGGAGCGGATCATGGGGTTCGGGCACCGGGTCTACAAGACCGAGGATCCTCGAGCCACCCATCTTCGCCGGCTCTCACAGGAGCTCGGTGAGCGAAAGGGCGACACCCGCTGGTTTGACATCTCGGCCGAGATCGAGCGCGTTGTGGGACAAGAGAAGGGACTCCACGCGAACGTGGACTTCTTCGCGGCCAGCGTGTACCGCTACCTCGACATCCCCACCGACCTCATGACGCCGGTGTTCGCCCTGGCCCGCATGGTCGGATGGACCGCGCACGTCCGCGAGCAGTACGCGGACAACCGCCTGATCCGCCCGGAGTCCGAGTACGTGGGACCACGGGACCAGGTGTACGTCCCAATCGAACACCGCGGCTGAGCTGGAGGCGTTGGCCGGGGCAACCCTACGCAAGAGGCATGGCCGGCGGCTGAGGCGGCATGGGGGGCGCGACCGGCGCCTGCCGGCCCGCTGCCTTGTCCCACACCCGGTTCAGATGCTCCTGCACGTAGAGGCCGATCACGATCGAGATGACGATCAAGAAGATGACCGCCAACGCGGGCTCGATCTGTTGCTGGACACCCGCCCGCTGTTCCATCTCCTGAACGTGCTTCGCTGTGTTGTATGCGGCGATGAACGGCGGGACGATGATGAGCCACCCGAAGATGAACGCCATGAGCGATCGTACCGGGCTGATCGTCTCGTCCTTGGTGAAATTCTTGATCTCCTCGTTGGCCTTGTAGTACCAGTAGAGCCCGTAGATCCCCAGCGTGATCAACGTGAGTCCCAGCACTCCGAGCGGGTTCCGCTTCACGTACTGGTTCCCCTCGATCGTGACGATCTCCGCCATGGCTTCCTCCCCCGTCCCCGTTTTCGAGGAGTCTAGAGGGCCGCGACCGGACGCGGGAGCAGTCCGGCTCCTTCGACCACCCGGCGGACCGCCGCCTCCTGTCCCAGGCCCATGAGGTGGACGCCCGCCAGCCCCTGGATCTCCCGTATTCCGTTCACGATGCCGATGGCCAGGCGGGTGCCCTCCTCCTCTGCATCGGGGCCGGCCACCTCCAGCACGCGGAGAACGTCGGCCGGCACGTTCACGCCCGGCAGCGACGCCACCAGTCGGGCCTGCCTGGCGCTCCGAAGGGGGGCTACCCCGGCGATGACCGCCACCTGGTCGAACACGCCGCGGGATCTCGCCGCATCCGACCACGCGGCGAAGGCATCGACGTCACAGACGATCTGGGTCTGCACGAAGTCGGCGCCCGCGTCGATCTTCGCCTCCAGGCGTGCCGGGTCGTAACCGTCCGCGAGCGGCAGGTCGGCCACACCGATCAGATAGCGGGGCGCGCCCTCGATCGTCGCTCCGGACAGCAGCCGCCCCTCGTCGCGAAGGCCGGCCGCCAGACGAACGAGGTCGAGCACCGTGAGGTCGTAGACCTCCTTCGCGTCGGGATGGTCCCCCCGAGTCACGGGGTCGCCCGACAGGCACAGGACCCCTCGCGCGCCCAGGGCCCATCCCCCGAGCAGGTCGGCCGTCAGGGCCAGCCGGTTCCGATCCCGGCACGTGAGCTGGAGGATGGGCTCGACGCCCGCGTCGGCGACGACCGCCACGCCGGCCAGCGGCGCCATATGGGCGGCAGATGCCGGATTGTCGGTGACGTTGACGGCGTCGGCGTACCCGACGAGCTCCCGTGCCTGGGCGGTGACGGAGGCCGGATCCGCGGAGCGCGGGGGAACGACCTCGGCCGTCACGCAGAACCGGCCCGAGCGCAGGATCCGCCCCAGGCGACTCGGCGTCCCGCTCAACGCTTCTCGGTCAGGTGCTCGGCGGCGGTCACGGTGTTCACGAGCAGCATGGCAACGGTCATCGGACCCACGCCACCGGGTACCGGCGTGATCATCCCCGCCACCTCCCCGACCTCGTCGAACCGAACGTCCCCTACGAGCCCGTCGTCGGTTCGATGGACCCCCACGTCCACGACGACCGCGCCCGGTTTCACCATGTCGGCGGTGATCAGTCGCGGGACGCCTGCAGCCGCGACGAGGATGTCCGCCCGCCGGGTGTGGGTTGCGAGGTTGCGGGTCCTGACGTGGCTGATAGTGACGGTGGCGTTTCCCCGGATGGAGTCCTGCGCCAGCATGATCGACAGCGGAGCTCCCACCAGTTCCCCGTAGCCCACGACCACGACCTCGGCGCCGTCAAGCTGGACACCGGAGCGCAGCAGGAGCTCGACGATCCCGTAGGGCGTCGCCGGCGGGAAGGCCGGCTCCCCTCGGACCATGAGCCCCACGTTCATGGGATGGAGCCCATCGACGTCCTTGGACGGATCGATCGCCGACTGGGCTCGGAGCTCGGAGATGTGCCGGGGGAGAGGCAGCTGCACGATCACGCCGTGGATCTGGGGGTCTCGGTTCAGTCGCCGGATGGCGGCAAGCAACTCCCCTTCCGTCACGAAGGCCGGGAGGTTGACCTGCTCGGAGCGGATCCCCACGTCCGCGCAGGCCTTCTGCTTCGTGGCAACGTAGATGTGGGAGGCCTCGTCTTCGCCCACCAGCACCGCGGCCAAGCCCGGTTGCACGCCGTCGTCCACGAGGGCCATGACCCGCTGCGCAACCTCGGATCGGATCTGGCCGGCGATGGCCCTGCCGTCGATGATCGACGCCGTCACGGCGGGCATCCTACTGGGGCCCTCACAGAGCGAAAACGGGAGGCCGACTCGGTCAGTGCCGGAAGTGCCGGCGGCCGGTGACGACGACCGCGATGCCACGCGCCTCCGCCGCCGCCAGCACATCTTCGTCCCGCATCGACCCTCCCGGATGGATCACCGCCGTCACCCCGGCCTCGGCGGCCACCTCGATGGCGTCGGGGAACGGGAAGAACGCGTCGCTCGCCATCGCCGCGCCCTTGGCCCGGTCCCCGGCCTTTCGAACGGCGATCCATGACGCGTCGACCCGCGACATCTGTCCGGCGCCGATCCCGACGGTCGCCCCATCCTTGGCGAACACGATGGCGTTCGATTTCACGTGCGCCGCAACGATCCAGGCGATCGCGAGGTCTCGCCACTCATCCCGGCTGGGCTCTCGGGCGGAGACGACCTCCATCCCGTCCCGGGTCTCGTTCGCCACATCACGGTCCTGGACGAGCGCCCCTCCGGGAAGGGGCCGGATGTCGAGGCCGCCGTCGGTCGGCTCCGGCACCTGCACGACGCGGAGGTTCTTCCGAGCGCCGAACGCGTCGAGCGCGGCGTCGGTGAACCCCGGAGCCACGACCACTTCGGTGAACACTTCCCCCATGGCACTGGCGGCCTCCTCCCCAGCCTCCTGGTTGAAGGCCACGATGCCGCCGAAGGCGGACACCGTGTCGCACTCGAAGGCCCGCTCGTATGCCGTCGCCAGCGAGGCGGAGACCGCCGCGCCGCTTGGGTTGTTGTGCTTCACGATGACCGCCGCTGGGGATGGCAGCGCGGTCGCGAGCGAGTGCGCGGCATGCACGTCGAGCCAGTTGTTGAACGACATCTCCTTGCCCTCGAGCAGGACGCGGGCACCCGCGAGCGGACCCGGCCCGGCCAGCTCCTCGTACAGGGCGCCGCGCTGATGGGGATTCTCGCCGTACCGGAGGTCCTCGATCTTGCGAAGGGCGAGGCCAATGAATCTCGGCAGGGCTTCCTCCTGCGCGGCGAACCATCCCGCCACCGCCGCGTCGTACGCCGCGGTGTGGGAGAAGGCCTCGGCGGCGAGCTCCCACCGCGTCTCGCGAGTCAGTCCGCCCTCCCGGCGGAGCTCCTCGACGACCCACGAGTATCGTTCGGGCGACACCACGACGCCCACCGATTCGAAGTTCTTCGCCGCCGCCCGCACCATGGCCGGCCCGCCGATGTCGATCTTCTCGATGACCTCGTCCACCGGCGCACCTCCCGCCACGGTCTCCCGGAACGGATACAGGTTCACCACGACGAGGTCGAAGGGCTCGATCGCGTGGGCCTCCAGCTCCTCCACGTGCTCGGGCTTCCGCCGGTCCGCCAGGATCCCCGCATAGATCTTCGGGTGCAGCGTCTTCACCCGGCCGCCGAGCATCTCGGGGAATCCGGTCACCCCCTCGACGGGCGTAACCGCGATCCCAGCGTCGCCCAGGGCCTGAGCGGTTCCGCCGGATGAAACGAGCGCCACACCCTGGTCCGCCAGTCCCTTCGCCAGCGTGACCAGGCCCGTCTTGTCGTAGACGGCGAGCAGTGCCCGCCGGACCGGCCGAACCTCACCCAAGGCCCGTCTCCCCCAGTACGTGCACCACCCGTCCCTCGACTTTGATCCGACCCTCGACCAGCGCGCGAACCGCTGCCGGGAGCAACCGGTGCTCGGCCCCGTGGATGCGTGACTCCAGCGTGTCCCAGTCATCGTCGGTTCGCACCGCGACGGGCTCCTGCGCCACGATCGGCCCGTGGTCGACCTCCTCGTCTACCAGGTGGACGGTGACGCCCGTGACCTTGACCCCCCAGGCGAGTGCGTCGGCCACCGCATGAGCCCCCGCGAACGAGGGGAGGAGGGCCGGATGGACGTTCAGGATCCGGCCGCGGAAGGCGTCCACGATCTCCGGCCCGACGATCCGCATGAACCCGGCCAGCGCGACGCAGTCGATGCGTTCCGACTCCAAAAGCTCTCGAAGCGCGTGGTCGTAGGTCGCGTGGTCGGCGTGCGCTTCGGGATCCAGGACGACAGCCTTCACGTCCCTCGTTCGCGCTCGCTCCAGTGCGAACGCGTCGGTCCTGTCCGAGACCACGAGAACGATCCA